>ERZ1673696.3331-NODE-3331-length-9955-cov-4.228586_pt1 | contig 9955 bp, 8 predicted proteins | sample MGYA00580226_ERZ1673696 | MGnify/ENA primary metagenome ERZ1673696 (study PRJEB41218, sample SAMN15661743) | gut metagenome | host: Homo sapiens | place: Canada: London | collected 2015-08-20/2019-03-30 | study: EMG produced TPA metagenomics assembly of PRJNA649273... | reverse complement strand
GGGGTTCTTCGCGCTGTTGATGAGCACTGCCACGAGGAGGTGGTCGTTGATCTTTGCTGCCCGCTTGATGATGTCGAGATGTCCTCTCGTGACCGGGTCGAAGGACCCGGGGTAAACTGCTGTTGCCATCGGTATGGTCTCCTTTATCGCCGCGCTTTGGAAAAGCGCAATTTGGTGTTGCCATGATAGCACTTTTCAGTTCCTGCTTCAAGTATCGAGGCATACGCCCCTCGCAACATCGTTAATTTTTAGTCAATTGACGTCGCACTGGGGCGCTTTGTCTTGGTACACATTAAGTAAACCATATTGTCAAAATTTTATCAAGTCTTTTTTTCAAAAAATTTGTTTTTGTCGTACCAAATTATCCCCACAAATTGCTAAGATTTTTAGTCACCTTGTCCGTAGGGCTATTTTTTGCGAAAGGGGGCTTGATTCTGCTCTTTGTTAATGTTATAACTAAGTTGAGCAAGTCTGCCTCTGCCGGAGGCATCCGTCCTGCTGTTTCCAAGGATACCGCCGGGATGTGATAAGCCGGTGTCAAAACTGGAAACGAACGGTAAATTTCCGGCAAAGATCTTTGTTCCGCAGGAATGTAAATGGTAAATTTACAATTCTTTTATGTTATTATAGGAGAGGATGGTTTATAATGGATTTTAAGGAAATGTACGCGCAGAAAAAGATGACCGCCGAGCAGGCTGCCGCGCTGGTCAAGAGCGGCGACTGGGTGGACTACGGCTGGTGCGTCAACACCCCTGTGGCCGTGGACGCCGCCCTTGCAAAGCGCCTGCCGGAGCTGGAGAATGTCAACTTCCGCGGCGGCATCCTGATGTGGGTGCCCGAGATTTTCCAGATCGACGACCCTGCTGCCCACATGACTTGGAACAGCTGGCATATGGGCGGCATCGAGCGCAAGGCCATCGCACAGGGCTTTTCGTTCTACTCCCCCATCCGGTATTCTGAGCTTCCCCGCTATTACCGCGAAAGCCCCGACCCGCTGGATGTCGCCGTCTTTCAGGTGACGCCGATGGACGAGCACGGCTACTTCAACTTCGGCCCCAGCGCTTCTCATCTGGGCGCTGTCTGCGAAAAGGCCAAGAAGATCGTCGTCGAAGTCAACACCAATATGCCCCGCTGCCTCGGCGGCATGGAGAACTGCGTCCACATCTCCCGGGTCACCGGCATCGTGGAGGGCAGCAACCCGCCCATCGGCCAGATGGCCGCTGCCGGCCCCGCTTCTGAGGTCGATTTGAAGGTCGCAAATCTCGTCGTGCCACAGATCCCCAATGGTGCCTGCCTGCAGCTGGGCATCGGCGGTATGCCCAACGCCATCGGCAGCCTCATCGCCCAGAGCGACCTGAAGGACCTCGGCGTCCACACGGAGATGTACGTCGATGCCTTTGTGGACATCGCCAAGGCCGGCAAGATCACCGGCGCACACAAGCAGCTGGACAAGGGCCGTCAGGTCTATGCCTTCGGTGCCGGCACCCAGAAGATGTACGACTACCTCAACAACAATCCCGAGTGTATGTCCGCCCCCGTCGATTACACCAACGACATCCGCAGCATCTCCGCACTGGACAACTTCATTTCCATCAACAATGCGGTGGACATCGACCTGTTTGGTCAGGTGAACGCGGAGAGCGCCGGTATCAAGCACATCTCCGGTGCAGGCGGCCAGCTGGACTTCGTGCTGGGTGCCTACCTCTCCAAGGGCGGCAAGAGCTTCATCTGCCTGTCCTCCACCTTCTTTAATAAAAAGACCGGCCAGCTGGAGAGCCGCATCCGTCCCACGCTGGAAAATGGCAGCATCATCACCGACACCCGCGCCAACCTGCATTATCTCTGCACCGAGTACGGCTGCGTCAACCTCAAGGGCCTGACCACTTGGGAGAAGGCTGAGGCCCTCATCAACGTGGCACACCCCGACTTCCGTGAGCAGCTCATCAAAGAGGCCGAGAAGATGCACATCTGGCGCCGCAGCAACAAAATCTAAACATCGCCGTATCGGCTCCTGCCGTCTGCGGCAGGAATGGAGTCTCACATGATGGACAAAAAACCGCACATCAAGCCCTACATCTACGGAATGTTGGCGGGCTTTGGTGCGATAAGCCTGAGCATCCTCTTTTTCTTCTTCATCTACCGCTTCGACGGCTTCGGCGATGCCGTCTCCACCATGACCGGCATCCTGATGCCCTTCATCTATGGTGCGGTCATCGCCTACCTGCTCAAGCCGGTGTGCAACACCATCGAGAACTTTCTGCACCGCATCTTCCCCCAGAAGATGCACGGTCTGGCCAATATGCTGGCCATCGCGGCTACCCTGCTCTTCGGCATTCTGGTGGTCTACGCGCTGGTGATGATGGTAGTGCCGCAGGTCATCTCCAGCGTCACCTCCCTCTACTACACGGCCCAGACCAGCATCACCCGCTTCATGCGGTGGATCAACACGCAGGACGTCTTTCTGGACAATGCGACCCTGATGGGCTACTTCAACGACGCTTACGATGCCATCACGAGCAATCTGGCCTCTCTGCGCACCACCCTGCTGCCCTCCCTCCAGAACCTGCAGGGCGTCCTGAGCAGCGTGGGCGTGGGCGTCATAAACGTGGTGATGTGGTTCAAGAACCTGCTCATCGGCCTCATCGTCGCGGTCTACCTGCTGGCCAGCCGCAAAAAGCTTGTCAAGCAGGCCAAGATGATCCTTTACAGCATCTTCAAGCCCCGCTGGGCGCAGCTCATTCAGGAAGAAGTCCTTTACGCAGACCGGATGTTCGGCGGCTTCATCAACGGCAAGATTCTGGACTCTGCCATCATTGGCGTGCTCTGCTACTTTGCCTGCATCGTCTTCAAGTTCCCCAGCGCTCTGCTGGTGTCCGTCATCATCGGCGTCACCAACGTCATCCCCTTCTTCGGCCCCTTCATCGGTGCGGTCCCCGCCACCCTGCTCATCCTCATCCAGAGTCCCATCAAGGCCCTCTGGTTCGTGCTCTTCGTTCTGGTGCTCCAGCAGCTGGACGGCAACGTCATCGGCCCGAAGATCTTGGGCAACACCACCGGACTTTCCAGCTTCTGGGTGCTCTTCTCCATCCTGCTGTTTGGCGGGCTGTGGGGCTTCGTGGGCATGATCGTAGGCGTGCCGCTGTTTGCAGTCATCTACGACATCATCAAGAAGCTGGTGTTCCATGGCCTCCGCCGCAACGGCCAGCTCGGGCAGGTAGAAACCTACCATGAAGAGTTCGGCGACCCGGATGACCCGGCTCCCGCCCCTGCCGAGGCAGAGAGCGAGACCGAGATCGTCATCGACTCCGGCGAAGAATAACAAGAACAAGCCCCCATCCTCCCGGCTGCCTCAGCCGGTGAAGATGGGGGCTTTTCTGCGCATTTTTATTCTGATAGAAAGACCGATAAAGTCATTTCGCGGTGGTAGGTCTCCAGTCCTTGTAGTTCTCGTACCGGCTCTCCCGGAGCGTGACGTGAGACCAGATCTCGTCGGCCACAGGCTGCCAGTCTGCCGCATAGGCCGCACACTTGTCGCAGAGGTGGTCTACGGTCTCGGGGGACTGCAGATCCGTGCTGTGGGCACCGGTGTCGTGGACCATCTTCCGCAGCAGCTCGGGATTTTCCAGCATCGGACAGGGCCGCAGGTGGTTTTTGTTGAAAGGCTGCCCATTGTGATAGGCCATGAAGAGGGGGCTGCGGAGGATGTCGAGGATGCTGCTGTCGTGGATGTTGGCGTTCGAGTAGTGGATAAAGACGCAGGGTTCGGCGTCGCCTGCCGAGTTGATGTGGAAATAGTTGCGTCCACCTGCGATGCAGCCGCCCACGAACTCGCCGTCGTTCTGGAAGTCCATCGGGTAGAACGGGATGTCGCTCTTCTCCGAGCGGAGATACCGGATGCGCTCCAGCATATACTTGCGCTGGGCCGGGGTGGGCATCAGTTCGGGCGCAGCCTCGTTGCCCACCGGCATGTAATGGAAGTAGAAGCCGAAATGCGCGCCCTTATCGCAGAGCATCCGCATGAAGTGGTCGCTGGTGACGGCCTCAAGGTTGTCCCTCGTGTAGCAGATGGACGTCCCGAAGAGGATGCCGTGGGCCTTCAGCAGGTCCATCGCGTGTATGACAGCGGCATAGTGGCCCTCGCCCCGCCGGGCATCGTTGGTGGAAGGCGTGCCCTCGATGGAGAGCATGAAGGCGATGTTGCCCAGCTTTACCACCTGCTCACAGAACGGCTCGTCGATGAGGGTGGAGTTGGTGTAGATGGCAAACTGCACATCGTTGTGCTTCTCCGCCAGACGAAGGATGTCCGCCTTCCGCACCAGCGGCTCGCCGCCGGTGAGCATATAGAGGTAGACGCCCAGCGCCTTGCCTTCGGTGACGATCTTGTCCATATCCTCAAAGCTGAGGTTGTTCTTGTGGCCGTACTCGCCCGCCCAGCAGCCCACACAGTGCATATTGCAGGCCGAAGTGGGGTCGAAGAGGATGAGCCACGGGATGTTGCAGCGGTACTTGACCCGGTTCTCCCGGATGGTCTTGGTGCCCCGGAAGAATGCCTCATAGCCGAGGTTGAGGGCCGTGGTGCGGGCCACATTGGGGTCTGTCTGGCTGAGCACACAGTTGATGAGCTTCGACCACTTGCTGTCCGGGTCAGCCAGCACGGCGCGGGCGCGTTCGTAGGTCTCCTCGCTGAAGGAATCGCCGTAAAACTGCTTTGCCACGTCCACCATCTCGGCGATCGCCTTCTGACGGTCCTTGTTGACATGGACCAGTGCGACATCCACCATCGTCCCGACAGCAGCACGCTGCACCTTGTGGCTCAGAGAATCCAATGCGGTACTCATAATGTCAGCCTCCTTAGCCGGTTCTTTGCCGGTTTTCTTTGACAATACTTTAACATTTTCTCCGCAAAGGTTCTATAAACAACGAAAGCAGGGTGATAATTTTTCCATCACCCTGCTTTTGTTGCTCAATTTTTTATCAGTCTGTCTCGATTGACGCTTTTCCGTCGGTGCGGAAGCGCTGCAAAGCCCGCTTCAGGTCGCCCTGCATGATGGTATTCAGGCGCTCGGCCATGATGGCTGGGTCGGTCTTCATGTCGCGGCGGATCCACTCCAGCGCCAGCCCCACGAAGCCGTACTTGTAAAAGTCGATGATGAACTGCTTGTCTTCCTCTTTTACCGGGATGTTCAGCCGCTCCACGAATATCCGCAGCAGCGGGTCCAGCATCTTATAAAGGTACTGCTCCACTTGTTCGCGGCTGACCGAGCGGTAGACGTTCAGCACCAGCACCCGGTTGGCCTGCACCTTTTCCAGCATCTCCCGGAGCGCCCCGCTCCACGTCTCGAAATCCTGAAGTCCCTCCAGCGCCTCGGCGGCATCCTCCATCAGGATCCAGTCCACAAGGTCATAGATGTCCTTGAAATGATAATAAAAGGTCATGCGGTTGACGCCGCAGTCCTCGGTGATGTCGCTGATCGTGATCTTATTCAGGGGCTTGCGGAGGAGCAGCTTTTTCAGCGATGCTTCCAGCGCCCGTTTTGTCGTCTGTGCCACAAGAATGCCCATCCTTTCCGACCAGAGCCTCTTGCCCCAAGGCTCTCTGCCTGTCCCTCTGCCGCGCAGAGTTTTCCAACTTTCATCGGTCATATCTTTATGATACCGCAGACCGCCGGGACAGTGCAAGCATCTTTTCCAACATTTTCATGAACTTTTTGTGACCCACCGCCGGGTGTTTTCTCTTTATTTCCGGCAAAGGCTGCCTCTTTTCCCCCCGCAGCAGAGACAAAATACTTGATTTTCTGCCCGGCTGTGCTTAAATGGAAAGCAGAAAGGAAGGGTAAGTATGAGAAAGACCATCGGATTTTTAGGCTGCGGCAACATGGGCGGGGCCATCGCCCGGGCCGTCTGCAAGGCAGCCGACCCCCAGAGCGTCTGGCTGGCCAACCGCACCCCCGCCAAGGCGGAGGCGCTGGCCGCAGAGCTGGGCTGCAACACCACCAGCAACGACGAAGTCGCAGGCCGCTGCGACCTTATCTTCTTGGCCGTCAAGCCTCAGATGATGGAGGAGCTTCTTGCCCCTCTCCGCTTCACGCTGGCCGAGCGGCCGGGCCGCTTCGTGCTGTGCAGCATGGCGGCAGGCCTGTCCATTGGCCGCATTCAGGAGATGGCCGGCGGGGACTACCCCGTCATCCGCATCATGCCGAACACCCCGGCCTCTGTGGGGGCAGGCATGATCCAATACTGCACCTCCGGTGTCACTGCCGAGGAGGAGGCCGACTTCCTCCGCCTGATGGCCCCCGCCGGGCGGCTGGACGCCGTACCGGAGGCCCTCATCGACGCGGCCAGCTGCGTGTCCGGCTGCGGCCCGGCTTGGGTGTACCAGTTCATCGAGGCGCTGGCCGACGGCGGCGTGGCCTGCGGCCTGCCCCGGGCCAAAGCGCAGGAGTATGCCGCCCAGATGGTGCTGGGCAGCGCAAAGCTGGTGCTCGAGAGCGGCCAGCACCCCGGCGCACTCAAGGACGCCGTGTGCAGCCCCGGCGGCAGCACCATCCAAGGCGTCCGGGTGCTGGAAGAAAAGGGGATGCGGGGCGCTGTGATGGACGCCGTCCTCGCCGCCTACAATAAGACAAAAGAGATGGGAAAGGGCTGAATCTATGCGCATCGTCGTCAAAGTGGGCACCTCTACGCTGGCCCACGCCACCGGGCGGCTGAACATCCGCCACGCCGAGGAACTGGTAAAGGTCCTCAGCGACCTGAAGAACGCCGGGCATGAGGTCATCCTCGTGTCGTCGGGTGCCATCGGCATGGGCGTAGGCAAGCTGTCGCTGCCCGCCCGTCCCACCGATATGTCCTCCAAGCAGGCCTGCGCCGCCGTGGGCCAGTGCGAGCTGATGTATGTTTACGACCGGCTCTTCAGCGCCTATGACCATACGGTGGCCCAGATCCTGCTCACCGGCGTGGACGTCGAGCACGCCAGCCGCCGGGAGAACATTCAGAACACCCTCACTCGGCTGCTGGAGCTGGGCGCACTGCCCATCATCAACGAGAACGACACCGTGGCCACCGATGAGATCACCTCCATCGGCGACAACGACACCCTCGCCGCCATCGTCACCTGCTGCATCAAAGCCGACCTTCTGGTGCTGCTGAGCGACATCGACGGCCTGTACACCGCCAACCCCCACACCCACCCGGAGGCAAAGCTCATCCCGCTGGTAAAAGAGATCACCCCCGAGGTGCTGTCTCTGGCCGATGGGGCCGGGTCGGCGCTGGGCACCGGCGGTATGTCCACCAAGCTCCGCGCCGCCCGGATGGTGACGTCCAGCGGGGCCGACATGGTCATCGCCAACGGCGCCCATCCCGAGCTGCTCTATGACATCGCCGAGGGCCGTGCCGTCGGCACCCGCTTTGCGGCCCACAGACAGGAGGCATGACCATGACCACACAGGAGATCCTCGAGGCCGCCCGCGCGGCCAAGACCGCCGTCGCCCTCTCGGACGGCACCACCCGGAACGCCGCCCTCTGCGGGATGGCCGACGCCCTCGGCGCACCGGAGCATCTGGACGCCATCCTCGCCGCCAACGCTGAGGATATGGCTGCTGCCAAGGGGAAGATCAGCGACGTCATGCTGGATCGCCTCGCTCTGACGCCCCAGCGCATCGCGGCGATGGCCAAGGGTATCCGGGATGTCGCCGCCCTGCCCGACCCGGTGGGCCGGGTGCTGAGCCGCATCCAGCGGCCCAACGGCCTCCTCATCGAAAAGACCGCCGTGCCGATGGGCGTCATCGCCATCATCTACGAGAGCCGTCCCAACGTCACCAGCGACGCCGCCGCACTCGCCATCAAGAGCGGCAACGCCTGCATCCTCCGCTGCGGCAAGGAGGCGTGGCGCTCGGCCAACGCCATCGTAGCCGCCCTGCGGCAGGGTCTGCGGGCCAACGGCCTGCCCGAAACGGCGGTCTGCCTCATCGAGGACACCACCCACGCCTCGGCCAACGCCCTCATGACCGCTGTGGGGTATGTGGATCTGCTCATCCCCCGGGGCGGGGCCGGACTCATCCGGGCCTGCGTCGAGAACGCAAAGGTCCCCTGCATCCAGACCGGCACCGGCATCTGCCACATCTTCGTGGACGACACCGCCGACCAGACCAAGGCGCTGGACATCATCGAGAACGCCAAGGCCAGCCGCCCCAGCGTCTGCAACGCCGAGGAGGTCTGCCTCGTCCACAGCGCCATCGCGGCCGGGTTCCTGCCGAAGCTGGCCCAGCGCCTCGGCCCGGACCGCACCGCCAAGGGCCTGCACCCGGTAGAGCTGCGGCTGGACCCGCGCGCCGCCGCCCTCATCCCGGGCACACCCGCCGGGTCGAAGGACTTCGACACCGAGTTCCTCGACTACATCCTCGCGGTGAAGGTCGTGGACAGCGTGGAGGAGGCCGTCGCCCACATCGCGGCCCACTCCACCGGCCACAGCGAAGCCATCCTGACCCGGACCGACGCCCACGCGGCCCTCTTTACGGCTGCCGTGGACAGCGCTGCCGTCTACGTCAACTGTTCCACCCGCTTCACCGACGGCGGCGAGTTCGGCCTCGGCTGCGAGATGGGCATCTCCACCCAGAAGCTCCACGCCCGCGGCCCCATGGGCCTCGGCGAGCTGTGCAGCTACAAGTACATCATCCGCGGCGACGGTCAGGTCCGGTGATCTTTTGACAAGACCGCCGCTGCGATAAAAATTTTCTTCATTTTTCACGACAGGCCGGGGCCAGACGCCTCGGCCTGTACTTTTGTTTCATTCGAATGGACTGTTTTTCTGCAAGATACACTTTCGGCTGAAAAATTTTTTACAAATGCATCGGAAAATAAATTCTTGTATCCAAATTTTCGCCATTCTCCACAAAGTTATAGTCATACTTTCCCCATTTTGTCTCGCAAAAATCACAACAAACCTCTTGACATCCGAGCTTTGAGCGGGTTAAATTTAAGATGAAGATGTAATTCGACACTATCTTACTTGTTTGGTCTGTTTGTTGAGAGTTGTTCTCCACAAGGCTTCAGTTTTTTAAGTCGTTTTCTATCCGGGGACACTTTTCCGAGCATATCCGCCCACCCACAACACTATACTTGGAATGAAGGAGAGAGCGTTATGACGATTGCTATACTCGCACATGACTCCCGCAAAGAACTTGCACTTCAGTTCTGTACCGCCTACAGTGGAATCTTATCCCGCAACACGATCATTGCCACCGGTACCACCGGTCGGATGCTGGCGCAGGCCACCGGTCTGCCCGTGCACTGCTACCTCTCCGGGAGGCTGGGCGGCATCCAGCAGATCGCGGCCCGGGTGGCCTGTGACGAAGTAGACCTTGTGCTCTTCTTCCGCGACCCCCTCAAGCAGGAGACCGGCAGCAGCAACGAGCAGAATCTGCTGCGGCTGTGCGATATGCACAGCGTGCCCATCTCCACCAACATCGCCACGGCCGAGGTATTGCTGCGCGGCCTCGATCAGGGCGACCTCGATTATCGTGAGGGCATCCACCCCGACATCACGGAGCCTCTGCCCGTCCACCGGGCCGTGTGCTGAGGCTGTTTTTTTGAGACATCGACCCATCTGGTGTTTTTTTGTGTATAGAGGGTTTCGAATAACGAAAGACACCGCAGAAGTTTGCGCTTCTGCGGTGTCTTTTCATTTTATCCTGTGCTCCGGCAGCACGGAGGGATGACTTATTCCAGACCGCCCATCTGTTTGATGGCCTTGATGGCGAAGGTCAGGGTGCGGCCCATTGCCACGCCTGCCATCAGGCAGGGGTAGTTGTTGGCGAAGAAGGAGCCGGACATATCGCCGGTGACGTACAGGCCGGGCATGGGCTTGTTGTCGTTGTCGAGAGCCTGACCCTTATCGTTGATGGCGATGCCCTGCTCGGTGCACAGCAGAGAGGCACCCAGCCAGCAGCCGTAGAAGGGA
>ERZ1673696.3328-NODE-3328-length-9959-cov-4.349051_pt1 | contig 9959 bp, 7 predicted proteins | sample MGYA00580226_ERZ1673696 | MGnify/ENA primary metagenome ERZ1673696 (study PRJEB41218, sample SAMN15661743) | gut metagenome | host: Homo sapiens | place: Canada: London | collected 2015-08-20/2019-03-30 | study: EMG produced TPA metagenomics assembly of PRJNA649273... | reverse complement strand
ACCGACGAGATCGGCCGCAACACCTATGCCGATAAGGCCGCCGAGGCCGCGGGCGTCAGGACCTTCATGAACCTCGCCAACGACGAGGCCACCGCGAAGGGCTACGAAGGCTTTGATTCCACCTACTATTCCAAGCAGAACGTCGTCTACCTGAATCTCGGCGTCGACTTCACCGCCGCCGACTTCAAGACCGGCCTTGCCACCGGCCTGCGCTACTTCACCACCCACGAAGGCCCGTACCTCGTGCACTGCACCGAGGGCAAGGACCGCGCGGGCTTCGTCTCCGCCCTGCTCGAGTGCTACATGGGCGCAACGTATGACGAGGTCGTCGCTGACTACATGGTCACCTACTACAACTACTACGGCGTGACGAAAGAAGCCGAGCCTGCCAAGTACGATGCCATCCTCCGCTCCAACATCGTCAAGACCCTGCAGACCGCCTTTGGCGTCGAGGATCTGAAGACCGCCGACCTCAAGCAGGAGGCCACCGACTTCTTCAAGGAGCTGGGCCTCACCGATGCCGAGCTGACCACCCTCACCGCCAACCTGAGCAAGAAATACACGGGCGGCAGTACGGAGCCGGAGACGAAGTCCTATGTGAAGGTCACTGCGGCCCCGGAGGACTGGAGCGGCACCTACCTCATCGTCAACGAGGCCGACGAGACCAGCGCCTATGTCTTCAACGGCAAGGACGCTGTCAACGGCTACGTTTCCGCCACGATTGCCAACAGCAAGATCACTTCCAGCACCGAGCTGGACGCTGTTGCTGTCACGGTCGAGAAGACCACGGACGGCTACACGCTCAAGGTCAACGGCCAGTATATTTACGGAACCGACGGTAAGAATACGCTGAAGTTCACGGATACTGCTGCCAACGCAGTTAATACCGTTACCTTCAGTGAAACGGATGGCGTTGTCATCACAAGCAATACTTCCATCCTTCGTTTCAACTCTGCCAGCAACCAGATGCGTGTCCGCTATAATAAGGCTTCGACCTATAGCGATCAGCAGGCGATCCAGCTTTACAAGCTGGAGGGCTGATCTGCAGATTCCAAAATATCCCGCCGGGGTTCCGGCGGGATTTTGCCTGCACAATTTGAGATGATTCTGTGTAAAAAAAGTCCCGCCTGCCGGTGCCGGCGGGAAAATTTTTGCTCTCTTTTGTGTTCGGGAGGTTTTCTCCATCCCCCGGCTCACATGGCCGCAGCCTCGGGGCTGCGGAGCTGGAGCTGCAGACGGTCGGCGATGAGGGCGATGAACTCGCTGTTCGTCGGCTTGCCCTTCGTGTTCGACACGGTGTAGCCGAAGAAGCGCTGCAGCGTCTCCAGGTCGCCGCGGTCCCACGCGACCTCGATGGCGTGGCGGATGGCGCGCTCGACGCGCGAGGGCGTCGTGGCGAACGTCTTGGCCACCTGCGGATAGAGCACCTTTGTGATGGCGTTGATAACATCCATGTCATTGACGGCAATCAGGATCGCCTCCCTGAGATACTGATAGCCCTTGATGTGCGCAGGGACGCCGATCTCGTGAATGATCGAGGTGACCATGGACTCGATGTTGGCGTTGCGCTTTGCTGCGATGGCGGGTTTGCGCGAAACGGCGCTCTCGCAGATCTCGTCGAGACGCTCCACGACGGCACGGCAGCTGCATGGTTTCAGCATGATATATTGCACGCCGAGCGTCATAAACATTGAAGACACATATTCCGTTACGAACTCCACCAAAACCAGAAGCTTTGGCTTTGGATCCAGCCCGGCCGCTGCCTTCAGCACGGACAGGCCGTCCGCCTGCGGCAGCATGAGGTCGACGACCAGCAGATCCGGTTTCAGCTCTTTCAGCAGGCTGATGGCGCGAACGCCGTCACAAGCCGAGCCGACCACGGAATACCGATTCGTCTGCTTCAGGGCAACGCCGAGCTTCCCACAAAACTCTTCGCTGCCGTTTGCCAGCAGGACCCGATACATTTTTTCCATGTAACAACTCTCCTCCTCGTAGATTCTCTCATTTCCGCATGGATGTACAAGCGGTGCTTCTAATTTAACATATTCGGCCCGCTTTTGCAATGACTTTCCCTGAAAATGTCTGCTTTTTCGTCGACGTTCTTCGACAAACATGCGGAAACGGCAGAAAATATGATACTCTAAGAGGAAAAAGGTGAAAAATTATTCTTATTCACGGAATTACCGTGAGACGTCCCGTTATTCCGCGTGATCGGTCGAATTTTCATTGCGCTGGCTGAGCCAGATCAGCAGCACGGCAATGTCCGCAGGCGAAACGCCGGAGATGCGCCCGGCCTGCCCGATGGATCGCGGGCGGATGTCGGCCAGCTTCTGCCGCGCCTCGAGGCGCAGACCGGCGATGGAGGCATAGTCCGCATCCTCCGGCAGCAGGCGCGATTCCTCGCGGCGGAACGCCTCGATCTGCTGCTCCTGCCGCTGCAGGTACCCCGCATATTTCACCCGGATCTCGACCTGACGCGTCACGGCTGCCGGAAGCTCCGGCCGCTCCGGGTCGAAGGGAGCAAGCTCTGCATAGTGCAGCTCCGGGCGGCGCAGCAGGTCCGCCAGCCGCGCGGAGCTGACGACCTCCGCCGAGCCGCGCGCCTGCAGAAACCCGTTCAGCGCCGGACCGGCGGGCACGCCGGTGTGCTCCAGCCTGCGCTGCTCGCGCCGGACGGCCTCGTATTTCTCCGCGACGGCCTGTGCCTGTTCGGCGGGGATGAGGCCGATGCGATAGCCGATGGGCGTGAGCCGCTCGTCGGCGTTGTCCTGCCGGTGCAGCAGCCGGTATTCGCTGCGCGAGGTCATGATGCGGTACGGCTCCTCCGTGCCCTTCGTGACGAGGTCGTCGATGAGGGTGCCGATGTAGCCGTCCGAACGCCTGAGCACCAGCGGCTCGCGCCCGAGCAGCTTCAGCGCGGCGTTCACGCCCGCCACAAAGCCCTGCACGGCCGCCTCCTCATAGCCGGACGTGCCGTTGAACTGCCCCGCGCCGTAGAGGCCGGGCAGCTTTTTGCACTCGAGCGTCGCGGAAAGCTCCGTCGGGTCGATGCAGTCATATTCGATGGCGTAGGCCGGGCGCAGCATTTCGGCGTGCTCCAGCCCCGCGATGGTGTGCAGCATGGCAAGCTGCACCTCCTCCGGCAGGCTCGTGGACAGGCCCTGCAGGTACAGCTCGTCCGTCCCGAGGCCGCACGGCTCCAGGAAGAGCTGGTGGCGCGGCTTGCCGGCAAAGCGGACGATCTTCGTCTCGATGCTCGGGCAGTAGCGCGGGCCGACGCCGGTGATGGAGCCGTCGAACAGCGGGCTGCGGTGCAGATTCTCGCGGATGACGTCGTGTGTGCGCTCGTTTGTCCACGTCAGCCAGCACACGGCCTGATTTTTCGGCGGCTCACGGGTGGAAAACGAGAACGGCTCCGGATCGTCGTCGCCGCGCTGGACCTCCATTTTCGAGAAATCGACGCTGCGCGCGTTGATGCGCGGGGGCGTGCCGGTCTTGAAGCGGCGCATCCGCAGGCCGAGGGCGCGCAGGCACTGGCTCAGCTCCGGCGCGGGGCGCAGACCGTCCGGCCCGGAGTGCAGGACGCACTGCCCGGTGATGACGGTGCTGTCGAGGTACGTCCCGGCCGCGACGACGACGGCGCGCACGCGGTATTCCGCGCCGAGCTGCGTCACGACGCCGCTGACGTGTCCGTCCTCCGTCCGGATCTCCGTGACGGCGGCCTGCTTGAGATAGAGGTTCGGCTCGCGCTCGAGCAGGCGCTTCATGTGCTCCTGATAGCGGCGGCGGTCTGCCTGCGCGCGCAGGGAGTGCACGGCCGGGCCCTTGCCGCGGTTGAGCATGCGGTACTGGATGCAGCAGGCGTCCGCCGCGCGGCCCATCTCGCCGCCGAGGGCGTCGAGCTCGCGCACGAGATGGCCCTTGCCCGTGCCGCCGATGGCCGGGTTGCAGGGCATGTTGCCCACGGCGTCCAGATTGATCGTGAACACGACGGCTTGCAGCCCCAGCCGCGCGGCCGCGAGACCGGCTTCGATCCCGGCATGGCCCGCGCCGATGACGGCAATGTCATAATTTCCTGCAAAATAGCTCATTTACGCTCATCTTTCTTTCAAATCACAGCGGTGACTGCTTGATCTTTGCATAGCGGCGGGGATAGGCCGGGGGCGTCGGGCGCTCCTTGCGGATGACGATGACGCAGCGCGGCGCGCCGTCGATGTCGTAGGTCTCCGTTTTTTCCACGCGGCCGCCCAGCCTTGCGATGCCGCGCTTCGCCTCCTCCAGTTCCTCGGCCGCAGCGGCGGCCTTCATGGCGAGGAAGTATCCGCCCGGCTTCACGAACGGCAGGCACAGCTCCGCCAGAATGTTCAGCCGTGCCACCGCGCGGGACGTCGCGATGTCATATTGCTCGCGCGCCTTGGCGGCATAGTCCTCCGCGCGGGAGCAGACGCAATGCGCCGGGACGCCCATGTCCCGCAGCGTTGCCTCCAGCCACGTCACGCGCTTGCCGAGGCTGTCGAGCAGCGTCAGATCGAGGCTCGGCTCGCCGAGCTTCAGCGGCACGCCGGGGAAGCCCGCCCCGCAGCCGACGTCGATGACGCGCTTGCCTGAAAACGGCACGATGCGCAGCAGCGCGAGGCAGTCGGCAAAGTGCAGCTTCGCCACGGCCTGCGGCTCCGTGATGGCCGTCAGATTCATGACGCGGTTCTGCTCGAGCAGGCGCGCGCCGAAGTCGCACAGCTGCTCCGCCTGCGCCGCCGTCAGCGGCACACCGAGCGCTGCGCAGGAATCCAACAGGGTTTGCAGCATATTACGATACCTCCCGGTAAACCTGAATAACAATACCGAGGTCGCAGAACGTCGCCCGGCCGGGGACCTGCAGCACGCGCACGGCGTCATACACCATGCCAAGCGCCGCGACGGTGCAGCCGGCGCTTGCCATCGCCACGGGCCAGAACCACACGAGCGGCACGCGCGCCAGCGCGAACCACAGCGCCGCGCCTACGAGCACGGGCGGGAGCAGCCGCACGGCAAGCACGGCGGCACGGCCCAGCTCCGCATTCGAGCCGACGCACGGGCGCCGCGCAAAGATGGAGCAGAACGGGGTCATCCGGCCGAACAGGGCCAGCAGCGGCCACGGCAGCAGATAGAGCACCCACTGCGCCGCGAGCGACACGGCGATGCTCTCCCCAATGGCGAGCAGCCACCTGCGCTGCCCGCCTTCGACGATCGGCTCCATCGCGGCAAGGCCGCGCCATTTCCAGAGCGCGGCAAACAGGCCGATGACCGCGAGCGCGGAGAGCACCCGCAGGATGCGCCGGTGCCCGCGCTCCATGGAGAGGGAAATTTCCTCGATCTTTTCTTTCATATTCGCTCACTTTCCGACGCAGAAACGCTCAAAAATGCGATTTGTGATATCCTCGCGTACCGTCCGCCCCGTGACCTCACCGAGGGCGGCCATGGCCTCCTCCACGTCCGTGAGAACGGCGTCCGGTGTGACGCCGAGGCTGAGGCCGGTTTTCGCCCGTTCGATGGCGCGGGAGGCGCGGTCGAGCGCGCCGAACTGGCGCGGGTTGGTCAGGAGGGAGCCGTCACAGGCGTTTTCGCCGAGGAACCAGCCCTCGAGCAGGGCTGGCAGGGCGTCCAGCCCTGCGCCCGTGCGGGCTGAGACGGTCAGAACGGTGTCGAACGGCAGCTCGTCCGGCGAGACGGCGGCGGGCAGGTCTGATTTGTTGCACAGGGCCAGACTGCGCGGGGCGCATTTGGCCGCTTCGATGGCGCGGCGGTCCTCGTCCGTCAGGGGCCGGGAGGCGTCGCAGACGAACAGGGCCAGCTCCGCTTCGCGCGCGGCCTGCTCCGAGCGGGCCACGCCGAGGGCCTCGATGGCGTCCCCGGCCTCGCGGATGCCGGCCGTGTCCGTCAGGCGCAGCAGCACGCGGCCGACGCGCACCGGCTCCTCGACGGTGTCGCGCGTCGTCCCGGCGATGTCCGTGACGATGACGCGGTCATAGCCCGCCAGCCGGTTCAGCAGCGACGATTTGCCCGCATTCGGCTTGCCGAGCAGCACGGCGCGCACACCCTGCCGCAGGTGGCGGCCCTTTTCGTAGGTTGCAAGCAGCTCCCGCAGGGCCACGCCCGCGCGGTCCAGTGCTCCGCTCAGCTCCGCCGCGCCGAAGTCCTCGATGTCCTCGTCCGGATAGTCGAGCACGGCGTGGAAATGGCTGCACAGGTCCGTCAGCCCGTCATAGACCGGCCCGATGGCGCGCTTGAGCGCCCCGCCGAGCTGCCCGGCGGCGTTCGCGGCGGCGTCTGCCGTCTCGGCGTCGATGAGGTCGACGACGGCCTCGGCCTGCGTCAGGTCGAGCTTGCCGTTCAGGAAGGCCCGGCGCGTGAATTCGCCGGGTCCCGCCTGCCGCGCCCCGGCGGCCAGCAGTGCCTCCAGACCGGCGGCCAGCATGGCGGGCGAGCCGTGGCACTGCAGCTCAACGGTCTCCTCGCCGGTGTAGCTGTGCGGCGCGCGGCACACGACGCCGAGGCACTCGTCAATGACGCGCCCCTGCCGGTCGTGCAGCAGGCCGAGGACGAGACGGCGGTCCGGCGCGTCCGCAAACGGCTGCTTCGGGGTGAAAACGCGGCCCGTCAGCGCGGCGCAGCCGGGCCCGGACAGGCGGAGAATGCCGATGGCGCAGGGCGCACGCCCCGTCGCAATGGCAGCAATGATGTCAGACATGATGTGATCCTTTCGGTAAGTGCGGGAAAAGGAGGGTGAAATGTGGAGAGTTGAGAGCGGAATGCGTAAGGCTCCCAAATTTGTCATTGCGAGGGCGCTTCGCGCCCGTGGCAATCTCGGGAAGGCACTTGCAGCCCGTACAGGCCGCCGTTAAAACGGCATGCACCAATTGCGTCTGTAGCGGCGCTCACTGAGCGCCTTTAGCAGTTGCAGGTATTGCAGCAGTGATTCAGCGGCGCGAGGCTATCAGAATTGTCATTGCGAGGGCGCTTCGCGCCCGTGGCGCCCTGAGCGCGAAGCGCGAGGAAGTACCCTTGGGGTGCAATCTCGGGAAGGCAGTTACGATTTCGCCGGGAGTACCCTGTTATCCGGCTGTGTACCGCGAGATTGCCACGTCGCTTCGCTCCTCGCAATGACAATTCGGGAGCGGTTACCATTTTAACGGAGGCCTGTTTCGCTCGGCAGTGCGCAGCCGGGCCCGGCTGTCCGCTCCCCTACAGCGCGCTATCGATGTCCGCGCAAAAATTTATAAATTACAGCGCTTCCTTAAAATATGCCGCCAGGTCCTGCATCCGGTTCTCGTCAAACGGCGAGGTCAGGCTCCCGTCCTGCAGCATGGCGAGGAACGTCGACTCCGGCGCGGCATACAGCAGGTCGCTGAAGGCCTTCAGACCCGCGCCGGGCGTTTCCTGCTCCAGTTGGTAAATTTGAAGGGCCGCATCGTTCGAGACGCAGTAGCTGATGACATAATACGGCGCGGAGAAAAAGTGCTGCACGTCGATCCAGCTGCGCGCGGCCTGCTCCGCCGACGCCTCGTCAAACAGGCCGAAGTCCACGCAGCATTCCGCAAACAGCTCATTGAGCTTCCCGACCGTCAGCTCGCTGTCCGGCAGGGCATAGGCCTTGCACTCAAAGGCATAGTAGCACGCCTGCGTGAGGAAGGTCTCGAGCGAGTCATAGAGCTTGTACTGCCGCAGCTCCGCCGCGCGGGAAAAGCCCAGCGACGTGCTGCCGAGCGTCAGATATTCCAGCGCCTGCGAGAAGACCTCGGAGCAGTCGATGGAGAACGTCTGGTTGCAGTTCACATAGCCGTCGACAAAGTGGCCGTATTCGTGCGCGGCCGTCAGCAGGTCCGCCAGCGTCCCCTCGGGCGAGATATAGATGTAGGGCATCTCGTAGGACTCAAGGTACGTTGTGTACGAGCCGGGCATTTTATTCGCGGAGTTCGTGATGTCATAAAGCTCGTAGGCATCAAGGAAGCCCATGGCCGTCTGCACCTCGCCGCCGAGCGTGTCGGCCGCCTCATGCAGGTGCTGCATCGTCTCATCGGCGGAAAGGGCGGAAAGCTGCATCGGCTCGGCCGCCTCCGTGTAGACGGGGGCCAGCTCCGTGCGCACGCGCTCAACATAGCGCTCGGCCTGCGCCGGGGTGTAGTCGCGGTAATAGAGCGCGTCATAGGCATAGTCGGCGTAGCTGCCGTAGCCCAGCCGCCCGGCAAGCTCGCGGCGCGTCTGGATGAGCTTGATGTAGATCTCGCCCGCCTGCGCGCCGTAGGCGTCGTAATACGCACCGAGGACCTCGTAATAGAGGTCGGCCGTCACGGCGTTTTCCAGCAGCTCCGAGACGGAGCGCACTGCGCCGTTCCACTCGATCGCCGGGTCGTTCTGCAGGGCGACATACTGCGCCTGCAGCTCGGATTCCTGCTGCAGGAGGGCGACGGTCCGGGCGTCGGAATACACGCCGTCCGAGTCGTAGGACGCAAAGAAGTCCTCGCCGAAATACTGCTCCTCGAGCGCGCTGCGTAGGCTGCTTTTGGCCATGGTCGTGTAGCAGTCCTCCATGGCCTTTTCCACGCGCGTCGTCTGGTCCGTGCACCAGGTGTACTCCGCCTCGTAGTAGCTGTCGCTCAGGTCGCGGGTGTAGCGCAGGTAGGCAAGCTCGCCCATGGTGTTGAAGAGCACATAGTCGTCATAGGCCGCGTCGAACTGGTTGATGATGTCGGCCGCAGCGGCCTTGCCGCCGGTCGCGGATGCGCCGATGGACTTGAGCGTGCTGCAGAGGCTGTCGACGTCCGGACGGACGTATTCGATGTCCGGCTCGGCCGTATATTTCACGCGGGGCTGATACGGCCGCTGGAACTCGCGGTACGAGATCGCGCCGTCCGAATAATCCGGGCGGGTATATTCGCCGCGGAAGGCGGAATAGAGGTCAAACAGGGGGCTGCAGCCCGTCAGCAGCAGCGACAGGGCCAGCAGCAGAGCAAAGCAGCGCTTTTTCATGCGTCGCCTCCTTCCCGGATGCGGCGGGCAATGGCCAGCAGCTCCGGATGATTCACGGCGTTGCCCATGGCGACGGAGCCGCGCTGCGTCAGAGCCAGCGGGCTGCCGTCGAGCTGGGTGGCGATGCCGCCCGCCTCCGTGACGATCAGACCGCCCGCGGCATAGTCCCACGGGCACAGTCTGCACTCAAAAAACAGGTCCGCCCGGCCCGCGGCCACATAGCAGCAATCCAGCGCGGCCGAGCCGCCGCGGCGGAAATCGAGGCAGTTCGGCAGAAGGGCCTCGACGAAGCGGAGCGTCTCGGGGATGGTCTCGCGGTAATAGATGGCGCTGCCGAACAGCACGAGGCTGTCGTGGACGGCGTGCTGCGTGACGTGCAGGCGCTGGCCGTTGAGCCACGCGCCCTTGCCGCGCTGGGCGGAGAACATCTCGTCGTAATAGGGATTGTAGACCACGGCGTGCGTCACGGCGCCGTCGACCGCCAGCGCGACGGAGATGGAGCTGTGGTGCAGGCCGCGGATAAAGTTCATCGTGCCGTCGATGGGGTCGACGATGAACAGCTGGCGCCTGCCCGCGATGTCATGCGTCGCGTCCTCCTCCCCGAGGAAGCCCGCCTCCGGCAGCAGCGTCAGCAGGCGGCTGCGCAGGAATTCCTGCACCATGGGGTCATACAGCGTGACGAGGTCGACATGCGAGGATTTTTCGCGGATGCCCATGGCGGCGTCCTGCGCCGAGCGGACCGTCGTGCCCGCCGAGCGGACGATGTCCTTCAAACGTTCCAGAAGATGGATGTCCATAGTTTTTTCGCTCCCGATCCTGCCGCCGCAGCGGCACATTTTTTAACTAGTTTATCATACCATATTTCCCGGGAAAAGGGAAGAATCGTGCGGAAAAGTTCCGCTGTCCATTATCATTAAACGCACAGAGACTCAACTGAGTCGGCTGTGCGTTTT
>ERZ1673696.3327-NODE-3327-length-9967-cov-13.525222_pt1 | contig 9967 bp, 5 predicted proteins | sample MGYA00580226_ERZ1673696 | MGnify/ENA primary metagenome ERZ1673696 (study PRJEB41218, sample SAMN15661743) | gut metagenome | host: Homo sapiens | place: Canada: London | collected 2015-08-20/2019-03-30 | study: EMG produced TPA metagenomics assembly of... | reverse complement strand
ATTGGAAACGCTCGTATTTCTCCGTACCTGCTTCCGTGCAGGTGCTTACTCCGTTAACGGTCATTCGTGTTGCCATAATCATCTATTTTTGAATGAATTTTTCTAAATACTTTTCCTGCACTCCGAGTGCTTCTGCATAGACACTCAATTGGGCAGCATAGTAGGTACGGTAGTAACTTCTCTCCATTTCGTTCTTGGATAATCCGATATGCGCCTTTATATCGTTCAAATGTCTTTTGACGATATACTTGTAGTAATGAAGTTTCCTCTTTCTGTCCATAATCGTTGCTTTTAATGGTCGTTAAAAATGTACTGACAGGACTCTGTTTTTCATTACCATTTCGGGGTTGCTCGTATAGCGTTGGTGAATCCAAAAGTGCCTGCGTCCGTAGCCGTAATGGAAGAACTTGTCAAGTTCGTGTTTTTCGGCAAACTCCTTTACACCCCGTCTTAACTGCTCCTCACTCGTTGTCAGAGTGAGGAGGTTCACAAATTCAAGAAACATCGTGGGGATTTTATCGTCCCACAAGCAAACCATGCTTTCAAATCTTACTTCCATGTTGTTCAATATTATAATTATAGGTTGATATTATGCTGCGTTCATCCGCTGACGGATAAGGCTCATGTTACTGTTCACAAGGGCGATGATGCGGTCGTGGTACTCGGTGTTCTCGTTGCATACGCCACGGCACTGCACCACCTCAAAGGTTTTCAGTGACACCTCCACCGTTTCTATGCGCCTGCCGTCTATCCGTGCGGAGAGTATCAGGGAATTTTTCCGATTGTGGTAGCCGCCCACACAATGGTGCATTAGCCTTCCTTCCGTTTCCATTTCCTCCACGCTTTCAATGACCTTGACAAGTATAAGGTTGTCAGAGAATGCAAGTCCGAAAAACATTCCTTTGGTTTTCAGATAATTCTTCTCGTCCTCAATCGCTTTCATGCGTTGCTGTTCCGTCCGTTCACGTTCCCTTTGTCGGTTGCGCCTTGCCACCAGCTTGTCGTGTTCGGATTTGAGGTCGGAGGGGCAGACGTACTTCGGGCTGTTCGTGTCCTTGCCGAAATGCCGCAGGAGGTCTATGGTGTCGCACCACATTGAGCCGTCCGAAATGGTGTAGCCGTTGCGGATACATATCTTCACGGATGCCCAATACCTCTCCATGTCGAAACGTGATGTCAGATAGTGGTGCAACATCGGGTATTGCCCTGCCTTCATAAGTGTTTCGGCTCGGCTGTCGGAAAGCAAGGCAGGGATGAGTCTGGTCGGCACTATGTCGTGGAAGTCACCGTCAAAGCCGTTCCTGCGCAATACGTCCAAAACCTTGGACTTGGGATATATCGGGGAATAGGCGATGTGGCGGTATGCCGCATTGTCGCTGCGGACTGCAAGCGGAGAGCCGAAGGAGAACGTGTCGATGTAGCGACCCAACACACGCTGTATGCCCACCACCGCCATGCGCCCTTGTGCGTTCCACCAATACTGCCCGATTTCAAGCGAATAAGGCTTTGCCTTACAGCCTTTCTCCATCTCCACGACAAGCAGGAACTTGCGCAGCACTTGGTATTCTCCGCTCGTGGTGAGGACGGTGAAATACTGCTTCTGCGGAAGTTTGCGCTCGAAAGTTTGGCGCACTTTCAGCCTTGCACCGCACTTGGGGCAGGTGCAGCTGTCGCTTGGCTCTGCCATAAGCCAGCCGTGTCCGTAGTCCATGCAGGTGGTGCGACCTTTCGGCAGTCGATAGGCGTAATGGTCTATGCACTCACGGAAAGCCCAATCCATTTGCCGTTTGGTTATCGGACGAAGGCTTTTGCTTTGGGCAAGCACAGCCTTTTCAAACTTGTTTCTCGGTTTCATGGTCAGAAGTCAAATAATGAGGGTTCTACTTTGGTTTCTTTCTTCGCTGTCGGCTTGTTGCGGTTCTGCAACTTGCGGAGTTCTTCCTCTTGGTATTGGCGGACGGCTTTCTGCCGTGCCTCCGCTTTTTCCTCCGCCGTGAGTTCCACAACGTGGTTCACCGCCACTTGGCATTGGATAGGCTTGCCCACCTCTATCTCGTTCTCGTCATAGTAATGCACGGCTTGTCCGTAAATCTCCCCGTCCGTGAAGCCGTTGCAACCACTGTTCTTCACATAGTTCAGAATGTAGGTGATGCAATCGTCCATGTTCTTGGCAGGGTTGCGGTAGTTCTTGGCAAAGAGCGCATCTTCCGCTGCACGCTGCTCCAAATACATCTGTATCGTTCTCTTGAAATGGTCTGTTCCTTTCATATCGTCAAATTTTAGCTGGGTTGTCATTCAGATAAAGTATGTCGCAGTCCTCCACTTCGGCAGGTAGTCCGAAAAGTGGATAGTATGAGAAGTACGGCTGTGCGTTGCCGTCCATGTCCGTGAGGGGCGAAACGATTTGCACCTGCCAATCGCTTGTCCATTTGTCTATCAAGCGGACTTCTTCCTCCGTCAGCCCCGCCCGGTCACCGCCCGTAAGGTAACACAAGCTCCATGTAGGTATCTTTTCCGTTGTCTTGTTCATATCGCTGTCATTTTAGATTGTCTGTTTCAGTATTCCTCTCCAATAGGTCGGCTCAACCTCGCTCAAAAGGAAGTCCATGAAGTCCTTTCGTGCGTCCTTGTTCAGTTCTCGGTAGAGTTCACGGAACACGGATATGTTGCCGTTGATGTACGTTTCCACCATATACACGAAGATGTTGCCCACCTCGTAATATCTGCACTGCTGTTCTACTGTCTTGCTGCTTCTCTTTGCCATGTCGGTAGGGGTTAAAGGGTAAATAACCAAAGAATAAATCCGAAGAAGGCGATAGTGGAAAGGATAGCCACGATTACGCCTATCGCCACTCGGAACACTCCGTTTACAATCTCCATGATGATGTCCCAAAGGATGCCGAACATCCCGAAGGCGGTGCGCACCATCAAGCCGCATATCGCAAGCCCTATGTACTGCGCCATTTGTCTGAAATTTGCCGTTGCCGTCATATTTTCGCTGTTTTTGATTTTTTGTTTTTTAATGCGGATTCAAGAGCTGAGGGAGTTGAGTTTCAAACTATCTTATCTGCCTCTCGTTTATCCGACATTTTTTTTATGCGTCTTTCTGTCGCATCGGTCGTTTTCGTTTCGGGTGCTTGAAAAGGTAGGGATTAGGGAATGCAAGGTTTTTCGGCCAAAATACTACCCGCAGGGCTGGAGATTTTTGCCGGAAACAGGAGGCTTGACCTTGCTTTCCCGTCCAATCCCGGAGTTACCTTTGCGCCCAGAACGGAAATGACTGCCTGATGCGGCCCACTGAAAGGCGCGAAAATGGAGGTAAACGGAAGTGGAGGCAGATTAGACAGGAAAACTTCAAAAGAGAAATCCGTAAAAAAGGGAAAACGCCAAAAGGAAAAGGAACATCAGCCGGAAGCGTGAAACCGGGCAAACCATCGGCAAGGAAGTATGATTTTGTCTGTCTGGCCGAGCGTGTCCGGTCGGACGGATAAAATCATTCTTCCCGGTTTGCCTGCCGTGTGTGACGGCTTGTTCCATTTATGGATCGGGCGGTCAGACACGGCTTTCCGCTTACGGCACAAAGGAACAGCGAAAAAAGAAATCGTCTGCGAACCCGTAAAAGCACCTCATTGGCATAAGCACAAAAGAAATGGGCCTTGCATCATCAGTCTAAACTGTTGTTTAGGCGTGAGGCAAAGCCCTTTTCTCCGCTTATGCGGCAGTCGGCATACGTTCGTCCAAAATCCTTTTGGGCGATGGTGTGCCGACGGATAAAACCGCTTTTACGGAAAAACTTGTATGGGAAGAAAAAATTTAGGGAGATTCATTTCAAAATCTCCCGTTTTATTGTTACTTTTGCATACGAAGAGTTCTTTGAAGGTTACGCAACGCGCAGAAGGATGATGCAGTAGATAACTAACTAAATCGTAACCTATTACTATCATGAGCAATTAACCTACGCTCATTTCCAATAATTTACACACTTTTCGTAACTTCATCCTGCAAATATGTTATACGTCGCTTCAATTTCATTGAAATCATTTGCTCAGATAATAAGTTTTTCTTAACTTTATACTCAATATTACATTTATAACTATAATAGTTAACTAACTATATAAATATAGTGCTTAAATAAAATTATTCAGTTAAACTAAAAATGAATGCAATACTCAGTTCTGTCTAGGAAAAGTATTCTTGAGTTTTTGGGATAAACAAATTACGATATTTATAATTATAAAAAAATGAACAAGAAAACTGAAATAAAAATTGAAGATGTTTGTAGACATAGTGTTACATTCCCATCTATTCCTACAACATTAATATCTAGAAAATCATATTTTGATCTTTTTGAAGAGCAATTTGAAACATATAAAGTCTTATGTTTGCCTGGTGCGGAGGGGGTTGGATTAACTACGGCTTTAGCAGAGTTTGCTAAAATGCATAATCAATATTGCATATCATATTTCATTGATGGCTTTTCAAGATTAGCAATGGAACCACGTATCATAGAACATAGTTTGTATGTGCAGTTCGCTTATTTTGATAAACATTTTTCGCTTATGAATGAGGATAAGGAGATTGATTTATCGCCTCACATCGTTCGAGTTAAGAGAAGATTGAAATCATCTAAAAATTATTTATATTTCATTTTTGATGGTTTTGACAAAATACCCTCTACACTTAAAGATAGTATAAGATCTATTTTAACTTTATTACTGGATATTGATAATGCAAGATTCCTTTTTTCGGGTAAAGCAATAGATATAAATGAGTTATTACCTGATTCAATACAAGCAAAAGAGACAAATAGCCTTTTAAAATTTCATAAAGCAGAAGTAAAAGATTTTTTTAATTTAATCAAACCAGACATTGATGAAGAACAAGTTGAAATACTTTATTCTATTAGCGGTGGAAATGCAGAAAAATTAGGTATTATTGTAGACAAATTACGAGCAAATATCAGTATTTCGCAAATAGAAGATATTTATACATATAATACATCCGATTTATATGCTGTAGATTGGGAAAAGTATGAATGTATGGAAAATGAAAATATCTATATTTTATTAGCATTAATAGCTTTTGCAGAGATGAAACTATCTCTGTCAATGTTGCAGAAAATGTTAAAAATAGACAGCGAGAAACTACAGGAATTACTTGATATATGTAAAGACAAATTAGAAGTTAAGGATGGTCATGTTTTATTTAAGGAGTATAGTTTTAGAAAATATGTAAGAAAGCATCTTGCAGATTTAAAACGTAAAATTGAACTTATACAACTTGAAACATTTGAGAATAGTACCAATTCTGCAGATTTTTTTTCATATATGCCATCATTATACAAGCAAGTTGGAAAAAATAAATCTATGATTTCTTATTTAACGTCTGATAATGTTCAACAATTTTTAATAGATAGAAAATCACAGGCAGCTTTTAATGAACAGTGTGAATATGGCTTTGAAGCATGTCGAGATCTTAATGAAGTTGTAGCTGCTCATTTTAGATTTGCTGTTAATAGAAGTGCTTCTCGAGAAATAGAAAAAAATGAATTATATGATTCAGAAATAGAAGCTCTCTTATCTGTTGGAGAAGATGATGCTGCATATGCTTTAACTCAAAAGGTATATCTAAAAGAAGAAAGACTGAAGTGCTTATTATTAATTGCAAGAAAAGGGAATAGGCTACCTGCAACTTTATATGATGAATTGATTGCAAATATTAAATCACTAGCAGAATCTATTGATTTTGACCACATGCCACAAAAAGCTATAGAAATAGCCAAACTTATGCTACCTGTTGATTTTGTTATGGCCCTTTCAATTATTGATAGAGTCGCTAAATTGACAAAAGATAAAATTCAATATGATCGTCTTTATACAGCAATTTCTTTGTCATATAATGAGATTTCAAAGGACAAAGATGATTCTTCTAAAATGGATTTGGCCGCAACTAAAATAAGTGATGAAGGGGTTAGAAAGATGGCTATTGCAATGAGAACGGTATTGCATGATAATTCAGTAGATCAAATTATTAGTAAACTAGATGAAATTCCAAATCTGACTAGTAGGCTATATTTTCTTCAATTCTGGATACCTGACCATAAAGAAGTAGAAGATATTGATAAAATTGTTCTTTATGCGATAAAACTTGTGATAAAAGATTCAAATGTAACACTTCCTAAAGCTTCTTTGCTTTGCAAATATTGCGAACCGCTTAAATTGATATCAGGAGATATTTTAAAAGATGTTTTAGATATATTAGATGCTGTTGATGACTCTGTAAAATATCCGAGTGTAGATTATGTTGATTTGCAATTAATGATTATTGAGGCTCAAATTCAATATGATAAAGAAAATGCTCAATATCGTTTAATGCAGCTTTATGATGATATATGCAATTTTGAAGATAAGTCAATTATCGTTTATTGTAAGTCTAAAATTTTAGCAAAATATGAAAATCTTGGAAATAAAAAAGATATTGAAGATTGTTTAAAACCTGCTTTTGAACTTCAAAAAGAGATAACAAAAGAAATAAAGGAATTACTAAATACAACAGCCTATCATCTAAAAATAGTAGAAGGTCCTATTCGAGAATTGGTTTGTGATTATAGATCTTTTATCAGTGATATAATTCCATTAATTAACACATCTGAAAGAAGAAGTAGAGCGTATCGAATAGCTATATCTGAATATTTGAATCGTACGGATATTTTAGATATAGACTTTGGGTATTTCGATAATTTATATAAAAATATTAATTATGATTTATCTGACAGGACAGAACCGTTAATAACTCTTATTAGAGATATTGTTTTCTCAAAATGTGATACAACATCATTACTTGGTAATATAAAAAGTATGTATGGGAAGATTAAGGAAATTGAAAGTGAATTTGCATTGTGCTATATATTATCTATTTTATATGTATGGGTTAAACGCAATTTCCCAGAAGATAGTTTTATTTGTAGTATAAAGACAGAACTTAATAATACATGGAACAAGATAGATGTCCCATGGCTAAAAGTTACAACAGGATTTGAAGTTGCTAGACAATTTTCAAAATTGTCAATGAAAGAAGAGGCGCATGAGATGATTCGAGTAGCTTCGCAGTTAAAGCAAAAACAATTGTTTTGCTCTGCTTCATGTGTAGAAACCTATACGGTAAGTTTAGATTTGTTAACACACTCTCTCGGTATTTTAATTCGCTCTCACTTGTGCGAAAACAATGATATAGAGCAATTTAAAGAATTGATAGCTTTTTTAGGATCTGAAGGCGAATCTATGATACTTTGGTCTAAAATAGCTTTAGAGTATTATATTGCTAAAGAACATGATGATTTTTTTGATATAGCTACTAAATATGTTGCAAAACCTATAAATGGATATTCTATAGCATATCAAAAGAGAATATTGTTTAATATTGCTCCAACATTGTATCTATCTGTTAAATCAATGTTCTATTCAGTGTTGGAGCAATTTGATGATGAATTTAAAAATCATTGTTTGGATAATGTCGGATGTTTTATTTTTAACAAATGTGCTTACTTGGAATATACAAATACCCATCAAATTTTTGCAGAACTACAATATACTGAATATGAGATTCTTTTTGATTTAATTACTCACGCAACAGATGAAAGTCTTATTTTTAATTACACAGTATCGATTTGTAACTGTTTAAAAGAAAATAAAGGTAATAAGCTAAGTCGCGAACACATTTCTATTTTATTGAAAAAACTTGAGGATATTATAAAACTAAAATTCCCAATTGTAGGAGGACTTACACATGATGGATATAAATTATCATGTATGGCTACAATAATGGGTTCAAGAATATGCGCTCCTAGTAATAATGATTGGGATAAAGTTAAATTAGAAATAGAAAATATTAATAATTTAGCTGATCAATCCTTTTTATACACCCATATATCTCATTATATAAAGAAAACAGACAAGAAACAAGAGTTCTTAAATTTAGGTTTTCAAAAAGCAGGTGAATTAAATTCTGCTTATGATAAAATGAATAGATATGATATGAGTGTAAGTGAAGCGATTGAAAGTGCTCCATCTTTAGTCAGAAACTTTACATTTAAAACATGGGAATGGATATTGGGAGATAAAAATGGTAATTATCAGGATGCTAAAAAAATAATAGATTTAATACAAGAGTATGACGAAGAGTTAGCCAAAGATATTTTAGAGCAGACTGATAAAGATCCTGCTCGTATTCAGTATAAATATAAACAAAAACTAAAACGCCATATTGATAAAAAAAAGAAGATTGGGGTTGCGCAAAAGGATATAAAACAAGTAGCTTCATTGACAAATGTGGAGCAGCAAATGTTCTTTGAAGAGAAAATGGAAAATCTTATTAGAGGAAAGAGTATTACAAAAGATATATTATCGACATTTTCTATAATGCAAATAATTTTCGACAATTCCATATCAGACACTAAACATGCAATAAATTATTTCATGGAGAACCTTTATGAAAAAAATAGATTATCCAATTTTCATAAGGATTTGATAAGAGATATTCATAAAGCAATTCTTTATAATTTGAAGGTTGTTCTTTCTTTGGCAGCAGGAACAAAAGAAAGATTCGAATTAATAAATAGATTAATTCAAGATAATTGTACGGATATAAATGCGACACATATCCGTGTAGGTGAAGAGAGTAAAGCATTTCAATATTTGAAGAACTGGTTTACTAAATATAAATATGATTCTTTAAGAATCATAGATCCCTATTTTAGCCCTAAGGATTTCAATATAATTAAAACATTTTTTGATATTAATAATGATCTTAGAGTTTCAATTTTAACGAATAAAGGTTCTGAAATAGAAATCGAGGATTATCAAAAAGGTTGGAATAAAGTTTCTGCTGATTTAACAGGTGAAATATCAGTTGTGTCTTTTTGTTATGAAGATGATAAGAATAGTTGTCCTGTTCATGATAGATGGTGGGTGCTTGTTGATAGTGAAACCAATGAGCAAACAGGCCTGCATTTAAACTCACTAAGTGGATTAGGAAAGAGAGAGTGTGATTTAATTTTATTGGATACTAATGGATTAAAGTCAGCTAATACAATATGGACTGATTATATAGTGAATAGAAGACCTCGTATTGAAGGACGTAAAATAAATTATGAAAGATATGAAATTCATTAATTATAGGAGTTTTGTTGAGTATTGTAGATTAGCGACAAATATTGGATCATTTATTTTATAAAAATTTCATATTGTAAAATGCGCATTCGTTCAAAATTCTTTTGGTTGATGACATATCGACGAATAAATCAGAATTCGAATTAGGGGCAATCATTATTTAGCCCACTGATAGTTTGCTTGTTACAAAATAAAGAACTACATTTGCATTGTTCCAATTAGCCTATCAAAGCTAAGCAGAACAGCGAACTCTTCACGTTGGATTAAACGTTGGACTTTGAAAACTTGATTAAATAAGATATTGGTACAAAATGGATTACGACTTATGTTCGAGTCCCGTACGCACCGCTTCTTAAGAAAAGGAAAAAGCTCTGTAAACATTGAATTACAGAGCTTTTTTCTTTTATCACTCCCTCCTGCACACACCGAGCACATCAAAAGATATTTTCTTTTCATACATAAGTTTATGATGCCGTACTAATAAAGGGATAATGGAAAATATAACAGAAAGGTTATACATCACATGAGATAATAACAATTAAATAAAAACGTTCTACAATCAATTAAATATAGTATCTTCGTACACGCAAAAAGATAGAAGTTTATATGAAAGAAGTAATATTTGTAATTCTAGAAGGTTTCGCCGACTGGGAAGGTGCATATATAGCTACCTGTTTGAATCAGGGAGTCAAGCCCGGAAATCCTATTAGTTATAAAGTGAAAACTTTATCAATAACCAAAGAACCGTAAGCATCCGATAAAGTACACATTGTATTTTCATAAAATAGAAAACTCGATAT
>ERZ1673696.3320-NODE-3320-length-9993-cov-4.306198_pt1 | contig 9993 bp, 9 predicted proteins | sample MGYA00580226_ERZ1673696 | MGnify/ENA primary metagenome ERZ1673696 (study PRJEB41218, sample SAMN15661743) | gut metagenome | host: Homo sapiens | place: Canada: London | collected 2015-08-20/2019-03-30 | study: EMG produced TPA metagenomics assembly of PRJNA649273... | reverse complement strand
GGATTGTGCCTTGCGGTTGCGTTGATTATGATGAGTGTGATTTCTAAAATTTTAAGTACAAGAATTCTTCAACTAAAACATGGAGCGGAAGAGATTAGCAGGGGGAATTTTGAGCTAAAGATAGAGCAGGGGTATTCTGACGAAATAGGAGTTGTGGCAGAAAGCTTTCGCGAAATGTGTATGAAAATAAATCAAATGATGCAGGATATGTACCAGTTAGGATTGGAAAAGCGAAAAGAAGAATTGAAAGCATTGCAGGCGATGATGAATCCTCATTTTTTGTATAATTGTTTATCTAGCATTAAATGGAAGGCAATAAGATCAGATCAGGATGATATCGCAGAAATTACAGGTCTTCTTGCAACATTCTATCGGACAGCATTGAATGGCGGAAGACAGATTACGATTGTACAAAATGAATTGGAAAATATTAAAGCATACTTGCAAATTCAACTAAAATCACATGAAAACAATTTTGATGTAGAGTATCAGCTGGATGAAGCTGGGGGAGAGTGTCAGATGCCGAACTTTTTATTACAGCCAATTGTTGAGAATGCAATATGTCATGGAGCAGATTTGTGTGAATCCGAAAGAGGAAAAATAAAGATAGAGTATATATACGGTGAAGAATTTCTCGAATTTCATGTATATAATAATGGACCAAAGGTAGTTGGTGAAGAATTGGAAAGAATTTTAAATACTCCGGGAAAGGGATATGGGATTTATAATATCCGTGAAAGAATTCGAATGTATTATGATGAAGAGTGTGGCTTGTACAGTTCAACTACGGATGAGGGGATGGTTTGTTTCTCCATTAAAATCAGAAAAGAGATAGAGAATAAATAAAAAGTGGGAAGTCGGATAATGGCTTCCCGCTTTTTTTATAAAAACATTTCTTGAAAAAATGTTATAAATCAAAAAAATGTACAATTTTAATATATATGGTTAAAAACTATAATAAAAGCAAATAGAGGAGGACAAAAGATATGAAGAAAAAAATTGTAAGCGTTCTGTTATGTGCCACAATGGTAACAGGATTAGCAATGGGGTGTGGCAAAAGTTCTGATAGTAGTTCGGAAAAAACAAGTGATGGTAAAACCAAAATCCGAATGACATATTGGAATAATGAAGATACGGTGAAAACACTTCTGGATTATCTGGAAAAGGAAGTGCCGGATGTGAAAATTGAGTTCCAGTTTATTGACAATTCAAATTATGATACGGTTGTTGATACACAACTTTCAGCGGAAGAAGGACCGGACATTATTTGTGAATCACCTGCATCTGCATTGAAACATGCAAAATTAGGTTATTTGGAAAAAGTAAATGATCTTGGAAAGAAATATTCTGATGCAGGAACAAATGTATATAGTTATGATGGAGATGTATATGCATTACCTGGAATCAGCTGGTTTGAAGGAACATATTTTAATAAAGAATTATTCGAGCAGAACAATATCGAATTGCCAACAACCTTTGATGAATATTTGGACGTATGCAAAAAATTTGAAGATCTTGGAATTAAACCGTTAGCAGCAGGATTGAAATCATGGGAACCGATGTTAAAGAATTCGATGGCTTTTGTAACAGCAGAATATCTTTCAACAGATGAAGGAAAAGATTTCGGAGAAAAATACAGAAATGGAAAAACCACTTTAGAAGGCAACTGGAATAAGTATCTTGAAAAATGGTCAGAGATGATTACGGATGGAGTATACACGAAGGATATGGTAGGTATTGACCATGATCAGGCTCTTGAGGAATTTGCAACTGGAAAAGCTGCAATGTTCTGTTCCGGTCCATGGGATTTGGATACTATTAAAGACAAAAATCCGGATCTTAAGGTTGATATGATGCCATTCTATGGAACGAAAGCAAGTGATGGCTGGCTGATTGGAGGACCGGGATGTGGTTTTGCAGTAAACAAATCATCAAAAAATAAAGATGCAGCAATGAAAGTATTAAAAGCACTTTCAACAGAGGAAGGTCAGAAGGCGTTCTGGGAAGATAATCAGGGTGGTTCTTCTTATCTTGAAGGAGCTAAATTTGAATTACCGGAAGAATATGCAAGTGCATCAAAAGCGTTGGAAGCAGGTAATGTATATTGTCCATGGAATGAATGGGGAGATGCAGCAAGTGCACACGAAACATATGGAACAGAAATGCAGTCATATCTTCTCGGAGAACAGGATCTGGATACAACATTAAAGAATGTTGATTCTGCAGTAAAAGAATTACTTGAAAAATAAGATACAGTAGGAAGAATGAATAAGGTGCCTCTCGCGTCCAAAGTGGCGCAAGGCACCTTTTGACTTTTTAGGAGAATAAAAATGGTAAAAAAGAGAAAATTACGGGCTGGTGAGCTTGGGAAATATTTTGTTATTTTCATTTTACCAGCACTGATCATATATTTGTTATTTAGCATTACCCCGTTTTTGTATACGATTTATTATAGTTTTACAGACTACACAGACATGAATCCCATAAATCTTCATTTTGTGGGATTAAAGAATTATATAAAAGTATTGCAAACGCCGGTAATGTTGGCGGCTATTAAGAATTCCGTTATCTATGCAATTTTATTAACGGGCTTTCAAACACTACTCGGATTGCCGCTTGCCTTTGTATTAAATCAGAAATTAAAAAGCAGAAATTTGTTAAGAGCGGTATTTTTCTTCCCGGCAGTATTTAGTTCCCTGATTATAGGGTACTTATGGAATTTTATTATGTCGTCTTCGGATTTTGGATTAATTAATAATATTTTACATCAGCTGGGTCTGGGAACATTGAATTTCTTTACATCGAAAAATGCATTATATTCTGTAATTTTAACACAGATTTGGCAATGGACAGGATGGGCAATGGTTATTTTCCTTGCAAACTTACAGAGTATTTCACCAGATCTTTATGAGGCGGCAGAAATTGATGGAGCCAATGGACTAAAAAAATTTATGTATGTAACATTACCATTAATGTGTCCATCGGTAAAAATTGTAATTGTTACAGGATTGATTGGTGGAATGAAAGTATTTGATATTATTTATTCTATGACATCAGGTGGACCTGGAGATGCAACACAGACAGTTATGACAGTTATGATGAAAAAAGGAATATCAGAAGGATTTTACAGTACAGGTTCAGCTTTTGGTGTATGCTTCTTTATTATCGTTCTTGCAATCAGTGCAATAGTAACAAAATTAATGGGAAAATGGAGTGAGGCAATACAATGAGAAAAGAAAAAAGAAATCTTGCGATTACTGAAATTTTTATGATCCTGATTGCAGTAATCTGGTTTATACCAATTTATTATCTGATTGTTACAACTTTAAAAAGTTCGCAGGAGGCAACAGCAAATCCGCTTGGCTTGCCTAAAGTACTCAGGTTGGATAACTATGTGAATGCATGGGTCAATATGGAGTTCCCAAGAGCGTTTGGAAATACATTATTTATTACTGCAACAGCAGTTCTTTTGATTGTTATATTTGGATCTATGGCAGGATATGCATTGGCAAGAACAAAGTCCAAAATGGGAACCAGAGTTTTTCTTCTGTTCCTTGCAGGACTGATTGTTCCGTTTCAGATGAACATTGTTAGTTTGTATAAAATTGTAAAAGGCTTCGGTCTAATGAATACTTTGTGGTCTGTTATTCTGGTAGATGTAGCCATTAATACGCCGCAAGCTGTATTTTTGTTTAAAGAATTTATTGAATCGACAATTCCAAAAGAATTGGAAGAAGCTGCAGCAATTGATGGGTGTTCTGTTTTTAAAAGATTTTTCCTGATAGTACTGCCTTTATTAAAACCGGTTATTTCTACCGTTGTAATTATCGTAACATTAAATGTATGGAACGAATTTATGACACCACTTTTGTTTTTGCAGAGCAGAGAAAATGATGTCATTCTTCAAGAGGTAACAAGAAATATAGGACAGTTTGCCACAGATTGGACAGCATTATTCCCAATGTTGATGCTGGGAGTTGCACCACTTATGATTTTCTATGTGTTTATGCAGAAATATATTATTGCAGGGGTAGCAGCAGGCGCAGTAAAGGGGTAAAGAAAAGATTAAATATGAGAGTGAAGACGATGAATCTGGATATCAAAAAAGAGTGTAATAATGTAATGGTTATTGTGCCGCATCAGGACGATGAAATCTTGATGTCGGCAGGAGTAATCAGAGTATGTGAACAGAACAATGTTCCATATACGGTTGTGATGGTAACAAATGGTGATTATGGCTGCATAGATTACTCTAAAGGTTATGCAAGGCTGAAAGAAAGTCTGGCGGGATTGGAAACACTTGGAAGCAATAAAGAATCATTTGAAATTATGGGGTATGCAGATACTGGAATGCCGGAAAGGGAAAGCTTTTTGACACATCTGTATAATGAAAAAAATGAACAGAAAATCTATCCTTCATCTTGTGCACGAGAAACGTACGGGTTAGAGGATAAAGTCGAATTTCATATGAAAAAATATGGAAAACATGGAGACTATAATCGCATAACATTTGAAAAAGATTTAGAAATGTTGTTGGAGGAAAAGAAACCGGATGTTATTTTTACAACATCCGAATATGATATGCATGGAGATCATTCAGGATTGTATTACTTTGTATGCGAAGTTCTGGATATATTAAATAAAAAGAACGGATACGAACCGAAGGTATTTTGTGGATTGATTCATTCCTGTGCGGGGGATGATAACTGGCCTGAAAGAGATACAGCGGTATTTAGTTGTCCGCAGGGGTTGGAAGAAAACAGTAATTATAAATGGGAAGAACGAATGATACTGGAATTACCAGAAGAGATGAAAAAAGCCAGAGGGATTAATAATTTAAAATATCAGGCACTTTTGAAACATGAAACGGCTTTAGAACCAGATGCATATGAATTTTTAATGGCTTTTATTAAAGATGAAGAAATTTTCTGGAAGGTGCGTTAAGAAGAGTTCAATATAAGGAGAAATAAATGGATACAGATAAACGACCAATTTATCCGATTCAGGTATGGGATATTACAGAAACGGAATTTGATATAAAGAATAATTATCGGAACGAAACAACATTTGCCTTGTCTAATGGTTATATTGGAACAAGAGGAACTTTTGAGGAAGCCTATGATTTTGACATAGATACCGGATTAGAAGGCAATTTTGTGAATGGATTCTATGAAAGCGAAAAAATACGTTATGGAGAAGCTAATTTTGGTTCTCCACTTTTAAGTCAGTCTCTTTTAAATTTGCCGAATTTGAAAGAAACACACGTAATACTTGCTGACGAAAAATTTGACATGATGGACGGTACAGTGGAAGAGTATGAACGAGTGCTTCACATGAAAGAAGGGATTCTGGAAAGAAAACTTATTTGGACATCTCCGAAAGGGAAAAAAACAAGAATTCAGATTTTGCGATTGGTTTCATTTGCCAGAAAAAATATAATGTTAATTTCATATAGGGTAACACCATTAAACTATTCGGGAGAAATTCAATTTGTCTCAAAAATGCAGACAGATGTAGAAAATCACACAAGGAAAACCAATCCGATTGTTGATTATGGTCCTTTTGGACGTAGGCTGGATCCAGACAAAATGTGGGCAAAAAATAATAAAATGTATTATGAAGGCACAACAAAGGGAAGTCAATTGACAATGGCATGTGGAAGTTCTCATGTGTTATGGAAAAACAATGATTTAATAAAAGAGTTGTCCTGGCAAAAAGACATAAAAGAGATGATGGCAGAAATTTCGGTATCTGTGGAATGTGAACAGGGAACAACTGTAAAATTAGATAAATTTATTTGTTATTCAACTGCGCTTGATATGGGAAAAAATGAGTTGGAAACATTTGTGAATAAAGAATTAGAAGCGGCAGAAACGGATGGCGGTCTTTATCTGGAAAAATATCAGAAAGAATATATGGAAAGCTTTTGGAAAATAGCGGATGTAGAAATCAAGGGAAATGAAGCTGTACAACAAGGAATTCACTTTAATTTGTACCATATTATTCAAGCAGCAGGGAGAGACGGACATACAGGAATGGGAGCAAAAGGACTCTCTGGTGAAGGATATGAAGGACATTATTTCTGGGATACAGAGATGTATGTACTGCCGGTTTTGATATACACAGAACCGGAAGTTGCAAAGAAATTGCTTGATTACAGATATGGAACACTAGATCAGGCGCGAGAAAGAGCAAGAATATTAGGACATATGAAAGGTGCACTATATCCATGGCGTACCATTAATGGGGCAGAAGCTTCGACATATTATCCGTTGGGAACAGCACAGTATCATATCAATGCAGATATAGCGTATGCATTATCGCTCTACTTACAGGTTAGTGGAGATGTGGAGTATCTCAAAGAAAAAGGAGCAGAAATTTTAATAGAAACAGCAAGAGTGTGGGCTGATGTTGGAAGCTTTGCAGAATGTAAAGATGGAAGATACTGTATTTGTGATGTAACAGGACCAGATGAGTATAATGTGTTGGTGGACAATAACTTTTACACAAATCTCATGGCGCGTGAAAATTTGAGAGATGCTGTAGGAGCAGTGAGCTATTTGAATGAAAATGCACCGGAAGTATTATCTCGTTTGGAAGAAAAAATAGATTTTTCTATAGAAGAGATAGAAATGTGGAATCAGATTATTGAGAAGAAGTATTTTCCGTATCATTAAAAACTTCAAAAATATCCAATGGATGATGGATTTATGATGAGAAAACCATGGGATGAATCTAAGATACCGCCGGAAAAACGTGCATGGCTTTATGAAAATTATCATCCATTATTTATAATGCGCCATAGAATGTCAAAACAGGCAGATGCGATATTGGGAATGTATTTACATAGCAATTTATTTACGGAAGAAGAAATAAGAAGAAATTATGATTTTTATCAAGAAGTGACGTTACATCATTCTTCATTATCAACATGCATATTTGGAATAGTTGCTTGTGATATCGGATATTTGGATGAAGCTTATAAATATTTTTCCCAATCGGCAAGAATGGATTTGGATGACTATCATAATAATTTTTATGCAGGAATCCATGCAGCAAATATGGCAGGTACATGGCAGGCAATTGTGAATGGTTTTGCAGGAGTCCGATGTCAGGATTCAAAATTGCGTTTTAAACCTGTAATTCCGAAAGAATGGGAAGAATATAGATTCAGGATCAAACGAAAAGGAACGTTACTGGAAGTGACTGTATCAAAGCAGGAAGCAAGGTTTAAGATTATAGAAGGAGATAGAATCAATTTTTGGATTGGCGAAAAAAATATAACATTAAAATGCGAAGGAGATCAGTATGTTGAAAAAATATAAAGCTATATTTTTTGATTGGGATGGAACGGCTGTAATGTCGAGAAGAGCACCTGTAGATCAGGCAGTTGCAGCGATGCGCCCTCTGTTACAAAAAGGGATAAAATTAATCATTGTTAGCGGGACAACTATTGAAAATATCGCAGGCGGAAAAATTGAAAGTTATTTTGCAGAGGAAGAGTTGAAAAATCTTTATCTTGGATTGGGGCGAGGTGCGTACAATTATTCCTTTAAGGATGGAATACCATATATATTTAAAAATATGGTTCCGGACAAGGGTGAGATTTTAAAAATCCATCAGGTTTGTTTTGAAATTCATCAAACATTAAAAGAGAAATATGATTTTGATACGGACATAGTATTTAGCAGACCGAATTATTGTAAAATTGATCTTATGGTAGAAAATCAGAGAGGCGATAATTTGTTTATGCAAGAAGATGAACTTGGATGTTTGAGAGAGACTTTGAAAGAACATGGAATGGAAGATGGACTTAGTGGATTGATTCACCTTGCTAAACAAACAGGGAAAAAATACGGAATAGATGTTGCACCAACCTGTGATGCAAAATATCTTGAAGTGGGGGTTACGAGTAAAAGCGATAATGTTAATGTGATTTTAGAAAAAATATGTACTGAAAATAACATAAAGCCGGAGGAGTGTACATACTGGGGAGATGAGTATGTAGGAATCGAGAAAGATATATTTGGAAGCGACAGTTTTATGAAAACGGAAAAGAGTCAAAATGGCGATTTTTATGATGTATCTGAAGTTACAGGCGAAAGACCGAGTGGAGTACAAAAGATAGGAGGTGGAGTGGATAGATTTTTATGTTTTCTACATGAACAGAAATAAAAGAGGTAAAAGATATATCGGATAAGTGGACGGAAAAAGATTTATAGCTGTCACGATTGGTTTATTTTTTTGTACGTTTGTCTCTTTGATTTTATACAATCTTGTTTTTCTGCGGTATATTTGCTAGATTGAGATAGAAGCCATTAACTATGCAACAGGAGTCGGCATATGGAAGTTCGGTTGATAGAAAACAAAGAGTTATTAGAATCAGTAGAGCTGTTTAAAATCGAAAATCTGTTATGGGGAACAGAGAAGATTGCAAAAACTTATGGGTATATTGGATTCGTTCAGGGGGAAGGATTGTATATCAAACTTGTGTGTGAGGAGAAGGATCCTCTCCGGGTTTATAAAGAAGACCAGGATCCGGTTTACAAAGACAGTGCTATGGAGGCTTTTTTTCAATTTAAAGGAAATGATACGGCAGCAGATGATATTTATCTTAACTTCGAAATGAATGCAAATGGTGCACTTCTTGCATGCTATGGAAAGAATAAGATGAACCGGATACCATTTACGCCGGATCAGATACGGAAGATGAAATGTAGCGCAGAAATACGGGAAGAGCAATGGAATGTGAATCTTACGCTTCCGATAGAAATATTGGAACAGGTATACGGAAAATTGAATTTACAGGAAGGATCCGATTTTCGCTGCAATTTCTATAAAATTTGTGAAACAAAGGAATACGAACATTATGCAGCGTATAGATGCGTGGAAAGCGAACGGCCGAATTTTCATCTGCCGGAGTATTTTGAAAAAGCAGTGATTTTGAAAAGAAAGTAAAAAATACAATTGGGAGGTTGTACTTATGAAAATTTACAAAGCAAAAGATTACAAGGACATGAGCAGGAAAGCAGCGAATATCATCTCTGCACAGGTGATCATGAAACCAAACTGTGTACTGGGACTGGCAACAGGATCTACGCCAATCGGAACTTATGATCAGCTGGTTGAATGGTATAACAAGGGAGATCTGGATTTCTCAGAGGTTACGACAGTAAATCTGGATGAATACAAGGGATTGCCACGTACGAATGATCAAAGCTATTATTACTTTATGCATCAACATCTGTTTGACCGTGTGAATATTGATCCGGAAAGGACCAATGTTCCGAACGGAATGGAGCCGGATGCGGAAAAAGAATGTGGAAGATATGAAGAACTGATCCGTTCACTGGGCGGTGTGGATCTTCAGTTGCTCGGACTTGGACATAACGGACATATCGGTTTCAATGAGCCGGGAGAAGCATTTGAAAAGGAAACACATTGTGTAGATCTGACAGAGAGTACGATTGAGGCAAATAAGAGATTCTTCGCATCTGCCGACGATGTACCAAAACAGGCATATACGATGGGAATCAAGACAATCATGCAGGCAAAGAAGATACTGATAGTAGTGAATGGAGAAAACAAGGCAGATATCGTAGAGCGTTCTTTCTTCGGCCCGGTCACACCGGAAGTGCCGGCTTCTATTCTCCAGCTGCATAATGATGTGACGTTGGTTGGGGATGAGGCAGCGCTTGCTAAAATTGAGATTTAATTTATTAACTGGGGAAGCGGCCTCTCAGTCCTTGAAGGAAACAATAATCCTTATCTATTGTTTCCTTCAAGTCGTGACTGGCAGCGAATGTTAATAAATAAAATGCCCGGAAGTGTAACCCAGTGGAAGCCACTACGGTACACAATCTTGTCAAAAGCCTTGAAAATCCACTAATGACAGCTGATTACTGTAACCTTCCGCTGCCACAACCGTTACGCAATTTCCATTTCATTCGTAAGGCATTTGATACACACGGAATAAAACTTGGAAAGGCGTTC
>ERZ1673696.3318-NODE-3318-length-9999-cov-6.887973_pt1 | contig 9999 bp, 10 predicted proteins | sample MGYA00580226_ERZ1673696 | MGnify/ENA primary metagenome ERZ1673696 (study PRJEB41218, sample SAMN15661743) | gut metagenome | host: Homo sapiens | place: Canada: London | collected 2015-08-20/2019-03-30 | study: EMG produced TPA metagenomics assembly of... | reverse complement strand
GTAAAGCGGCGGAGCCGCTAACGGCTGCCCTACCTTACCGTCGCGGAGAATTTACTACTTTATCGACAGTCTCGCCCGGAAACATCTAACGTGTTTCCGGGTTTCTTTATTTCTTCCTTTTTTCAGGGAGATCCGGGCCGTTTTCACGGGCCTGCTGAAGGTAATCGTGGTCCTCATTTTTCTTGCTGGGCACGAAGTTCAGCGCCGCTGCCCGCTTCTTGCCCTTGCTCCGGGCGTAGAAATAACCGGCCACGGAGAACACCACCGCGCCCACAAAATTCACCAGCAGGTCTTTCATGGTGTCGATGAGTCCAATATCCAGATAGCCGCCCAGGCCCAGATTCTCGCCGTTGATGACCACATCGTGGATCTCCTTCACCGCCACTACCTTATTGGTCCGGGTAGGGTCCAGGCTGGCGGAGTAGATGGCGTTGATGACGGTATCCCGCTGCATATCCGTATGGAAGAACCAGTCCATGCCGAACTCAAAAAATTCCCACAGAACGCCGATGGTCATGGAAAAGCAAAACGCAACCATGGCCAGAAAGAATGGTGACAGGTCGAAGGTCAGCTTCTCATTGTCATTGAGCAGCAGCACCAGAGAAAAGCCTACCGCCGCCGCCAAAAAGCCGTTGATGGTGTGGAGCATGGTGTCCCAATGGGGCACGTTGACATAGAAAGCATTGACCTCTCCCAAGATCTCGGCCGCGAAAATGAAGCAGAGGATCGTAATTTCCAGGGGCGGCGGCAGCTCGATCCGCAGCCGGACCTGCACCCAGCTTGGCACATACAGCAGCACGATGGTCAGAATACAGAAAAACGCACCCTCGTAGTTATCCAGAATGATCTGGCGCACCAGAGATACGATCACCAAGGCCCGCAGAATATAAAAGACGATGAACGAGCTTTTATGTTCCCGCAGTTCCTTGTCCATGGCCCGCTTGAACGTCTTTTTCAGCCAGCCCCGCTCTTTTCTTGTTTTTTTCAATATGGTTCCTCCTGTCCGGCGGCTATGACCGCTCATCATTGCAACAGAATACCACAAAAAATGGCTTGCGACAAGATAAATCGGTCAGGCACTTGGCTGCCTTTGCACAAGCATCACAGTGAGTCCGCAGGTCCCGACCTTCCGGTCATGGTTTGGCCGGCACCGGCCAGACGGCGGCCCGCAGGGCTTCAAGGTCATGGGTCACCGCCAAAAAACGGAGGGAGCACACCGCGTCGGCGGTAAAGGCCAACAACAGCCACCATGTCACGCCGACGGGAACACGGTCCGCCAGCGCCAGCACCGGCGGCGTCACCAGATAGACAGCCGGGAACAGCAGCAGTCCCCACGCCAGGGAAAATGGCAAACACACCCGACCACAGAAATTTCCAAAAACCCCGGTGTAGTCCCAGAAGGACACTCCCAAAAAGGTCTCCCCCCACCAGTGGTAAATATATTCCACAGAGGTGGCGGTCAGCCCGCCCCAGAGGTAGAGCGGCCACCCGGAACGAAGGCTCGGCGGCAGGGCCAGCACCGCCGCCATGCCCAGTCCGTATACCGGGCAGAGCGGCAGGAGCAGCAGACATCGTCTCCTCCGCCGGGGAGACCGGGTCACAGCGGCAAACAGCCGCTCCAGCACCCATCCCAAAAGGCTGAAGCTCCAGAAGATCCACAAAAATTCCGCCATACGCCGCCCTCCTCTGCTTGATGCCCTGTCAGTATCGGCAGACCGCCACTGCCTTATACGCTTGCACGGGAGAAAACAATATGCTATACTCAAACAAGGCTATTTCAGAAAGGCGGGGATACCATGGCAGATAGCTGGGAGCGCTTAAAACAGGACTGCGGCGCCTGCCGGGGCTGCGCACTGGCGGACACCCGGACCCATGTGGTGTTTGGGGACGGCTGCGAGACGGCGGAGATCATGCTCATCGGTGAAGGCCCCGGCCAGCACGAGGACGAGCAGGGCATCCCCTTTGTAGGCCGGGCCGGGCAGCTGCTGGACGATATGCTGGAGATCATCCATCTGGACCGCACCAAGGTCTACATCGCCAACGTGGTGAAGTGCCGCCCGCCTCAGAACCGGGACCCTCTGAATGTAGAACAGGACGCCTGCATCGGCTATCTGCGGCGGCAGGCAGCACTGATGAAGCCCAAGATCATCGTCTGCCTGGGTCGGATTGCTGCCAAAGCCATCATCAAGGAGGATTTCAAGATCACCCAAGAGCACGGCCAGTGGTTCCAGCGGGGCGGCGTCCAGATGACGGCCATCTATCACCCGGCGGCGCTGCTGCGGGATGAGCAGAAGCGCCCGGAGACCTTTCTGGATTTAAAAAGTATTCAGGCCAAGGTCCGGGAGCTGTGCGAGTATACTGAATGTTAAAAAGTGCGGGAACTTAAGTTCCCGCACCTTTTTCATTTTCGATTTCAATTCTCAGGCTGTGGCGATTATGTCCCGGTTCAGCACAAAGTATTCCACGCCGGAATACAGGGTGGTGATGGCGATCACTGCCACGCACACGGTATTGAGCCAGCCGGGGATCGGCAGGAACATGAGCACAATGCACACCATGGTGCTGGCCGTCTTCACCTTGCCGGACCAACCGGCGGCGATAACCCGGCCCTTATCACTGGCGATCATCCGCAGGCCGCTGACGGCAAACTCCCGGACAAGGACGATCAGCAGCGCCCAGGCAGGCATCTGGCCGATCTCCACGAACCAGAGCAGTGCCGCCGTCACCAGCATTTTATCCGCCAGAGGATCGGCAAACTTGCCGAAATCCGTGACTAAGTTGTACTTTCTGGCGATTTTCCCGTCCAGCAGATCGGTGAAGCTGGCGACGATGAAAATGGCCACCGCCACCCAGGTAGCGCCGGGGAAGTCCCAGTACAGCACCACCATAAACACCGGGATCAGCAAGACCCGCAGCATGGTCAGTTTATTGGGTAAATTCATAATATACGTCCTTTCGCAGGGTTTTCAAGGAAAAACAATCACCTTCACACAAGCTCGCCGGTGGTCTCGCCGTCCATGGTGCCGGTCAGGCGGACATTCACAAAGCTGCCGGGAGCGATCTCACTGTCGGCGGTGAACCAGATCCGTCCGTCGATGTCGGGGGACTCAGCATAGCTGCGTCCGTAGAACATCTGGGCCTGCGGATCGTACCCCTCGCAGAGCACCTCCCGCTCCTCGCCTAAGATGGAATCGTTGTAGGCGTCAATGATGTCAGACTGGACATCCACCGCCAGCTCCGCGCGGCGCTGGGCCTCTTCCATGTCCACGTGCTCCATGAGGGCTGCCTTCGTGCCCTCCTCCGGGGAGAAGGGGAATACCCCCGCCCGCTCGATGCGGACCTCCCGCAGGAAGTCGCACAACTCCTCAAAGGCCGCGTCATCCTCGTAGGGCAATCCCGCAATGAGGCTGGTCCGCAGCACCAGACCGGGAACCTTCTCCCGCAGCTTTTTCAGCAGGGCCAGCAGGTCCGCCTTGGTGTCCCGGCGGTTCATGGCCTTTAAAATGGTATCGTTGCAGTGCTGGATGGGAATATCCAGATACTTCACGATCTTCGGCTCGCTGGCGATCACGTCGATCAGCTCGTCGGTGGTGTCCGTGGGATAGAGGTAGTGAAGCCGGATCCAGTGGAAGTCCAGCTTGCAAAGCTCCTTCAGCAGCTTCGCCAGCTGATGCTCGCCGTTGAGGTCCGTGCCGTACCGGGTGATGTCCTGCGCAATGACGATCAGCTCCTTGACCCCGGCAGAGGCCAGCTCCGCCGCCTCGTCCAGCAGCTCGTTCATGGGACGGCTGCGGTACTTTCCCCGGAGAGAGGGGATCACGCAGTAGGCGCAGTGGTTGTCGCAGCCCTCAGCGATCCGCAGATAGGCGTACCAAGGGGGGGTGGACAAAATGCGCTCGCCGCTTTGGTTGGCAGTGTGGATATTCCCCAGATGGCAGGGCTTTTCGCCCTTTTCCATCACCTCGGCAATGGCCGTGGCAATGTCGCCGTAGCTGCCGGTACCCAGCAGGCCGTCCACCTCCGGCAGCTCGTGGAAAATATCCTCTTTATAGCGCTGGGTCATGCAGCCGGTGACTAAGATCTTTTTCACCTGCCCCGCCTTTTTCAGCTCCGCCATCTCTAAAATGTTCTCGATGGCCTCCTCGCAGGCGGACGCCAGAAAGCCGCAGGTGTTCACCACCACCACATCGCAGCCCTCCGGCTGGGCCTGAATGGAGTAGCCTGCCTCGGCGCACAGGGCCATCATCTGCTCGCAGTTCACCTGATTCTTGGCGCAACCAAGGGAAATGAATGATACATTATAGCTCAAAATGGATTCCTCCGGTATGATCGAATACGCCCCTCCGGGCGGAAATAACGAATGCGCAATCAGAACCAAAAATTTCACAGTCTTTGAGACTGATCCTCGGCTCCGCGGATATAACCTCCGGGATCACTCCTCCCAGATCTCAGAACCATAGCGGCCCCAGGCGGACCTCACCTCGCCCCAGGAAAACCCCCGACGCAAAAGGGCGTCCGTCAGCCGCTTCTTCTCCTTATCCTCCGGGGACCGGCCGTGGAGCTTGCTTTGCAGAAAGCGGTCGATCTGCTCCCCGTCCGGGGGCAACTCGTCCAGCGCCTCGTCCCAAAGTTCCTGAGGCACGCCCTTTTCCCGCAGCTTTTCTCTGGCCCGCCGGGGACCGTATCCCATATCGCCGCAGTGCCGCACCAGTGCGGCGGCATAGGCGCCGTCATCCAGCGCGCCGATAGCTTCCAGCCACTCTCCGGCATAGCGGGCCTCAGTCTCTGAGGCTCCCTTTTCCTGCAATTTCTTCTCCAGGTCCCGGCGGCTCATGGCCCGACGGCCAACGAGGTCCGCCGCCGTGGTCTTGATGTTGGACACCCCGGCGGCCTCCTTCAGCCGCGTCAGGGTTTCCTCGTCCAATTCATCGCCGGAGCGCAGACCAAAGGTCAGCAACTCCTGCTCCGTCACCTTCAGCAGACTGCCGTCTGCCAGGAATACCAGCACCCGCCCCCGCTTATGCTTGGAGGCTTCAATGCGGTCAATCCTCATCGTTGAAATCGTCGGCGGAGACGTTCACCGCCTTGCCGGCGGCCTTGGCAGCGGCGATCCGGGACTGGTTGCCCATCAGCTTATCGAAATTGGCCCGGATCTGCGCCTCCACATCGGCGGCAATATCGGGATTTTCCTCCAGATACTTCTTGGCGGCGTCCCGGCCCTGACCGATGCGGACCTCGCCCATGGAGAACCAGGAACCGGCCTTGGTGATGATACCCAGCCGGACGCCCAAGTCGATCAGTTCGCCGGTGTGGGCGATGCCCTCGCCGTACATAATGTCGAATTCCGCCTCCCGGAAGGGTGGCGCCACTTTATTTTTCACGACCTTGGCCCGGGTGCGGTTGCCCACCACCTCGCCGCCGTTTTTCAGCGCCTCAATCCGGCGGACGTCGATGCGGACGGAGGCGTAGAACTTCAGCGCCCGGCCGCCGGTGGTGACCTCCGGGTTGCCGTACATAACGCCCACCTTCTCGCGAAGCTGGTTGATGAAAATGACGATGGTGTTGGTTTTACCCACCGCACCGGTGAGCTTCCGGAGGGCCTGGCTCATCAGCCGGGCGTGAAGGCCCACATAGCTGTCGCCCATTTCGCCCTCGATCTCCGCCCGGGGCACCAGCGCCGCCACGGAGTCCACCACGATCACGTCGATGGCGCCGGAGCGCACCAACGCCTCGGTGATCTCCAAAGCCTGCTCGCCGGTATCCGGCTGAGAGATCAGCATTTCATCGATATTCACGCCCAAGGCCCGTGCGTAGGTGGGGTCCAGCGCGTGCTCTGCGTCCACAAACGCCACCTCGCCGCCCTTTTTCTGGGCCTCTGCCGCCACATGAAGGGCCAGCGTAGTCTTACCGGAGGATTCCGGTCCGTAGATCTCCACAATGCGGCCCCGGGGCAGACCGCCTACGCCCAGCGCCACGTCCAAGGACAGGGAACCGGTGGGGATCACGTCCACCTGCAAATTATTCTGGTCGCCAAGACGCATAATGGAGCCCTTGCCGTACATTTTTTCGATCTGGCCCATAGCCGCTTCAATAGCCCGCTTCCGATCCTCCGCCGGGGCGGCACTGGCCACGGGGGCTTTCTCTTTTGCCATACGTTCTTCCTCCCAAATCTGATTTTCTATCTTGCTTGCCCGGTCTGCCGGGCGTTCTTACTCGCTGTAAACCTCTCCGCAGAGGGTGCCGAACACCACGCGGGGGATGTCGTTGTGGTCCTTCACCACCTGAATGTCTCCAAAGCCCTGGGCGCGCATGATACGGAGCACCGCATCCGCCTGACCGATACCTACTTCAAAATACAGCCGCCCGCCGGGAGCCAGCGCCGCCTTCCACTTCTCACTGATGGCCCGGTAGAAGTCCAGGCCGTCCTCGCCGCCGTCCAGCGCCAGATGGGGCTCGTAGTCCTTCACGGAATGATCCAATCCCGGAATATCCCCATGAGGGATGTAGGGGGGATTGCTGACAATGCAGTGAAATTCCCCCAAAGCCCGGTCCGGCCGCTCCAAGGCGTTCACCGTCATGGGGATCACCCGGCCCGTCAGGGCGTTCCGGCGGGTGTTCTGCCGGCAGATCCGCAGGGCCCCGTCGGAAAACTCGCCCAGTACCACATGGGCCTGAGGGGCCTGCGATGCCAGCGCCAGACCGATACAGCCGCTGCCGGCGCACAGGTCCAGCACCCGGCAATTGCCCAAGGACTGCACATAGGGCAGCGCCTGATCCACCAGCACCTCCGTATCCGGCCGGGGAATCAGCACCTCCTTGGAAATGTCCAGAGGCAGGCCGTAAAATTCCCACTCACCGATGAGATACGCCACCGGCTCTCCCGCCAGATGGCGGGCTGTCAGCTCCCGCACCCGGCGTTCCAGCTCCGGCGGGGCGTACAGCCGCCCGTCCCTGGTCAGCTCCTCCCGGGTCTTGTTGACCCCGAAGCAGGTCAGCTCCCGGGCCTCCAAGGTGGTGTCGATGACGCCGCCCTGCTTCAGTTCCCGGCGAATATCCAAAAATAAGTCATTATATGTGATCGCCATGCGTCGTCGCAAAGTCCGCTGAACTTCGTTTCTGCCTGTGGCAAAAACTGCGTTCACTCCCTTGCTCCTCCTTTTTCTTCCGCAAACGTTTCGCTGGTTGCGGAAGAAGTATTTCTATAATTGTCACCATGCGTCCTTGCCCTTTTCGCTGGGCAGAACCAGTTCCAGCGAACGGATGGCACACTCAATCATGCTGTCATCCGGCTCGTTGGTGGTGAAATTCTGCATCCACAGGCCGGGAGCCGTCAGGAATTGGGCCAACTTGCTGTCCTGCACATGGCGGCCCACCCAGCGGTTGAACTCATAGGTGATGCCCACTACCAACGGCAGCAGGAGCAGATGCACCAGCGTCCGCAATCCCGCGTTGGTGATGGGCCAGATGCCGAACACCACGCTGGAAACCAGAATGGACACGAAGATCACCACAAATAGAAAGCTCGTTCCGCAGCGGGGATGGTGCCGGGGCTGGATGCGGACGTTCTCCACCGTCAGCGGCAGGCCCGCCTCGTAGCAGAAAATGGTTTTATGCTCCGCCCCGTGATACTGGAACACCCTGTAAATGTCCTTCTGCTTGGAGCAGAGGATCAGATACGCCAGAAAGATCGCGATTTTCAAAAGGCCCTCCACCACGTTCCGGCCCCACAGGGGAAAGCCGGGGAAAAAGTGAAGGATCCCGCCGGTAAGCAGCGTCGGCAGCACCAGAAAGAGGAAAATGGACATTCCCACGCCCAGCAGCACGGCCAGACCCACGATAGCCTTTTCCAGCTTTTCGCTGCTGAGGTGCTTTTCCAACCACTGTTCAAATTTGGAGGGCTGGCTCTCTTCCTCCTCCGGGTAAAAGTCCGCAGAGTACATCAGGGCCTTCACGCCGCTGACCATCGCCGCCAGAAAATTTACGGTGCCCCGGATCAGGGGAATGCCCAAAATGGGGTAACGGTCCTTGATGAGCTTCAGCTCCTCCACCTTTTCCACCAATTGACCGTCTTTGTCCCGGACCACGATGGCCTGCTTTTCAGGCCCGCGCATTAAAATGCCTTCGATCAGCGCCTGTCCGCCGATACTGGTGCGGAAGGCACCGCTGGAATGTTCCGCCATAGATAAGGTTCCTTTCTGTTTCGCTGTTTCAGTATATCACACTGTTGTTTGAAAATCAAACATTTGTTCTATTTATTCTTTTTCCGGGATGCAGATGGTCACCACTGCACCGCCGCCCTCGGCATTGGCAATGTCGAAGGTGCCGCCGTGGAGCCGCACGATCTCGTCGCACACAGCCAGACCGATGCCGCTGCCCCGGGCCTTGGAGGAGCCCTTGTAGAATTTCTGCTTCACGTAGGGCAATTCCGCCGCCGGAACGCCGGGACCGTAATCCCGGACCCGAACCACCTGCACCGTTCCCTCCCGGGTCAGGGAGGCATCAATGCGCCGGCCTGCGCCGCCGTGCTTGACGGCGTTATCCAGCACGTTGCAGAACACCTGCTTCAGCCGCTCCGGGTCACCGCTGATGGGCGGCAGGATCTCCTCTCCCGGTTCGTAGCGCAGTTCGATCCCCTCCTGTCGGAACAGCTCCCGGTAGGTAAAAATGGCGTCCTCAAACTCTGCCTGAAGATCCATTTCTTCCAGCTGCAGCGTAAAGCGGCCGTCCTCCATCTTGGAAAATTCCAGCAGCTCCTCCACCATGGTAGAGAGCCGCCGGGACTCGTTGAGGATGATCCGCAGGCCCCGGTGGAGCTGGATCTGATCCCGCTCCCGGTCTGCCAGCAGCGTTTCGCCCCAGCCGCTGATGGCTGTGAGCGGCGTCCGCAGCTCGTGGGACACCGACGAGATAAATTCCGTTTTCATTTTCTCGTTCTGGCCGATCTTCATGGACATATCGTTGATATTGTCCACCAGCTCGCCCAGCTCGCCGGTATACTTGTTTTCCAGCGTGAAGCCGTAGCTTCCCTGAGAGATCCGCTTGGCAGCGTCAGATACCACCGCCACCGGCTCCACCACATTGTTGATGAAAATCAGGTTTGAGCTTAACACCAACAGAAGACACAGTAAAGCCACCAGCACCACTGCCAGCACCGTCATCCGCACCTGAACGTTGACCTGCCGCAGGGAGGTGACGAATCGCAGGACGCCTACCACCTTGCCGTTCACCGTCAGAGGGTGAGACACCGCTAAGATCTGTTCTCCCGTCTTGGGGTCTGCGCCCCGGAAATAGCTGATACGGTTGGTTTCCACCGCTCTGGAAATATCCTCCGTTCCGGGGCGGGTGCCCACCGTCAGGTTAGATGTGGAGGACGCCTGAATACGGCCTACGCTGGACAGGAACTGCATTTCTACCCGTTCCTTGTCCGCATAGTCGGAAATGGCCTGATTGGCCCGCTGCAAGTAGTTGGCGAACCCCTGATCCATAAAATAGTCCACAAAGGCGCCGGACTGCGCCCGGGCCTGCCGTTCCAGACCGTCCAGCATTCCCTTATAATAGTAATTGGAAATGCCCAGAGATACGCCGCCCACGATCAGCGCCAGCAGCACGAAGATGGGCACCACAGAGTTGACGATCCAACGCTGGCGGAGGCTCCGCACCCGCGTGGCTTTTCGTTTTTGACTTCCCTCCGGCACGAAGCATCTCACCCTTTCTTTTCCCATTTTGCGGGGCAAAATGGGAGCCCTTTCATCTTACTTGCGCGGCGGAAATGAATTCCGCCTTGTGCCAAGGTTTTGGCTCCGCCAAAACGCTTGTACGCGCCTGACGGCGCGCCCCGCCGTGCGGGGCCCCGGACAATGTGCCGTCAGCTTACTCGTTTCACGCGTCCCATTTATAGCCATAACCCCAGACGGTTGTTATGAAAGTCGGATTCTGCACATTGCTTTCCCATTTTGCGGGGCAAAATGGGAGCCCTTTCATCTTACTTGCGCGGCGGAA
>ERZ1673696.3311-NODE-3311-length-10011-cov-4.589695_pt1 | contig 10011 bp, 6 predicted proteins | sample MGYA00580226_ERZ1673696 | MGnify/ENA primary metagenome ERZ1673696 (study PRJEB41218, sample SAMN15661743) | gut metagenome | host: Homo sapiens | place: Canada: London | collected 2015-08-20/2019-03-30 | study: EMG produced TPA metagenomics assembly of... | reverse complement strand
TGATCGACACCGTCGACCATAAATTCAGCCGCGAATTTGTGCAGAACCTGCGTAATGAAATCGATCTGGCGGATATCGATTACATCGTGATTAACCATGCAGAAGAGGACCACGCTGGGGCGCTGACCGAACTGATGGCGCAAATTCCCGATACGCCGATCTACTGTACTGCCAACGCTATCGACTCGATAAATGGTCATCACCATCATCCGGAGTGGAATTTTAATGTGGTGAAAACTGGCGACACGCTGGATATCGGCAACGGCAAACAGCTCATTTTTGTCGAAACACCAATGCTGCACTGGCCGGACAGCATGATGACTTACCTGACAGGCGACGCGGTGCTGTTCAGTAACGATGCTTTCGGTCAGCACTACTGCGACGAGCATCTGTTCAACGATGAAGTGGATCAGACGGAGCTTTTCGAGCAGTGCCAGCGTTACTACGCCAATATCCTGACGCCGTTCAGCCGCCTGGTAACGCCGAAAATTACCGAGATCCTGGGCTTTAACTTACCAGTCGATATGATAGCCACTTCCCACGGCGTGGTATGGCGCGATAACCCGACGCAAATTGTCGAGCTGTACCTGAAATGGGCGGCTGATTATCAGGAAGACAGAATCACCATTTTCTACGACACCATGTCGAATAACACCCGCATGATGGCTGACGCTATCGCCCAGGGGATTGCGGAAACCGACCCACGCGTGGCGGTGAAAATTTTCAACGTCGCCCGAAGCGATAAAAACGAAATCCTGACCAATGTCTTCCGCTCAAAAGGCGTGCTGGTCGGCACTTCGACGATGAATAACGTGATGATGCCGAAAATCGCCGGGCTGGTGGAGGAGATGACTGGTTTACGCTTCCGTAACAAACGCGCCAGTGCTTTCGGCTCTCACGGCTGGAGCGGCGGTGCGGTGGATCGTCTTTCCACGCGCCTGCAGGATGCGGGTTTCGAAATGTCGCTTAGCCTGAAAGCCAAATGGCGACCAGACCAGGACGCTCTGGAGTTATGTCGTGAACACGGTCGCGAAATCGCCCGTCAGTGGGCGCTCGCGCCGCTGCCGCAGAGCACGGTGAATACGGTGGTTAAAGAAGAAACCTCTGCCACCACGACGGCTGACCTCGGCCCACGGATGCAGTGCAGCGTCTGCCAGTGGATTTACGATCCGGCAAAAGGCGAGCCAATGCAGGACGTTGCGCCAGGAACGCCGTGGAGTGAAGTTCCGGATAACTTCCTCTGCCCGGAATGCTCCCTCGGCAAAGACGTCTTTGAAGAACTGGCATCGGAGGCAAAATGAGTAACGGCATTGTGATCATTGGTTCGGGCTTCGCCGCCCGCCAACTGGTGAAAAATATTCGCAAACAGGACGCCACTATTCCATTAACCCTGATTGCCGCCGACAGCATGGATGAGTACAACAAACCTGACCTCAGCCATGTTATCAGTCAGGGGCAACGTGCCGACGACCTTACCCGCCAGACGGCGGGTGAATTTGCCGAGCAGTTTAATCTGCGCCTGTTTCCGCACACCTGGGTGACGGATATCGATGCCGAAGCCCGTGTGGTGAAAAGCCAGAATAATCAGTGGCAATACGACAAGCTAGTGCTGGCAACCGGTGCCAGCGCCTTTGTCCCGCCAGTGCCTGGGCGTGAGTTAATGCTGACGTTAAATAGTCAGCAAGAGTATCGCGCCTGTGAAACGCAACTGCAGGATGCCCGACGCGTGTTGATCGTTGGCGGTGGCTTGATTGGTAGCGAGCTGGCGATGGATTTTTGTCGGGCAGGCAAAGCGGTCACGCTGATCGACAACGCTGCCAGTATTCTGGCGTCGTTAATGCCACCGGAAGTAAGCAGCCGCTTGCAGCATCGGTTGACGGAGATGGGCGTTCATCTGCTGTTAAAATCTCAGTTGCAGGGGCTGGAAAAAACGGATTCTGGCATTCTGGCAACGCTGGACCGCCAGCGCAGCATCGAAGTGGATGCGGTAATTGCCGCCACCGGGCTGCGCCCGGAAACCGCCCTGGCACGACGCGCCGGGCTGACGATTAATCGCGGCGTTTGCGTCGATAGTTATCTGCAAACCAGTAATGCCGATATTTACGCGCTGGGCGATTGCGCGGAAATTAACGGTCAGGTATTGCCGTTCCTCCAGCCGATTCAACTTAGCGCGATGGTGCTGGCAAAAAATCTTCTCGGCAATAACACGCCACTGAAACTACCGGCGATGCTGGTGAAAATCAAAACGCCGGAATTACCGCTGCATCTGGCAGGCGAAACCCAGCGTCAGGATTTACGCTGGCAAATTAATACCGAACGCCAGGGAATGGTGGCTCGCGGTGTTGACGATGCTGACCAGCTTCGCGCCTTTGTGGTCAGTGAGGATCGGATGAAAGAGGCATTTGGATTGTTGAAAACATTGCCGATGTAGGTGGGCTACTGTGCCTAAAATGTCGGATGCGACGCTGGCGCGTCTTATCCGACCTACGGGGAGCGCATGTGTTGGTCACATACTGCGTTCATGTCGCATCCACCTACTGTGCCCAAAATGTCGGATGCGACGCTGGCGCGTCTTATCCGACCTACGGGGACGCATGTGTAGGCCGGATAAGGCGTTTACGCCGCATCCGGCAATGGTGTCCAAATGCAACACGTTTTATCCGTTCTGGACTTCACCCGCTAACCAACGCGCCGCAGCAATAACCCCCTGCCCCAGAGACAAACCGCCATCACCCGCCGGTAAACTCTGTGGAAAGAGCAATGTGAAATCAGCGAGATAATGCGCCAGACGTGCACGCAGCAAACGGTTATGAATAACCCCGCCGCTAAATACCAGCGTAGTGATACCACGCATCGTGGCCTGCTCACGCATCAACGCGGCAAAACCCTGCGCCAGCGCATCATGAAACGCCCACGCGCGTTGATTAACCGGTGCCTGCCAGTTCAGCCACTGCTGCCAGAAAGTGGCGAGATCCAGTTGATTGTCCACCAGCGGCATTGTCACCGGATGCGTCACTCCGTGGCACGAAGCTGCGAGTGCCTCCAGAGCACAAGCCGCTTCACCTTCAGAACTTAACGTGGCTGGCGCACAGCCCAGTGCCGCCGCCACGGCATCGAACAACCGCCCACACGATGACGCCAGCGGCGCGTTAATTCCACGCTCAATGGCCCGCGCCAGCACGCTCCAGTTTTGCTGTTGCACACTTGCTGTTTCAGAATAATTCTGCCACTCCGGCACAAAGCGCAGGCACTGCGCCAGCAGGTTTCGCCACGGCTGCTTCGCCGCCAAATCGCCACCCGGAAGCGCCACTGCAGGCAAGCCGCCCAGGTGCTCACATTCGCGATAGTTCACCCGCAGACACTCGCCGCCCCACAAAGCGCCGTTCTCCCCCATACCGATACCATCGAGCGTCAAAGCAATGACATCACCGCCATCCAGCGGCCACTGATGCTCTGCCAGACACGCCGCTGCGTGGGCATGATGATGCAGCACCGTTTGCGTCGGCAGATTCATTTCGCGCGCCCACTGGCTGGAGACATAGCCCGGATGTGCGTCATGCACAACGTATTGCGGGGTGAAATCGTAGATGTTTTGCATCAGGCGTAACGCTTCGCGCCACTGCATCTGGATGCCATCGTCACTTAAATCGCCCAGATGCTGACTCAACACTGCTTGTTCACCGCGCACCAGGCAGAAGGTGTTTTTCAGATCTGCGCCGAGACACAGCACAGGCGGCACATTTTTAAAGCCCGGAGGCAAAGCCAGTGCGTCCGGTACATACCCCCGCGAACGGCGCAGCATTTCGCCGCTTTCGCGCACCACCGAATCATCCATCCGCTGCACGATGTCGCGGTTATGTATCAAGAATCCGTCGGCAATGCCCTGCAAATCCGCCAGCGCCTGTTCGTTGCTGATAGCCGGTGGTTTACCGCTCAGGTTGCCGGAGGTCATCACCAGCGGGCATTGCAGTTCCTGTAACAGCAAATGCTGGAGCGGGTTCGCAGGCAACATCACGCCGACTTCGTTAAGGCCAGGGGCGATATCATCACAAAGCTCAGGAACGTATTTTTTATCCACCAGCACAATCGGCGCGGCGGGCGTGGTAAGCAACTGGCGCGCAGCGTCTGGTAAACCGTCAGCCACTGGCAACATGACCGCCAGCGGTTTCGCCGGGCGATGTTTGCGCGCCCGAAGTGTCGCCACCGCGTTACTGTTACGTGCATCGCAGGCAAGATGAAATCCGCCAATCCCTTTGATGGCGACAATGTTGCCCATTTTTAACTGTGCGATAGCCGCCTGTAATGCCGCCTCTTGTTCTGCATGTTCACCATGACTTACCCATTCAAGATGTGGGCCACACTCCGGGCAGGCCACCGGCTGGGCGTGGAAGCGACGATCGAGCGGGTCGCGGTACTCTTTGTCACAAGCCGGACACAACGGAAACGCCGCCATCACGGTAAACGGGCGGTCGTAAGGCATGGCGCGAATAATGGTGAAACGCGGGCCGCAGTGGGTACAGTTGATAAACGGATAACGATAACGCCGTTCGCCTGGGGTATTCATTTCGGCAAGACAGGCAGGGCAAGTAGCGGCATCGGGAACAATTTGCGTATTCATGGTGCCGCCTGTGCTCTGGCGTATAGTGAACTCGGTGGGCAGTTGTGACCAGATGTACGGCTCACGCTCGACGCTATCAATACGCGCCAGTGGCGGACAGTGCTGATGCAATTGAACAAGAAACGTTTCCGGGTCTTCCAGCAGCCGGACTTCTACGCCATCGCCGTCATTACAGACATCGCCGTGAAGATTTAATTGCTGTGCCAGCTGCCAGACAAACGGACGAAAACCGACGCCCTGCACTTTGCCACGAATACGCAGTTGGACACCGCAAGATGTGTTTTTTGCCATTGAGTTATTCCCGCCATCATGAATTGCGTAACCCGTCCAGCCGGACACGACAGCGTCGCATCCGGCAGTCACAGGTCGGCGATACCGCCCGCTTCGTATTCTACGAATATTTCCGGGAATTCCTTTGATGCCAGAACAGTTCTGTAAGATTTTTAGAACATCAGCGCCGTACGGCGGCGTTTTTCTGCGCTCAGTTGTTCAAGTTTATTACGATCGACACAAATTAGCGCATGGGTCGGGCAAGCCGCCATACACGCCGGGCCGTCTTCACGATGGTTGCACAGGTCGCATTTATTGGCTTCAGCTTTGTCAGCCCGTACATTCAGCCCCGCGCCGCTGTTGCGGATCACCGGACGTACCACCACTTCCATCGCGCCATACGGGCAAGCCACCACGCAGGTTTTGCAACCAATGCAACGTTCCTGCATCACATGAACAAACCCTTTATCACGGCTGATAGCACCATTCGGGCAGACGTTAGCGCACGGTGCATCTTCACACTGACGGCAAACTGTCGCCGTGGAAATGTTCACACCTTTAATGACATGGATACGCGGTAAAAATGTTTCCGGGGTCAGCGATGCACAGTCCTGATTTTCCTGATGAGAAACCACGCACGCCACTTCACAGGTACGGCAACCAATACATTTACTCGCGTCAGCAATGATGAAACGGTTCATCAAATTCTCCAGCAATGACAGTTAATGCGCCGATACATTCACAAATCATGCCAGTTTTTAATTCACTGTTATTTAAGGAAATTAATTTCTGTAATGCAGGAAAAAAGATGTCATCGACACTAGTGACGATGACATGTGATGACAATGTTTATCGCGAAAGAGCAATGAGTGAGTCGCGGCGGATCAGTTTTCCGCTGAAGGTTTTCGGCGGTGAGAAATCCCCGCCATCGAGCATAAAAATCAGCCGTCCAATAATTTCCTGAATCATCTCAGTCACCGGAATTTTTACGCTGGAGAGCGCCGGAACGATATAGGGGGCAATTGCGATATCATCGAATCCGATAACTGACACCTGCTCTGGCACCGCTACGCCGCGCTCGTGCAACGCTTTCATCGCACCTATCGCCATATCGTCGTTACTGGCAACTAACGCGCTAAATTTAGCCCCACGTTCGAGCAACGTTTCTACCCCTTCGGCCCCGCTGGCGGGCGTCCATTTACCGTTAGCGATAAGTTTTTCATTGAGCGCAATACCATGCTGCGCCAGCGCGTCTTTATACCCAGCAAGACGTTCAATGCTGGTGGGGGAATCCATCGAGCCGGTAAGGAAAGCAATCTCCTGATGTCCGGCGTTTATCAACTCTGCCACGGCATTAAAGCTGGTCTGTTTATGATCGCACCAGACGCTATGGCTGCTATTTTTGCGCAGGCGGCGATTAAGCACCATTATCGGCTGACTGTGCGCGTCAATAATGTCATCGATCTCATCCACGCTTAAAAAACGCGGGTAAATCATAATGGCGTCGCAGCGCAAATCCAGCAGATACTGAATCGCCTGGCGCTCTTCTTCGGCGCTGTGTTTACCATCTGCCAATAGCAACTGCCGCCCTTTCTCTTCCGCCATTCGCGCGGCATGAAAGAGTAATTCACTAAAATAAATGCCGTGGTAAAGCGTGTTGGTCACTACCAGCCCCAGCGTCTGAGTACTCTTCGCCGACAGATTGCGGGCCAGCAAGTTTGGGCGGTAACCGCTCTCTTCTACCGCCTGAAACACGCGATCTTTAGTCTCCTGGCTGACGTAGCCATTACCTGAAAGCACGCGGGAAACGGTCGCTTTTGAAACCCCGGCGCGCTTCGCCACTTCCAGCATCGTCGTCATCATTTTCATCCCTTTACACGCAATCAACGCAGTGTACTGCACCGTTTGCCGATTGTCCTTGCGCAATCGGCGGGAAAAATATTCAGGTGACCGGTTTAACAAATATAAAAAATGAACAATTAACCCTCTTGCTTATTTAGTGACAACTATTCATGATTTTGTGAAACCGGTTTCCTAATTCCGTTTCAGCATCGGCATTTTTCCGTCACGTCGACTGATAACAACCACATCTACCCTACTGATAACAGGATAAAATCCGATGGCCAAAAATTATGCGGCGCTGGCACGCTCGGTGATAGCGGCACTGGGCGGCGTTGATAACATCTCGGCAGTCACGCACTGTATGACGCGTTTGCGCTTTGTTATCAAAGATGACCAGCTTATCGACAGCCCGACGTTAAAAACCATCCCCGGCGTGCTCGGCGTGGTACGTAGTGACAACCAGTGTCAGGTGATTATCGGCAATACCGTTTCACAAGCCTTTCAGGAAGTCGTCAGCCTGCTGCCGGGAGATATGCAGCCCGCACAGCCCGTAGGTAAACCCAAACTCACGCTACGTCGCATTGGTGCGGGGATCCTCGATGCGCTGATCGGCACCATGTCGCCGCTGATCCCGGCGATTATCGGCGGATCGATGGTCAAACTGCTGGCGATGATCCTCGAGATGAGCGGCGTGTTGACAAAAGGATCGCCGACCTTAACCATTCTGAATGTGATTGGTGACGGTGCTTTCTTCTTCCTGCCGCTGATGGTCGCGGCTTCGGCCGCCATCAAATTTAAAACCAATATGTCGCTGGCGATTGCCATCGCGGGTGTGCTGGTACATCCGAGCTTTATTGAACTGATGGCGAAAGCGGCCCAGGGTGAACATGTCGAATTTGCCCTGATCCCGGTCACCGCGGTGAAATACACCTACACAGTGATCCCGGCGCTGGTGATGACCTGGTGCCTGTCGTATATCGAGCGCTGGGTGGATCGCATTACACCGGCGGTGACCAAAAACTTCCTCAAACCAATGCTGATTGTGTTGATTGCCGCACCGCTGGCAATCCTGCTGATTGGCCCGATTGGTATCTGGATCGGTAGCGCCATTTCGGCGCTGGTTTACACCATTCATGGTTATCTGGGCTGGCTTTCAGTCGCCATTATGGGCGCGCTGTGGCCTCTGCTGGTAATGACCGGGATGCACCGCGTCTTTACGCCAACCATCATTCAGACCATTGCCGAAACCGGCAAAGAAGGGATGGTCATGCCGTCAGAGATCGGCGCTAACCTGTCGCTGGGCGGTTCATCACTGGCGGTGGCGTGGAAAACGAAAAACCCGGAACTGCGCCAGACGGCGCTGGCTGCGGCGGCATCAGCCATTATGGCGGGGATTTCCGAACCGGCGTTATACGGCGTGGCGATCCGCCTGAAACGTCCGCTTATCGCCAGTCTTATCAGCGGTTTTATTTGCGGTGCGGTTGCCGGTATGGCGGGGCTTGCCAGCCACTCAATGGCAGCGCCGGGGCTATTTACCAGCGTGCAGTTCTTCGATCCGGCGAATCCAATGAGCATCGTCTGGGTGTTCGCGGTCATGGCGCTGGCGGTCGTGCTGTCGTTTATCCTCACACTGTTGCTCGGCTTTGAGGATATTCCTGTTGAGGAAGCGGCTGCCGAGGCGCGAAAGCATCAGAGCGTACAACCGACCGTCGCCAAAGAAGTAAGTCTTAATTGAGGATGAAAATGTCAGTATTTCCAGAAGGTTTTTTATGGGGCGGCGCGCTTGCCGCCAACCAGTCTGAAGGTGCGTTCCGTGAAGGTGGCAAAGGACTGACAACGGTCGATATGATCCCACACGGCGAGCATCGAATGGCGGTGAAACTGGGGCTGGAAAAACGTTTTCAGTTGCGCGATGACGAGTTTTATCCCAGCCATGAGGCGACGGATTTTTATCATCGTTATAAAGAAGATATCGCCCTGATGGCAGAGATGGGATTCAAAGTGTTCCGTACCTCAATTGCCTGGAGCCGCCTCTTCCCGCAGGGCGATGAACTGACGCCCAACCAGCAGGGCATTGCTTTTTACCGTTCTGTCTTTGAAGAGTGTAAAAAGTATGGTATCGAACCGCTGGTCACGTTGTGCCACTTCGATGTGCCGATGCATCTGGTCACCGAATATGGCTCCTGGCGTAACCGCAAGCTGGTGGAGCTTTTCAGCCGCTACGCCCGGACCTGCTTTGAAGCATTTGATGGTCTGGTGAAATACTGGCTAACCTTCAATGAAATCAACATTATGTTGCATAGCCCGTTCTCCGGCGCGGGTCTGGTGTTTGAAGAAGGTGAAAATCAGGATCAGGTGAAATATCAGGCCGCGCATCACCAGCTGGTTGCCAGTGCGCTAGCCACCAAAATCGCCCATGAGGTTAACCCGCAAAATCAGGTGGGCTGTATGCTGGCGGGCGGTAACTTCTACCCTTACAGTTGCAAGCCGGAAGATGTCTGGGCGGCGCTGGAGAAAGACCGGGAAAACCTGTTTTTTATCGATGTGCAGGCGCGGGGCGCGTATCCGGCTTACTCTGCCCGCGTATTCCGCGAAAAAGGGGTAACCATCGACAAAGCACCGGGCGATGATGAAATCCTGAAAAACACCGTCGATTTTGTCTCTTTCAGCTATTACGCCTCGCGCTGCGCCTCGGCGGAGATGAACGCCAACAATAGCAGTGCGGCGAACGTAGTGAAATCGCTGCGTAACCCGTATCTGCAAGTGAGCGACTGGGGCTGGGGTATTGATCCACTCGGTCTGCGTATCACCATGAACATGATGTACGACCGTTATCAGAAGCCGCTGTTTCTGGTGGAAAACGGCCTCGGCGCAAAAGATGAACTTGCTGCCAATGGCGAGATTAACGATGACTATCGCATCAGCTATTTACGCGAACATATCCGCGCAATGGGCGAAGCGATTGCAGATGGCATTCCGCTGATGGGCTACACCACATGGGGCTGTATTGATTTAGTTTCCGCCTCTACGGGTGAAATGAGCAAACGCTACGGTTTTGTCTACGTAGACCGTGACGACGCAGGCAACGGCACGCTGACGCGCACGCGTAAGAAATCGTTCTGGTGGTATAAAAAAGTGATTGCCAGTAATGGGGAAGATTTAGAGTAAGTAACCGTGCCGGATGCGGCGTGAACGCCTTATCCGGCCTACATAGTTCGTGCGACATGTAGATACTGTTATGGCCTGCAAGTTTTTTCCTGGTCCGGTTTCCCTGATTGCAG
>ERZ1673696.3304-NODE-3304-length-10023-cov-3.106441_pt1 | contig 10023 bp, 10 predicted proteins | sample MGYA00580226_ERZ1673696 | MGnify/ENA primary metagenome ERZ1673696 (study PRJEB41218, sample SAMN15661743) | gut metagenome | host: Homo sapiens | place: Canada: London | collected 2015-08-20/2019-03-30 | study: EMG produced TPA metagenomics assembly of... | reverse complement strand
GTCTATGAATATTTAATTTGTTGATCTTTATAAAACATACATGCCACCATGCCACCCATGCCACCTATCGAACCACATGCCACCCTATATTATTTGGTGGCATGAGTGGCATCATCGGCATGAGTGGCATCATCGGCATGAGTGGCATCAAAAATCCACTTTCGTTTACCTTGTCTGCCTTTAATATTTTTAAAATTAATGCCATCTGTCCACAATAAAGGCTCATATTTGTTGATGTCAGTACCGATCTTGCGCACATCATCATAGACTTCACTATCAAAGTATTTACTGGCGTTCTGAATGTCGCTTGCTGAGCCCTCCCAGTGCCCATCCCCCTGTCTCAATAGTCGTTTAATTGTATAAATAAGCGAACTTTGTTCATACTCAGACTGAAAACGTTGCATCTCAATATCTTCAGCCGTTCCAACCATCTCCCATTTATACGCTTGTTGATTGAATTTAACTGTATAGTCCTCGCCTGCCAAGTCTCTGCCAGTAATATGTAATGTTGCTTCACTGTCTGAACGTTTGTCCTTTTCAATAACCCAGGCACAATCAAGCGAACCCATAATAGCAGTAGAACCAGAAAAATTATTAAACGGGTCGCTCAGATCCCGCGCCTTTTTGCTATGATGTATCAGCAGCAGGCCAACACCATGTTTGTCTATGATTGACTTTAAAGCTCCAAGCTCTTCATAATCAACGTCATAGCCGCCATTCTGGCCCTTTTTGGGTATTCGGATTTTCTGGAAGACATCGACAACAACAAACTTTATGTCCGGATGCTGCTGCAGCTGATATTCTACTTGAGTTTCAAAGCCATCACCAATCCGCCCCGGCTCATCATCTCCGGTAATAATATAAAGATTGTCCGGTTTGGGCGTATCTTTCCCGAGTATTAAATTTAATCTATTCTTTGGCCGTCCCTTTGTACTTTCCAAATCAAAATATAGGCACGCGTGCTGATGCGTTTTGAATCCTAAAAAAGTAGTACCAGTACAAATAGCAGTACATAGATCCAACGCCATAAAACTCTTGTATGATTTTGGCGGAGCTCCCAGCGCTGCAAGTCCAACGGTCAGGATATTGTCAACCAGCCATTCAACCGGTGGCAGTTCCATTTTGTCAAGTTCTGCAGCTGTTACTGCCTGTATTGGCTGGAACTCTCGTTTCATTGGGCGAGCTTTGCCATTGTCACATATAACAGGTGCCTGCTGCTGCCTCAGCTCTGCTATTTCTCTTCTAAGCTGTTCAGCTCCTTCAGCAGTTCCAGCTCTCTCTCCCTCAGTACTATCTGTTCCAGCCTGCTCTGTTCTGTCTGTTTCCACGTTTTCACCTCCTCATTTTTCCATTGTCGCTCAAGCTGATCCGCATACCAAGCGGCCACCTCTTGAGTTGTTTTTTCTTGTTCTTCTTCATACCCTGCCACAATGGCAGCGTAATAGCTCCGGGACCTGCTGCTGCCAAGCTCTTTTAATCTCTGCAGGCATCTTTCAGCGCTGCCAGGCCATGTCAATTCATAGCCATAGATTTTCAAGAAGAATGCTTTGTTCATAGGCACAGGCTTAAAGCTTTCAATAAATGTTTCAAGGGCTTCATGCATTTATTCGCCTTCCCGGCTCTCACCATTCAACCAATCAACGAACTTTTCAAGATTAATCAAATACCGGCCCCTGCCACTTCTCACATAGCATATTTTATTGTCAACACACAATCGGCGAACAAAATTATAATTGAGTTCAGGGAACCGCTCTAATATCTGCGGTATTGTCAGCATTGTTGGAATCTTCTGATCTGTCATTATAAACACCTTACCTTTCCGACATAATCACAAACATGGCCCCATTCGTTATAGGTCCATACATCACCGTTCTGATCAACAACAAGGCTTTCACCTCGACTCAGCGCATCCCGGATCATTTCACCAGACCAGCCATTCGCCGGTTCGTCCTCGTTTTGATTGAACGCTCTAAACTCCATGCTTTCTCCTTTCATCCATTTCAAAGCCGCTCCCCAGCGGTCTAGGTGTTTCCGTTTTGGCAGCACCTTAGTCAATAATGTCTGTTACGTCGCAACCTAACCCTCTTGCAACTTTTCCTGCAGCTAGCGGCGTCACTCTCTTGCTATTAAGTATCATATTGAGCCGTCCTCTCGATACCCCAGCATTCTTGGCAATTTCATCAAGTGTAAGTCCACTATTTGCCCTAACAATATCAAATTTTCTGTCGTCAATTTTCAAAGTATTACCTCCTTTTGTTTTTTGTAATATTTCATTTCGTAATATTACGATAATGTCATTTTGAAATATTGTCAAGAGTATTTCCACAAAATATTGCAAACAAAATTTCAATATGTTATTATTATTACAAAAGACCGAGTGGAGGAAATAACATGCCCGAAAATAAAACCAAAGAAATAGGGCTCAGAATAAAAACCATACGTTTAAAACATCATATAACTCAAAAACAGCTAGCCAGTCATATTGGTGTATCACAAACAGCTATAGCATTATGGGAAAGCGGTCAACGAACTGTTCCATTAGAAACTATTGATCATATTGCTGAATACTTAAATGTATCGGTAGGTTATTTATTACTGGGCGAACCAAACGAATCAAACAATTCTAATGATATAAAAAAGCCAATATCCAATGATTCAAAAGAAGCTTATGTTATAAACAAACTAGAAAAACTAAATATCTCTAATCAGCATACCAAAATTAATATTTCGGGAGAAACTGAGGGAAAACTTTACGAATCAATTATTTCAAAATACAATACATTAGAAGAATTTGCTGACCAAACTCATATTCCTCTGGAAGTTATAAAAAATGTGTTAACTAAAGGGCTACTTCATTCATCTTCACTTGATGTTGGATTAATAACGAGCTTTTTAAGACTAGATATTGAACAATTATTTAAAGGTAATTTTGAGAAATTAGATTATAGATATACTTCTGACAGTTTTAAAGCTGCCACTTCTAATGACATCGACACAATACTGGAAGTATGCAATGAGGAAAATGCATCTGATGATTTGAAAAGATGGTTTCAAGTATACAAGCAATCTGGCGCAGATGATCAAAGGGCATTGTTTGAAACTACTCATCAGAGCGAAGAATACCAAAAGCAGCAATCTGTTACTGTTGCCCCCTAATTTAACCCAACCACAATGACTTTCTTCCAGATTTGAAAAAAAGCCCCGTACCTAAAGGTACGCCGCTTTCAAAATAAATATCAAGCTGCATACCTCAATCAGGTACACAGATAAGGGTCACCCTATTTCACGGCAGCCCTACAGCCGTACCTAAAGTACGCATGTACAACAATGACAGCCCTACCAAAACGGTAGTCGAGATATTAACCGTCATGTAGGTACGCATATACAACAATAACAGCCCTACTTGATGTACACTTGTAAGCAGCTACCCTGTTTTAAGGCACCGGTTAAACTCAACGACAAAACACCGCCGAGCTGCCATAACAAACCGTTCGGTCAGATATTGTATATAGGGCTATCGTAAAACACCGTACCCCTATTATAGGGAGTCACAAAACGTTACACCCCTGCTGCCATGCTCAACACTGTATAAAGGGACTACCGAAACGGACACCCCTTTGCAGGGCTAAAACGAATCGTTCAGTCAGGTGGCAATTCACCACCCCATCTGAGCCGGTAAATCGCCGCCTCAGCTAGCAAAACGTCAGTCAGTAACAATTTATTGTTGACATGGGGTAACTAGAAATGACCCCATCTAATCAAATGCTATATAACATCCGGGCGTAAAACCCTTTACACCCTGTAATATTATTTACCTTCGCAAATCACGACCTTAAAGGGGTCGTTAAAACGTCGACCCCTGCTGCTTTTGAATCTATGAAATATACTGGATAAATCGGCTTAAGGCCGGATGAAGAAACATTAAGATACATTGATGAGAGTAAAAGACCTTTGACAATATAATATATTTAACCGGGGAGCCGGTGGACGTGCTGCACCCGTTCCGAGCCTGTCGGAGGTGGTGCTATATGAGTACATATGAAGAATTACAACTTATAGTCTCTGTTGCTATGCTCATAGTTGCAATACTTAATTATACACATAAAAAATAGTCGTCCTAACCCTGAGAAAGTTTGACGACTATTTTTTATAAAATATGATCTAATTTTCGCCGGGGCGGGTAAGTGGTAGTTACCTTCCGGCTTTCCTGTTAAGTATATTATACCGTCATTATGAAATTTTGTCAATCAACACCCACGCCCCGCTGCCTGATCATAAGCTATAAAGTGGGTATGTTCCACGTAAAAGGGAGTGAAATTAAATGGCTACTATTCGAAAACGCGGTGATAGCTACCAAATTATCGTATCGTGCGGCTATGACAGCAATCATAAACAGATTTTAAAGAGAAAGACATACAGGCCAGAGCTATTGACCAAAAAAGGCAAGCCAAGGACAGCAGAGGCCATAGCGGCCGATGTCAAAAAGGCTGCTGCTGATTTTGAGGCGCGCGTGCTGCATGGCGAAGCTGTTGCCGGTGACAACATGACTTTTGAAGTTCTTGCCCAAAAATACCTGCAGGAATGTGCCGAACGTACCCAGGCACCCACTACACTGAAAAGCACTAAAACGGCTGTTGATCAGTTTATTGATGATTTCGGATATATAAAAGTGTCCAACATAACACCCATGTTTCTGCAAGAATATGTAAACGGGCTTCTGGATGCCAAACGCCAGGATAAACGGACCGGTACGATCAGCCCAAAGACCGTTAAAAGAAAGATCGCTGTACTGTCCGCCATCTTCTCTCAGGCTATCAAGTGGGATATTGTAAAATATAACCCAGTGCGCGCTGTTAGTATTTCAGAAAAAGAAAAACCAACCGAAACAGATATACAATGCTTTACCCAGCAACAGGCTGTAAGCTTCTTACAGGCACTTGACAATCCCATGATGTACGAATATACACAACATAACCGAACTGCTAAAACTGGCAATGTCACCCAGATCAGGAGCTATCAGGCAGAGCATACACTAAACAATCAGTTAAAGCTGTTTCTCAATCTGGCTATTTATACCGGCTGCAGGCGTGGTGAATTAATTGCATTGACCTGGCAGGATATTGATTTTGGTACCGACACTATCCACATCAACAAAAGCACCTGCAGAGTCAACGGCCAGATCATCACCAAAACACCGAAAACCAAAGGTTCAATCAGATCAATCAACATTCCATCCTCTGTTTCTGCACTGGCTAAGGCCTGGAAGAAAGAGCAAATGGAATACCGTTTCATGATAAGCACTCAATGGAAGGGCGGAAACATGGACCGCTGCAATATATTTATTCAATGGGACGGCTCACAAATGGGCCTTGAGACACCATACCAGGCATTTAAAAGAATCATTGCAAATTACAACGAACACTGTGAAAACGAGTCTGAAAAGCTCCCAGACATCCCGCTGCATGGCCTCAGACACACAAGTGCAACACTTCTCATCAGCAGCAGGAAAATGGATGTCATGACCGTATCTAAACGACTAGGACATAATAACACCAGCACCACACTAAATATCTATGCTCATGCATATGAGGAACTGGACAAAAAAGCAGCTTCAACCCTTGATAATCTGCTTTCAAATGACAGTCAATTGTCTCTGTAAATGCCAAATACGCAAAAAAGACACTTTTCAGTGTCTTTTTCTTTTCCCTTGCAATCGCTGAAACCCTTGATTTTACTGGGTTTTTGAGAAAAGCTAACAGCGGGAATCGAACCCGCGACCTACGCATTACGAGTGCGTCGCTCTACCGACTGAGCCATGTTAGCCTACCTGTTCCATTATATCATTTATTCTGAAAATGGCAACAGTTATTTTTTAATTGTTTCCATAATGTCCCCGCAATTATTCAGAACCGGATATAATTTTTGTATCCTGTTTTACATCTGTTCCAAAATATATGCTTTGACAGCTTCCAACTTACACTCTTTCCATGCACCTTTGGCCTCTTCCTGGGCAATCGGATAGATAATCTGGAAATCCAGAGCCTCACCCGGCACACGGCCACTGCGCTTTTCTTCATAGAAATGGTCTTTCCACTGTGCTTCTGTAGCATTCTTGAATTTATCCGGATATAAGAACAGCTGCTGACGCTTTGTTGCAGCTAAGAACATTTTCGCTGCCAATGGTTCAAGCTTATTATAATCATCCTCCTGAATATCAGCAAAAATCTTCGGAAGCGGTGCCGTCTCTATATGTTCATTCTCACGGTTGATCTTCAGTCCCAGTGCTTCAAAGGAATATTTTGTCTCTGTAAAATGCAGTTTCAGCAGAATGCCTTTTTCAGTATTGAACTGTGCACGCTGATAATCTGTATCAAAGATAAAATTGCCCAATGAGTAAAAAATCATCTTATCTCCAACGGTTTCATAATTCATCGGCACATGAGGATGATGACAGACAACAAGATCTGCTCCCATCTCAAGATAAGCATGATACCGTTCCCTTGTATACGGAGATGGAATCGCTGTAAACTCTTCGCCGCCATGAGCTACCACCACACACCAGCGGCATTTGGCCTTGATTTCCTGAATGACGCTGCGAATGACCTCCATCTCACTCCAGCTGAGGCAGCCGCCTTTATCTTCTCCGGCCGGTTTGCAGCCGCGCTGATAGCCAACAGCAAAGATTCCGATACCTCCGGCTTCATCAAGAATTAATGGTTTCGCTGCATCCGTCATATTCATGCCGACACCGATGGTCTTCGCACCAAACTTCTCTGCCTCCTGAAGGGTCATGGCCAGACCGTCCTGTCCGGCATCCATGATATGATTGTTGCAGAGGTTCCAGATATCTGCATGAATATCCTTCAAAACTCTCTCAGCTGCCGGATTGATGGTGTGCATCAGGCGCATCTCGGCTGCCTGCATCAGTGTCGCCGTATTGTCCACCAACGGGCCTTCCACATTGGCCACTACATGGTCTGCACTGGTCAGAAATTCCAGAATTCCCGGTGCCAGAAGGGCATCATCCTCCCATTTTTTGTCCATATATTTATCAAAACCGATATCTCCTGTAAAGGCGATTGTTGTACTTTCTTTCAATTCCATTACCTCTGTTTGTTATCATTATCTAATATTCAAAAAACACCGCAGCCCTGCATACATTTATTCCAGTCCACAGGTATCGATCATCTTCCCAAGATTACCGACGCGGTGTGCATCTTCCGTATTCATATAACAAATTTTAAAATCACATTTTTTCTTCAGATCATTAAAACTTCTGGTCAGTATCTCCATAGCCTGGCTATTGCCTTCCGGCGCATAATCGCTAATAATCACCAGTCTGTACATCTCGCTGTTCAGGCCTGCCGCCTCCATCTGCTCTTCCTCCCCGGGCATAAAATCGTTCAGCAGTTCGTAACAGCGAAGTAATGTCCCGCTGATGCTGTATGTGGTTGCAAACTCTTCCGGTGTTTCTCTGAATCCTTCTTCATAAACAGTAAAAGGACGGACAACGACCTCTCTGCTGCCATAAACAAAGGCCTGCCCAAACATCAGGGCCTCCATTTTCTCATAAAATGCCTGAGCATCCCACAATGCTTCCGTTACTTTCCGAAGCCGTTCAGTCTGGTGCTTGCCCGGATGCATTTCCCTCAACATACAGTAGCATACATATACGTTATCCGTCTCTGATTTTCCTATTTTCATGAAAGCCTCCTACTGAGTGAAATCTTCTCCTGTCTCTTTCTTTCACTCTGATCTGTGCTCATCTGCTTCTCTATTATCATCGTATATCCAAAAGCAAATGTCAATGCATTTTTATACGAAAAGACAAATAATAATATCACATTTTGTACAGATTCATTGTTCCCAGCCTTTCATTGAAATAATAACTGTATCGATAAAACAGCTTTCTATTCCTTTGAACCTCCTGCAGCGCATCCAATATCAGTTTTTTGGGATCTCCTGACAACAAGTACTTCTGTTTCAAACCTTTCAGGCCAGCTGCACGTTTCTGGCAATCAATACGAATTCGGATCCGGTCACTGTCAATCTGCTGATCAATAATACGCCGCATATCCTCATAGTCTTCTGCATATTTTCCTGTACGGTAAAAATAGTTGTCCTTATGTGCTGTGCAGGACGGAATCACATCTTTTGGCCGATGATCAACTGATATATCCGCTGTAGTCAGATTAAAGTAATCAAACTTAAAATGGCGTTCCTTATGTACTCCATCACTTCCTGTTAAATCCATCACATCCCATGTCGGATCCACATGATACCACTGACCGCAGACCTTCACAAGATTCCACGCATGAAGCGTATTTTCAGTAAACTCCCCCTTGTTATCCGCATATCCGACAACAACAATGCAGGGAAGCCCAACCGAATCGCAAAGCAGCTTAAATGCTTTGGCAATCCCCTCACAAACTGCTTTTTTATCAAGAAATGCGCCAACGATAGAATGTGCTCTATGATAATTTTTGCTTTTTAAAGACTCATAATCATAAGCCACGCTTTTCACCACTGAATTGTGCAGAAACATTTCCATTTTAAATGGATCCTCCCGATACTCAAGAGCTTTATAAAGCACTTTATCCACTGTATTGTGCATCTCAGCAATCATTGTTTTTGCCTCATTCCCTGAATATAAATATTCAGGATAAAGTGTCCACTCACAATTTTGATGCGAATGACTTACATTGTATTGATTGACATAAAAAAATACAGGATGGTCATACAGCACTTTGTAATAAATATCAGATACACTTTTCATTCCCGGATAAAGCAAAACCCTAATGGCTGACTGGTGACAATGCAGACCATCACAGATGATTCTGTAGGCCAACTGCTCATTTTCATTCATTTGCTGATAATAATAGCTCTGTCTGTCCATTTTTTGTCTCGCTTTCTCCAAAACACCTCATCGAATGCTGCACATTTGCCATCCCCAATCTGAATACCAAACCAATAATCCCTTGTCACCGCCGCTGCAATGAGTGTCGCCCCATAAGCCCGTTCAATTCGATGTCCTGAACGGTAAGATGCACCGGCTTTCTCCGAGACGCAATCCAGTTCTTCCTCCGTAAAAGGATTCGCTTCATAATGGCTCCTGACAGACTCATTCCAGTCATTGATAATGGCCGCCTCCAATTGTATCAGCATCATATCCGGTTCCGCCAGAAACGCTTCAGGGCTGATATTTTCAAATAACCGACGAATATTTTTGACTGCCGCTTCACAGGCCATGGCTGAACCAATCTGGCTGCGGACATAATCGCAGCCGCCGTGGCCGTCGCTGACAACGGCCACTGTGCCACATTCGTCAGAAAAACTTGCAGAACTATCCTGGCAGACTCTGCCATCATGAAGATGGCTCTCTCCTCTTTCTGACATATGAAAAGCTTTAAAATTCATCATGGTGTTCTCCTTTATTTTTACCAGACAATATAGTCACTTTCAGTTGGACCCGGTCCCGGCTGCGGCTTCGGATCCGGTGCTGGCTTCGGTGTTGGCTTCGGCTGCGGGTCTCTTTTTTTCTTATCAATTTCGTTTCCCATCCGCTTATTTTTATTTTTACCGCTTGTATCCGTTGAGCTGCTGCCAATCTGGGAGGATGTTACTGTCACAAACTGAATCCATTTCTTCAACTCTTCCGGTGTATGTACTTCAATGACAGACTCATCCGAACCTGTAAATTCTGCCAGCATACTCTTATTCGCATCATTACCAATACCAATAGCCACTTTAATCGCTGCTTTGAACCAGTTGTTGTGCTTCAGCACTTCAATACCGCTTCTGTAATCATCTGTCGGCTCACCATCTGACATAAGGAATAGTACCGGCGCATAAGAACCGCTGACTTCCTTCATAAAGGTTTTTGTTGAAAGCGCTTCATTCAACTCCCGGCAGGCATCGCCAAGGGCTGTCGTACCGCCTGCTTCAACATATTCCCATCTGTATGCTTCATCTTCTACTGAAACCGGCGCTGCAGTCACCCATTTTGCCTTTGTAGCAAAATTA
>ERZ1673696.3279-NODE-3279-length-10093-cov-5.253337_pt1 | contig 10093 bp, 8 predicted proteins | sample MGYA00580226_ERZ1673696 | MGnify/ENA primary metagenome ERZ1673696 (study PRJEB41218, sample SAMN15661743) | gut metagenome | host: Homo sapiens | place: Canada: London | collected 2015-08-20/2019-03-30 | study: EMG produced TPA metagenomics assembly of... | reverse complement strand
GATACCAACCGATATTTTTATCGCCTTCACGCTCACGGTGCTGTTTTTCGTCCAGAACGCCAAGCAGCTTATTCCCAAGAGCAAAGCTCAAATTGGTAAAACGGTCATTGAACTCCTTATCATAAAAGGCAGGATGTTCCGAAAAGCCGATAGAGAATGTCAAGCTGTCTGGCTTTTTCTCGGAGAGTGTTTCTGTTTTCTGCTTCTCGGTAACGACTACTTTTAGATGGTCGTTTGCAGCATTTTCCTTTAGCTTTTCTTCAAGGTCGCCACGGCTGAACTCTTTGCCGAACAGAGGGAACTCCACATTTTGCAGAGAAACGCTGTCCTCGGAAATGGTCACTACCTCATACTTGTCCGCACCGATATACACCACATCGCCCTCTTGATAGAGGTAGTGCAGAGGGTGCAGCTCTAAAAGCTCCTGCCCGAAACGCCACGCATTGCTGCGGCTGTAAACATCGCTTGTCTTGCCCTGTACCAATTTCAAAAAATCAATGAGCTGCTGAACGGTGGCAGGGTCGGATAAATGCTGTTCCATCTGCTCGGCAGCCACATCGGAAAGGTCTGTCCGTTCCACATTAGAAAGCAGATTCTTCTCATAACCGTCCAAATCTCTGACAAAATCCGAAAGCCTTAACGCAAGGGTATCACGTTTGTCAGCAGGGGGCAGGTCACGCTTGGAGTCGATAAAGACTTGTCGTTGTATCTTCCTCTGGGTGTCAATCTCATACTGCGGAGCTTCTGCCTTTTCCAGATAGTCGGGGTAATGTTCCTTTTCTTTTGAATTGAGGTAGCGGTCATTCTTTATCAGTTCACGCAGGCGTTTTTCTACCTTAGACCAACTAAGCCGTAAATCGGGGTCGGTATATGAGCCGTACTTTTCGATAGCAATGCCCTTTGCATCACACCAAACGCCGCCCCTTGTACCATCGGGATAATCGTGCGTTCCGCCGCCTGTACCATATTCCCTTTTCAGAAAAGCAATGTTATCTTTGCTGTTCTCGCCTTTCCATAACTGACGGTAAATGCGGTATTTACCATTTTGAAAGCCGCTGCCTCTTGTCAGAGCAGAATCAATATCCTCCTGTGAAACAGAAAAAGCAGAGGATTTTTCGTCCTCTGCTTCAGCAATCATTTCAATCTGTTCATCTACGGTAGGAAGATTGGCTCTGACCTCATCTTCATTGGCAACGCTGTTTTGCGGCTCTGATTCTTCTAACTGTAAATCAGTTCGCTCAAGATGATTTCCTCCGCCTGACTGCGGATGTTGTTCATCAGTCCGACCCACTGCATCGGTGCTTTCTCTTTCAGTTCCTCCGTTACGCCCTGCTCCTTTGAAAGCTGCTTCGTCAGAAGCTCCAATCTCGTAAGTGCGGTCTGTTCGGTCTGATAAAGATGTTCGTTCAGTTTGCCCGATGTCAGCAGATTGAGGTAGGTCACTCGCTTGTGCTGCTCCAGATAATCCCTGTGCATCATAGCGTACCTGCCAAGCTGAATTTCTGGCTCTGTCGGTAATGTTAGGTCGGGAATAAGGTAATCCCCCTGTTTCGTGTAAGTGATTTCGCTCATTATCATTGCTCCTTTCGGGTTGTTTTCTGCCCACATCATACTGCTTTGGGGCAGGCTGTGCAAAGGTGCGATTCTGGCTTCGCTCCGATATTTGCACATTTCGGACGGTCTGGGAAATCTCTCTAAGTGCCATTTCGGAAATATCACTTGTGGCAAGTCCGATAGCGTTTATCGTGGCAGGGGTATTGAAATTCACGATGTCTGAAAAATCATCACGCTCAAAATACACACCTGTATCCAGACCGCAGCGGCTCATCAGCATAAAAGCAACGCTGTTTACCGCAAGCCGCTTATACATTACCTCCACATTAAAGTCGTCCAGTTCCTCTAAAAAGCTGTCCTTCGTACACTCTTTAAGCTGTGCCAGATAGTCGGGCAGGTTATCCTCAACGGCATTTTTAGCGGTCTGCATAAGAGCTTCGCCCAAGTCGTTAACCTCTAAATCCCCAAACCTGTCGGAGAGCCGTTCTATGACCGCCTGTTCGTATCGCTCATTCATCTGCCATATCGGAACAGGGCGGCTGTTATATCCCTCGTGGGTATCGGAAATGTCAAAGTAGTATTTGAGGGTATTCCTTCGACCTTTCGTGTCAAACACCGCTATGCCTTTGCTGTTCTTATTGACCCACCGTTTAAACTGCCTGTTCCAAGTTTCAAGAGTGGTTACAGCGGTAGCATCGGGGCGTTGTGCGAAAATCAAAAGCTGCTCGTCAAAGCGGCATTTATAGTTTCGGCAGGCAGAGGACAGAAAGCTCTGCCACGCCTGCGGACTTTTCGCAACCGACACGCCTGTACGCCGATACAGCTCTGTGATTAGCTGATACTTTGCAGCCATATTTTCGTACACCTCCTTATCGTCTTAAATCTTTGTATCTGTGTTTTCTCATTCTGAAGCACCTCCCAAAAAGGAAATGACCTTGTTTGCCTTGATACTCTTTTGCAGGTCATTGATAATGGTAATGTCCGCAACCGTGATGCCCTGCATAGAGAGAATATCATCCATTGTCATTGCGGAAATGGCTTTCTCATCGGTAAAACCTGCTTCAAAAATCTTGTTCAAGACTTTTACTGCTTTTTGATTTACAGTCACTTTCTCAATCCTCCTTATCGTTCTAAATTCTTATGCTTCGGTGCTTTGACCGCCTGCGGCTCTGCAGGTATCGGCTCATAGGTCGCACCGTTTTTCTCCATACGCTCGGCAAACTCGCAGATATGATAAAGGTTATTGCCGATTTCCGTGTGATACTCGTCAATATAGCGGCAGGTGCGTTCCGACTTTTCGCCCCAATCGGTAGTAATACGAATTTTACCGCCGTCTGGGATGCGAAACAGCTCCTTATAATGAGGGTCGATAAAACGGATGCCCTTTTCTGCATTGCTGATATGCTTATCAAGCCATTCCCTGACATAGCAATAGCAGTAAAAGTTATAATCGCCCTTTGTAGGATTGCAGCGGAGCAGATAGGCGTGTTTCTCGGTATCCACTCGGAAGCCGTACTCGGTGCAGTAGTTTCCCTTAAAAGCACTGTCGGGGAAACGCCTTGCATATTCGCTCATTGCAGGACGGTTTTGAAGCAGCCCGTATTGGGGAGAACGCAGGGTATTGATAACCTCGTCAAGCTCTGCCTTAAACTCATCCGTTTTCCATTGCGGTCTGTGGTCGCTCCAAGTGGTATAAAAGCCATAACCGCCAGAATCAAAGTCGCCACGGAGATGACCGATGCTGCCTGTCTGTCCTGTTATCTGCATACTCTGGGAATAGGTGTACTTCCATTCATTCGGTGCAATCGCCCGTATCTCCATATCAGCGTTCCTCCTTACTGTGCGGTTTCTTTGCCTTTTCCTGTTTCTTGATTGCGGCAACCGCTTCCTTTGCCCAATCAGGTATTTTCTCTGGCTTGATAACGCCAAGCACATCGCATCTTTCCCATCTGGCTCGCTTACCGTCTGCAAGACAAGTACCGAATACCGCCTGACCTCTGCCGCCAATTGCACCATGTCCGCCATCCACCAATACAAGCTGATAGGCGGAGTGCTGATACTCATAACGGTTAAGCTCTGCATTGATAACCACCACCTTGCCGACAATGTTCTCACTTCTGTTGTCAGGAATACAATCATCTTTGGTAAACGGGGTCATATCAAAATCAAATCTGGATTGTTCCTCTTTGACAACCTCAATCTGTGCCTGCACACGGTCAGTAAATATCTGCATTGCTTCCAGATAATCGTCCGTACCCACCGCCTCTGTTGCTCACGCTGCGGAAAACGGATTATCATAGGTGCAGTAGCAGACCATAAAGGGATATTTATCTGCTTCGTTTACACCGAACACAACCTCTTTTTTGCCGATATGGATACTCTGTTTGACCTCATAATCGCCAAGCATACGCTTTTCTTCATTCTCCATCTGGCTGCTCCTTTCTTCGTTTTTTCTCTTTCTGCTCGTCTAAAATCTTACGGATACAGACATCGCAGAAAATTACTGACCCGTCCTTGTATCGGGGATAAGGGCAGGTCGTACAATCATAAATCTTTTTCTTATCGCTCACGGTCATCACGCTTTCGGGGCTTTTTATCTGGCTGATTGTACGGCACACCGCACTCGGTTTTATACCGTTCCTTCAGCTTTTCTCTGGCAGAGGACAGTTCATTACAGTAATAGCCCCAGAAATAGTTGTCGCTGCCTTTACAGTACCAACAGACATACGGATTAGGAGCTTTTGGATTATGACCGATGACAAGCTCGTTACTCCCGATAGTACAGCTCTCAATGATTTCATAACCGCCGTTGATACGTTTTTCTTCGTTCATAAACACCTCTCATTCTTTAGCATACTTGCGGTACGCCTTTTCGCCTGCGGCACGGAGCTTCTTCATACGGACGTTTCCTCTAAGCTCTGGAAACTGTGCCTGAAGCTTGCGTCTTGTCCTGCCCACACTCTCGAAGCTCGGCAGACCCAGATATTTATATTGCAACATTACCTCCGCAAAGGGCATCGCACCTGTGCCTTTCAGACAGGCATTGCACACCTTAAGGTAGAGGGTCATATCATCGTTTCTGGCTTCCTCGTCTTTTTGCAGAATGGCTTTTACCTTGCCCTCAATGGTCTTGAGATTTCTCATCGCATACCTCCATATATGGAAAGGGGGCAGCCTTATTCGACTGCCCCCAGACACTTTACTTATTCTTACGGTTACGGATATTCAGCCAGATTGCTCCGCCTACAATAAATGCCACAAGCACTATGGCAACAATCATTTTCGCATCCATTCCTTAATCCTCCTTTTTCTTTCTGTTCTTAAAGCCCACAAAGCCGAGTACGCCTGCACCAATAAGGGATACTGCCGCAAGTCCGCCCCAGAGATACGGGTTAAAATCATCGCCCGTTTTTGGGGTATCTCTGAACTCATTATGCATCTGGACAACCGTGGTCGCATCCACCTTGATAGTTGCCTGTTTATCGGCAGGCAGGATATATCCTGCGGAAGCCTTGTCGTTTACTTCGGATACAGTGTATTCGCCAATCCTCAAACCTTCAATGAAGATTTCGCCGTTTTTATCGGTCTTAAAGGTCTTGTCATAGTCCGTACCCGTCACTCGGAAAGAGAAGCCCTCCAACTTGCCGTCAGAAGATGTCTTGACGATTTTAAGAGAGCCAGTCTGTGCGGCGTTCACAAAGCCTTTGCCTGCTTCATTTTCCACCACATAGGTCTTGCCGTCCTCCTCAATGGATACGGGATAGACCTTTTCATCAAGGACGAAGCCTGTCGGTGCAGTTTTCTCACGGACGAAATACTTGCCGTAACGGAGTTCTTTCATCTGGTAAACACCGCCGTCAAGCTCCGCCATTTCGCCAAGCAGCTCATCGTCCTTATCAAACTCGCCGTTTTTGTTGGTATCGGCAAATACCTCAAAGACAGCACCAGAGAGCTTGTTGTCTGGATAATCCTTATCCTCCTTTGTCAGCTCAATGTTGCCCTGAATGAAGTAGTTGACAAGCTCAATTTCCACAACTTCGTCCACCTTGCCGATTGTTACGGCGATTTCTTCTTCGGAGAGTACAAAGCCTTTCGGACTTTCGATTTCACGGATTATCCAAGTTCCATACGGCACTTTTGCAAAAGAAAAACTACCGTCATCTTTTGATGTGGTAGTCTGGATGGCATTTTCTTTTGTAAATTCTTCTGTGCCTGCCTTAAAGATACCGATGACCGCACCGCCTAACGCCTTGCCGTCCTCATCTGATTTCTTACCGCTGACAGAGCCGTAAATGATTTTGTTCTCAATGGCTTCGCCGTCATTTGCTGTGATGTGGACGGTTACGGTGTCCTGTCCTGCATATTCAAAGGTTACAGGGTATTTCTGGTCGCTGATGATATATGCGGAGTTTGTGGAGATTTCTTTGACATAGTAGCTGCCAAACGGTAAATCAGTTGCCGCCTTGCCATAGCCGTTCTCGTCAAAAGAGATAATCTCAATCAGACCATCGGCAGGGAGTACCGTACCGTCTGCGGCGGTCAAGTCCTCTGCGGCATACAAGCCAAAGGTTACATCAAATATTTCCCCATTGCTGCCGACACCGTAATCTTTATCCACCTCAAGGCTCTTAGTAAGGTCGATTTCCACACGCTGACGCTCGTTATAGAAGCTCGTTGCCGTTTCGGTCACAGCCACATCCTGCCCTGCATAGACAAGCTCGACATTGTGGATTTCCTCATTCAGCACCATACCGTAAGGAGCTTCGATTTCCCTGACCTCATATTTCCCAAGATACAGCTCCTTTGATTTTGCCGTACCGTCTGCACCTGTGGTAACGGTATCCACGACCTCGCCTTTTTCTGCTCGGAGCGTTCCGTCCAGGGTGTAAATATCCTCGGCTGCGGTAATCTCATAAACTGCACCCTCCAGACCGCCGACTGCGTAAACAGGCTGATACAGACCGTTATTCTCGGATACGGAGCTGAACATCTCGCCAGACTTGGAAACAGTAATCGTGCCTTTCTGTGCCAGATTGGAGCGTACCACCTCAATCACGGTAATGCCGCTTTCTTCGGTGGAATCGGATTGCTCCACATCAAAATAGACAGGCTCGGAATCTAAGACATAGCCATACGGAGCTTGCACCTCTACAAGAGAATAGCCCTTGCCGTATTCCAAAGTCTGGGGCGTGATGAGAGAACCGTCTGCTGTGGTATAAAAGGTGTCGATGGTCGTTACTTCGGGGTAAGTGAATGTCATTGTGATGAGGTTTCCATTCGGGTCATAAAGCTGAAAGCCTGCACCTGCATACGGAATGGTGTTGCCTGTTTCCGCATCTTTCTTGACAATCTTGATATAGCTTTCAAAGTTGGCGTTGTTGATTAGGAAACGGTAGGTCTGCCCGTCAGCACTGATAAACACATCAAAGTCCTTCATCAGCTCACGCCCCTCCCAACCAGAGGTCTGGTGAACGGTGTAGATACCGTATGGCATATCCTTTGTCTGGGCAAAGCCGTTCTCATCACAAGTGAGGACATCACGCTCGGTTTCCTTTGCGTTCTCAAAGCTGCCTGCCGATTTCAGATAGACTTCAAAGGTCGCCCCGACTTCGGGCGTTTCAATCTGAGTTTCGCCATCATCGGTGTGCTTGATAATGGCAATGTTACCCTTGATAACCTGCTCATTTACATCATTTTTTGCAGAGTTATATTCCACGGTATAAAGCTCTGGCTCTGCACCAACCTTGTGAATGGTCGGGTCAAGCAGATAACCCTCGGACGGACTGATTTCTCGGATAGTCCAGTCATCACCGCAGACATAATACTCTGTGGTAAACTGCCCATTTTCATCTGTGGTGTAGGTGTCAATGAGTTCTTCGCCCTTGTAGATACCGTAAACCGCACCTGCAAGAGAAGCGTCGCCCTGCGGTGTGCCTGTTTCTGCATCCGTTTTTGTCACGGTCACATTGAACTTTTTCAGCACATTCACAAAGGTACGGCTTGTGACCTTTTCCCATTCAATCGGTGCTGTCTGGGAAGCAGGAACGACATAGCGTACTGCGGTATCGACTTCCTCCACCACATACGGCGTATCTCCGCTGATAAGGACATTAGGGAATTTCGCCACGCCTTTTTCATTGGTCACAGCATATTCGTCAACAGGCAATCCTCTTAGCGATGTGCCATAAAGGTGGAACTTCACGCCCTCCACCAGTTTGTCCTCGGAGTTCTTGATAATCTCCAGAGAGCCACGCTTCAAGGTGTTATTGAAGTTTACGGTGGTGGTCTTTCCGCCGATAAGGGTCACGGTCTGGCTTTCCTGCGGCTCATAGCGGTCAATGGACTGCTCCGTGATGGTATAAGTGGCAGGGAATAAGCCCTCTACGCTGATATTTCCGTCCTTATCCGTTGTCACGGTTTTGTTAAAGTTATCGCCCTTGATATTAAACTGTATGCCGCCAACAACGCCGTCCTCGGATGTCTTTTTGAGGGCAATCGTACCCGTAGGCGTTTCCACATTGAGATATGCTGCCACGGTATCGGCGTTTTCCACGCCTGTGACTACATCCTGCAAGTTCGGGTCGCCGTAAGCAATCATCTTGGCACTTTCACTCACAGTCGGCACGCCGTTTCTCTTCGCCGTAATGCGGACAGAGTCAGAAACGGCAACGGCAGAGCTGATAGTCAGCTTGTTGCCAGACTTTGATACCGACACATTTCCGTCAGAGCTTGAAAAGCTGTAATCGGAAAGCACACCGTTCTTATCCGTCAGCGTGATGCTGTATTTGCTGTCTTTGTAGGCAAGCTCTTTGGTAATATCATTTTTACCGCCCGACATAAAGCTCGGAATGGTGTTATGCTCACTCAGCAGCGAAACAATCTGGTCATAGGCAGCCTTTGCTCCGCTGTTGGGATAATTTGAGCCGAAGTGCAGGCTGTATGCCTTTGTACTGTTCTGCTGATATGAGCCTGTGGCTTCACGGCAGCCTGTTACAAACTCCCATACAAGAGTCTGCGTCGCAAGCCATTTTTCATCATCACTGCCCGACAGATGACTGCGGTTGCCTTGATACCCATAGAGCAGGGCAAGTCCAACCGCCTTTTTCTGGTTTGTGGAAAGGGCGTTCCAAGTATCAGAGGAAGCCTTTTTCAAGGTGTTTCCCGTTTTCAGCGGTACGCCCGGCTGAATACAGAACGCATTTTCTCCGTCCACAAACATACGGTATTTGTATTTTCCCGTACCGCCTGCGGTATAGCCGTCAAAGACAGCACTTGAATTGTATCTCATCGTATTGCCGCTGCTGTCATAGGTGTGGGTAAAAGAAATCGTGCCTATATCGCCCGCAGCAAACGCCGTTGTCGCAGGCAAAACGGACAATGCCGTGACCGCAGCCATAAGAGCAGCCGCAGCCTTTTTGAATAATCTACGAAATTTCATCGTTTACCTCCTGTTATTGTTGAGTTGAATTTTCCTTACCAACCGAAAAAAGCCGCCTGTTGGCAGCTCATATATTTTCTTTTTTCGGATAGTTACTGGTAGTAGTTAGGGGGAGAGGTGTGGAGAGGGGGAAGCCGAAAATATGGCTATCCACCGTAAACAGGCAGACCTCGCCCTCGGTGTGTGGCTATCGTTCACGGTCTTTGCTCCGCTGCAAATGGCGGTTGTAAAACTCCAACGCTTTCACAACAAAGTCCGATTCCTGCCCTCTGGGAATAGACTTGGGGATGAGCTTGATTATCCGTTCATCACGAAAGGCAGGCTTCTCCCTCTGGTTTGGTTTTTCCTCCTCCATAATGGATTGGATAACCTCGTCCGTGAGCTTATCATCCTGCATAAACTTCTTCATTTTGATAGCCTGTGCAAGTGACGGGGTAGCGTCGCTGTACTCCATAGCTTCAAGCAGAGTGTATTGCTGCTCTTCGGGCAGATAAGAGATTTCCACCGCAGGACGAAAAGCAATCTGCCTGTCATCGACCATTTGCAGAATTTCGGGAACAAGCTCGGTAAGGCGGATATAGCGGAAAATCTGGTTTTTACTTTCTCCAACCTTTTCGGCAAGTTCATCACTTGAAGTAGCAAACTCTAAATTATTACCCATTGGGGAATAATTATCTTTTGTCGGTCTGCCTGCTTGCCGCTTCATCGCTTCAAGCCGCATTTTGTAGGCAAAGGCTTTCTCACTCGGAAGAATAGTTGACCTCTGCAAGTTGCTCTCCACCATTACAATAATGGCTTCGTCACGGCTTAAATCCTTAACCTCGCATTTCAGCGTTTCCAGTCCTGCAAGCTCACACGCCTTTTTCCGCCTGTGTCCGCTGATAAGCTCATACCGTCCGTCCTCTTTGAGCCGAACAGTAGCAGGGGTCATTACACCGTTTCGTCTGATACTCTCAACAAGCTGCTCCATATCCTCGTCTATGAAAACCTTAAACGGGTGGTCTGGGAACTCGTCAATTTCTGAAATAGGAATATCCCTTATCTTACTGAGCTTCGCTTCTTCACGGCTCTGGTCTGTTTCAAACAGGTCATCGTAAGCGG
>ERZ1673696.3278-NODE-3278-length-10094-cov-3.978384_pt1 | contig 10094 bp, 3 predicted proteins | sample MGYA00580226_ERZ1673696 | MGnify/ENA primary metagenome ERZ1673696 (study PRJEB41218, sample SAMN15661743) | gut metagenome | host: Homo sapiens | place: Canada: London | collected 2015-08-20/2019-03-30 | study: EMG produced TPA metagenomics assembly of... | reverse complement strand
GAAACCACTGCTGAAATCGTTGGCAGTACCCCCGGCAGATACATGATCAGTTATTATGTGTATGCAGAAAAATTTAATAATGATTCAACTGCCGGAAATACAAAAACTGTAAGCGGACAGTATCGCGGCGTTGCCAATAATCCTTATAAAGATTATGCAACCAATACCGCCGGCAGTATGATTACCATCGGTAAATGGGTGCATATCGTCGGATATTTTGATATTACGGCGGCAAATATTACTTCATCAGCAAAATTTACTTTGGATAAGACCAATCAAAGCACAATCTATCTTGATGATATTACAATAAAACGGGTGGATGATTCTCTGTTTTTCAACAATGGTCAAGTAGATTTCGGGACGTATGATTGGTCTGTTTTCAGTGCTTCAAACGGAAGTATAGCCTCTGTGATTGATTCCAGTGCCGGGCATGGAGCCGTAATTCAATTTAACAAAAGTACAAGCCTGTATTCTTCAGTACATTACGATATGGGAAAAGCGATCATATCGGATGCCGATAATGGCTATTATGGCCAGGGTGCAGGACGCTATCGTATTTCCTTTGACGCAAAAATTGAAGCAACGGACAGCAACGGAAATGATATATCCAATCTCACCTACGATCCGCGGATAGTTCTGCAATCGCAGTCTCACAACAACAGTATTTCCGTACCGGGAACAACAAATTATGCGCTGAATACGTATTTTTTTACTCCGCAAGCGGAAAAAATCAGTTTAAGCACATCTTGGCAGCGGTATTCCTCTGAGTTTATTGTTTCCCAAGCATTTCTGGATATGCTTAAAAGTGTAAAAGACGGGGATACTACAGCGAATGCACAGGGATCGGGGATTTCCAATGGCGCCGAAATCTATCGTATTGGCCTGCGGCTGGATGGGTCTACGGATACGGATCTGAAGGATACGAGCTTTGCATATTATTTGGATAACGTGACCATAGAGTTCTTAGGCGAGGATACGGCATTGTATTTAGAATCTAACGGAACGATGACTTTTTACGGCGGTCCGTGTTGGGAAGGCCGTATTCATAATACGTGCAATGCTGAAACAGTAGAGATCAAATTGTATAATCCTAATGATTATACCGTATTTTATGATTTTCAGCTGCGTACCCCCGCGGATAGCTCATGGGACCCGACTACAGCGGTAAAAAAAGGTTCGGTCGCACCGCTTTCAACGGCAACGGTAACACTGGATGTTGCGCCTTACTATTATGTAACAGGTAATAAAAAAGCCTACACTGCATTAGGAGATATTCCTTCAGGGCAAACTTATACAAAAGTAACGTGGGATCAGTACTTTTATTTGATTTATTTAACCACGGACGCAGAATATGATCAGGCACTTCCCGCCGGAGACAATATGCTGATTTATGGTCTGCCGGAGGAGTTTGGCGCACAGGTGGCGGCCAATGAATTTGTCGGTGTTACGCAAAATTCAAAAATCATTCCGGTTTCGGCAAAGGCAAACGGTTCTCTTTATAGCGAGGATATGCAGATATGCACGATTACAACCAATTACGATGCTTTTCCCGGGGGTGTCGGAAATTTAGGAACCGGAATAAAAGTGGATGCAGAAGCACACATACAGGATGATGCATACTGCTTTGTCGGTTGGTATAACGGGGATACTCTTTTAAGCAACAGCACGCAGTATACCTTTTACACCTATGAGAATTTTGATATTGAGGCAAAATATGTTTTCAATCGGGTCGGTCTTGATTTTACCGTCAACACACAAAATCCCTTTATCGGCGGTGCAGAAAATACACTTTTAAAAGGCTTGCCCATTGATGAAAACGGAAATGTAGAGCTCGTACTCACTAATAACAACGATTACGGCGTATATGCCAGTTTGGACGGACGTGTCCTTTCGGAAGGAGCGTGGCCGAGAGTAGGCAATGGGGTGACTGTGGTATATATTCCCGCCCATAGTACCGAAACACTGACAGTGACCAATGTTCCTCCTTCTTTTATTGATAACGGTACGGTATTCAACGCTGCAGAGTATTTTTACATCATTTATCTTTGTACGGATTCCGGATGTAAAAACGGCGTCGCTCAAACTGACAGCAATAATCGTTTTACGCTGGAATATTTAGAACAAGCGTATGCAGAACAACTTTTGGCAGAAAATACTATGCCGGGGGTTGCAGACAATAGAAGTCTTGCCCAATATTATCAGGGAACTATTGCTATCAGTACCGAAGGGTTCGGCGGCAGTATTACGCCGGTTTGTACGCAATATATCAAAAACGGCCAAACCGTCACTCTGGAAGCAACACTTGATACAAACGGTATTTTTGACGGATGGTTCGTAGACGGGGTTTATTGCGGAAATACTCTAAGTTATAGTTTTACTGCAAACACAGATAAAACAATTCTTGCAAAATTCAGAGATTTCTACACAATAACGGCAAATTCTGATCAAAGCAGCCTGACCTATACGATAAACGGCGGGGAGGCGATCGCTTATACCCAAGCATTTAATGCTTTCCGGGGTGATGTGATTGTATTCAATGCCTCCGCAAATGACGGATACAGCGTACTTGGCTTCCGTAAAGGAAACGAAACAGAAATGCTGCTTTCCGATGTACCCACAAGCGTTGCTGTTACAGTAGGGGATGAAAATATCCTCCTTGAGGTATGCACGGCATGCGCCGCAGCAGAACAGGGAAAAGCAAATCTATATTTCATAGATAGCAACGGACAGCTGCTGTATGAAGCTTTCAATGTATCTTCCGTAGGAAGTGAAGACTATCCTGCGGCTCCGGCAAAAGAGGGATATTCCTTTTCTGGCTGGTCTTTGACGCCTGCGCAGGTAAATGCCCAAATTGCTTCGGGAACTCAAATGATTTTTATTACGGCCAATTATAATAAAATTCAAAAAAAGGTAACGGTTGCACTTGCTGCAAACATTGTTTCCGGCGCATCACTTACGGCCCAAACTCCCTCAGTTGACGGCCGCTATGAAACACTGACGCTGCTTACGGCGCAGGCTCCGCAGAATAACGGAGAAATGGTCTTTGGTTATTGGTATAATGATACTACCGGTGAAGTGCTGTCCTATAAAGCAGAATATACGTTTTATGCTTTGAAGAGCGTCGTTTTAAATGTAAAATATCTCTCCAGCAGCGAAGCGGAAACGCTTGCAGTTTCCCAACAAATAAAAATGACGCAGATATCCCGAAATAAGGATGGTTCGCTTACCTTTGTTTCTGAATGGGAATTTACCCAAGATGCAACAATTGTGGGTTTGGGTATTTTGATAAAATCTTCTCAAACTAAGGATGTAACGGAAGACGATCTGACGCTATTGGGTGAAGATATAATCACAGCGAATGCCACTCAGCGCTCCCATAACGGTATTTATACGGTAACAAAGCGTACCGGCGGTGAAACATACTGGTTTGCAAGAGCTTATGCAGTTTATTTAAAAGACGGCGAAACCGTAACGGTATACAGCAATATGCTGTATCTGATTCCCAATATGCTTCCTACCAATGCCGAAAGCTTTGAAAATACAAATGCGATGACACAAACCGAAATCGGCAATCAAAGTCAGGCAAATCTTTCCCTTATAGAGGGCGGTATCTATCAAAATAATACCAATGTGCTGAAACTGGAAGTGACAACGGGATATGCTTCTCCGCTGATCAATCTGCGCGATTATATCACCGAACCAGGTACCTATGCTTTTTCTTTTGATTACTGCCTGGAATTTAAAGAAGGCGGTTATATCGTCCCTGAAGAACTGTTGTTCCGTACGGTAATACGCGGCGGAAGCGGCGATGTTACCAGTTTTATTTCCCCGCATGCAGACGGAAACTATTACGGTGTAGTTAAGGAAAACAGAATTCCCAGCAATGAAATGTGGTGGTATACGTTCCATTGTACCGTTACGGTTACGCAGGAGGATATCGATGGAGCTTCTGCCTTGTGGAATATATGTATTGACTGCATTAATACTACAAATATAGCCACTATTTATTTTGACAATTTTCAATTAGTAAAGAGTTATGAAAATACGCAGTATGTTCAGGGCGCTGCCTCTGATTTCGAAGGGGTTTCCACACCGGCGGAAGCTTCCTGGGGCGCCTTTGGTACCTGCAATGTCGAAATTGCTAATACGGGGTATAACAGTGCGCAATCCATAAAATCTTACGGATATCCCAATAACAATACATATTCATCCCAATATATTGATATCTATCCGTATATCAGCACTTGTAATCAGGCCGGTTATTATAAGATCAGCTTTATGGCAAAAGTGGAATCTAAAACGGGCAGCGATGCGCTGCTTACCGGTGAAAAAGCTTTCGGCGTTGTTATTCGGGGAAATGAGAACTCCTTCATTCAGTCAAGCGGATATTATTCTGTGCCGGCCTCGTTTCCCTATCAGAATGATACGCAGTGGCAGGAGGTCACCTTCGATCTCTATGTAAGTCCGAGCGACCTTGTTTCCGAAAGCAGCTGGAAGCTTTGCCTGCATCAGCTTGCTACGAATGCTTCAACGAAAGATATAAAGGTTTCAGCAATCTATGTGGATGATTTTACAATTGAATATACCGGGCTGTATATCGGCGATGCCGTGCAGCGCTTTATTCCCCAAAGAGCCGAGACCTGGGTAACGGAGGAAATCACCTTAGTAAGCAATACCAACGCCGAAACGTTTACTGATAAGGAAATCGATCTGATTCTTACCCATACAGATGGAACGACCCTTACGATTCCGGGTTTCTGGGACGGAGAAAATATCTTCCGTATTCGTTATGCTTTAACCAAAACTGGCTTATGGAACTACCAGATTGTTTGTTCCGATCCGTCTGACGATCAGCTTCAGGCCTCGGGCGTTATTCTTTGCAGTGCTTACAGCGGAGATCTTGATATTTATGAGCATGGTTTTATCAAAACTGTTAACGGAACAAGATACTTTATGTATAATGACGGTACTCCGTTCTTCTATCTTGGTGATACGCATTGGGCTCTGGGGCAGGAAGCAAAAGATGTAGAGGCTAAATTTACAGGATATACGGCAGACACCTCCGGTACATTTGCTTCCGGCATTAAGTATACTGGTAACACCAATGACAGTGTAACCATTAATCTTGCGCAGAAGCTTGCACAAACCCGTGCACAGCAAGGATTTACTGTTATTCAAAGTGAGCCGCTCGGCGCTGCGTTCAATTTAGAAAACGGCGTAACAGGGGCCGATATCAAAGGTCTCCAGCAGTTTGACGATACGTTCAAGGCAATTGCGAATGAAGGGTTGGTGCATGCCAATGCACAGTTCTTCTATCCCTCGCAAATGGTTGCATTGATTCAATTTGCCGGCGGAATGGATACCAATAAAATTCTTTGCTACAGCGATGATGCCGGAAAAGTGATCTCTCAGGGCGAATATAACCAAAATCCCGAACAGGAAGAGCACGTGGACGGAACCAATCATATTATTTATGACTACACAGATTCCGTATATACATATTTAGATAAGCTTACCCGTTATTGGGTTGCCCGTTACGGTGCTTATCCGGTTATGTGGACCCTGGGACAGGAGGTTGACAATGATTTCTACTTTAATCGTTCGCAGAACGGCGGACATGTAATGTGGAATTCCATTAATAATCCGTATCTGATTGTCGCTGCTTATATCGAAAAATATGATGCTTACAGCCATCCTCTTTCGGCGCATCAGGAAAGCATCGGCAGTGGCGGAACAGAGTGTCTCGGTAATGGAATTGGTTACTATTTGGCGGGCAGTACTTTTGACCAAAACGGTAATATTGTTAAACTTTCGGACAAAGTACTTACGCCGATCGATACCACCGGTTATACGCTTTATTATGGCGATGCCCAGACAAGACCGTCCGCTTTCCGGAACGTAAGCAACCATACCTGGTATGCGGCACAGCTTTCTCCCACGTTGAATTCATCCGGCGCAGAACAGATGAACAATATTGCAAAGGATTATTGGTATAATGGACAGGGAAAGGTTATTGTAAACTATGAACCGCGGTACTGTTATCTGTGGACGAAAAACTACGGCATGCGTGCGCGGGGATGGACAGCTTACTTAAGTGGTATGTTTGGCTTTGCCTACGGAGCCCAGGATACATGGGATTATCTTGCCACGTATAATGAAGATGCAGATTTTAATGATGTCACCGAATATATTACTTCCGAAGAAAAAACGGCGGCGACCTATATTGACGGGTTAAATTATAAGAGCGCCAATCAGTTAGGGTATGCGCGGAACTTCTTTGAAACTACTGTAGGGGATTGGCAGAATTTAATTCCCCGGTTTAATGATACCGCCTATTTCACAAAAGCCAATTCAGGAGTGCTGTATCATATGGCCAGCAACAGTGATAACAGCAAGGCAGTAATATACTTCTATACGGTTTCTGTTACCGAGGGCGGATTTAATGATGACGGTCAGCTGGCGGCGGATATTTTGCAGATGCACAACGGAGGCTATGATATGCCTGCCAGCAGCAACGGTTCGTCTATAGCAAGCACAGTTACGGGAACAGTAAAACAACTTATAGCCGGTGCTACGTATCAGTGCACTTGGTTCAATCCAAGAACCGGTCAAACCGGTACCAGCTTTACCAGACAGGCAGGACCTTTAGGTAATCTTATCTTAAATTCCAAACCAGATGGCTGCGACTGGGTTCTTTACATTCAAAAGGTATAAAAAAATTCCCCGAGAAATCGGGGAATTTTTTATACGGCAGCGCCGTTTTCTTTCAGCCGCTGCCGCAGCAGCTTTGGATCCACCTGTGCCGGTGTTATGTTTTGTTCCGCTGCCAATGCCGCAGCAGTACCGGCGGCCTCGCCTATGCAGCAGACAATAGGCATGATGCGTATCGATGCCTGCGCCTCATGGGTAACAGAAATGCATCTTCCTGCTACGAAAAGATTATCAATATTCTGAGGCAGCAGTGCACGGTAGGGAATGCTGTAATATTGCCCCATGGGAAAATAATAATGGCTGGTACCGCCGCCTTCAGGATTATGAATATCAATATCATAATTGCCTAAAGCAATGGCATCTTCAAATTTTACGCAGTCGATTAGATCCTGCTGCGTAAGTTTGTACACACCGTCGATCATACGGCTTTCCCTTACGCCGATTTCAGATGCAGTGGAAAGCAGCGTGCTGTGTTCAAAGGCATCACAATGGGCTTTTAAAAATTCGTATAATTCAAATACCTGTTCCCGTGCTTCGATTTCCGCTTTGGTAAGATCAAAAGCGTCTGTGGGGTTCCGTTTGATAATTCGTGTAGAGTTAAAATGAAGTACATTTTCCGTGGTATTGGGAAAAACCAAGATATCTTCCCTGTGATTTTTTATTTTTCCGGCAGCCTTATATTCTTTGTAAAGGGAATTGAGCTGCTGAAACTGCCTGTTAAATTGGGGAATATCTACATTGCCAACCCGGAAGCACAGGGTCATTGGCTGGCAAAGATGATCGCTGCTGCGGCCGAGCGTACAAGGGCATCCTGCCCAATACGCAAGATCGGCATCGCCTGTTGCATCAATAAAATAGCGGGCTTGTAGTTCGGTGCTGCCGGATTTATTGGAAACAGTAATGCTTGAAATTCGAGCGCCCTCTTTATTGACTGCAATAACATAGGAATGAAACAGCAGGGTGACGCCTGCCTCCAACGCCATGCGGTTTAGGATCAATTTTAAGTACTCTTCGTTGAAACACTGTGTCTCTTGAATGGTTTTATTCTGGTAAAGGCCGCCGAGCTCCTCTAAGCGGCGGGTAATTTCTGTAAAAATTCCCCGGCACAGATCATAGCGCTTGCCGTCTATCAGCGTCCAATATGGCATAAAGGGATTGACCAAACAATTGCCTGCCGCCCCGCCTAATGTATTGGCTTTATCCACAAGCAACACTTCAGCTCCTCCGCGCGCCGCGGCAATGGCTGCTGCCGCACCGGCAAAGCCGCCTCCAGCAACGATAACATCATATTTTTTCATCTTTATCACTTCCTATTGTTTCTTATGCCAATAGTATAAGCGAAAGGACATCATTATTCAAGACAAATTTTTAATGTAAATACGCAGGGTATTGTTATCCGAAATCACGGCTAAAAACACATCTTCCTTTTTTACTTTTTGCTTGGCAAGTTCTTTTTCCAGCCATTTTTCATCCTTTTTACAGAACTTTAAATTTTGAGAAAACACTTTGCCGTCAGCAATAACATTGATATCCGGATAAGCCTGGGCAACCTGAAGATTCATATCTTTCGGTGTTGCGGGCCGTGCGCCGCTTACCGGCAAAATACTTATTTTTCCGTTGCGCTCAAACACGGCCAATTGAATCTCTTCTAAATTAAAAAATCCTTTTTCGCGGCAGGCGTATAAAAATTCATCGATATCTATCTTAGTTTTTTTAAAGCTCTCTTCATATAAAATACCGTTTTCCATCAAAATATAGGTTTTTCCTTCTAAAAAACTCCGTAAGAGACTGAATTTACTTGAAAGCAAGGGCATCAGGGCGGTTAAAATTCCATAAACTGCCATAGCAATAATAGGTTCCCATATATTTTCAATATCAATGGCCAGCTCCGCAGCAATAGAGCCGATCGTAATACTGCTGATATAATCAAACATTCCCATTTCTGAGATTTGCCGATTGCCTGTTAGCTTAGTAAGCAGGAATAGGTAAATAAATGAGCCGGCGGCGGTAACCACAATAAACAAATAGTTCATAAAATTCTCCGTTATTTGCATGACATGCTGCGCATATGTTTTATTGGTGATGTTGTGTGAAAAATATTTTTAGAGCATTTCTTGCTATAATTATGATCCTTTTTATGATTTTTACACCTAAATATTTGGTTCCGGGGTTAAATGCGGATATTATCAGCGATGAAATTTATGCCCGAAGAGAGAAATTTTATTATGGCGTAATTAATGTATGGCAGGTGGACTGCTTTGATGGCGGTACCGGAAGCCGAGCCATATGGCTTAAGAATGTGTGTTCCGGCTTTGAAAAACAGTATAACGGCGTTTATATAAACGTAGAATCTGTTTCCCCAGCCATGGCGAACAAGCTGATTTCCGAGGAAAAAAAATTACCGGATATTATTTCTTTTGGTTCAGGACTTTCGCTGAAGGCGGAAAACTTTGAGCCGCTTTCCTTAGATTTATCCAATATACGCAGTGAAGTGCGCAGTGTATGCGAAGAAACGGTTGTTCCATGGTGCATGGGCGCATACTTTATGCTTTCTTCTGACAGCGACGAAAATAACTGGGGTCTTGACGGAAAAACAGTAACAGGGAAAAAAAGCACAAAAACCGTTTATTCTGTAGGCATTGCAGAACGTTCCGGATATCTTGCACCACTGGCGCTGATCGATTACTGCGGGGAAGAAGTCTTGCCGAATTTCCATCAGGAACTTTCGGTATACCGGGGAACTTCGCAGGAAATATTCGAAGCATACAATTACTCGCAAAAGGTAAATCGAATGTTAGGCACACAGCGGGACCTCTATCGTCTGACTGCAGCCGATAGCAGAGAAATGGGAAGAAGCAGTACGATTTCACTCCTAAGCGGATATACCGATCTGTTTCAATATATCGGGATATTAAAAACCGACAATGAAAAAAAAGTTTATACCATGAATGCTTTTCTTCAGTATTTACTGGAGGAGACACAGCAAAATAAAATAGGGGACTTGGGACTTTTTCCCGTACATGCGTCGGCAGTCCCGGAATATGGCAACCAGTATATGCTCCAAGCGTGGGAGCAAATCAAAAAAATGCCGCTGCAATGCAGAAGTTTAGTATTTGAAAAAGAGTATGCCGATCAGACGAATGAAAAAATCTTTGCTTGGCTCAAAGGTGGGGAGAAGCCGGAAGAAGTGAAAAATCTTATTGAATAATTTTGTGTTTTGCAGTATAATAATTGAGAATATAATGCGGGAGGAACAGCATGTCTGTTGATCAATTAAAGGATTTTATTGCCCGGGGCGGCTTTGATTATATTTTTGATGCACCTATGAAAAATTATACTACCTTAAAAATCGGCGGCAGCGCGGATATTATCGTGCAGCCTCG
>ERZ1673696.3264-NODE-3264-length-10136-cov-5.967464_pt1 | contig 10136 bp, 8 predicted proteins | sample MGYA00580226_ERZ1673696 | MGnify/ENA primary metagenome ERZ1673696 (study PRJEB41218, sample SAMN15661743) | gut metagenome | host: Homo sapiens | place: Canada: London | collected 2015-08-20/2019-03-30 | study: EMG produced TPA metagenomics assembly of... | reverse complement strand
GCATCAACACCTGCTACGTCAAGCAGGCTGTGGAGTACATGGCAGGCCGCATCCCCGTGTGCTGCGTCGTCGGCTTCCCTCTGGGCGCCATGGATCCCAAGTCCAAGGCATTTGAGGCGAAGACCGCTATTGAGAACGGTGCCGCCGAGGTGGACATGGTCATCAACATCGGCCGCCTGAAGAACAAAGAATACGATGCTGTCCGCGAGGATATCCGCGCGGTGAAAGAGGCTGTGGGCGATAAGATCCTCAAGGTCATCATTGAGACCTGCCTGCTGACCGACGAAGAGAAAGAAAAGATGTGCGACATCGTCTGCGAGGCCGGTGCGGACTACATCAAGACCAGCACCGGTTTCTCCACCGCGGGTGCCAACTTCCATGATGTGGAGCTGATGGTCAAGGGCGTGCGTGGCCGCTGCAAGGTCAAGGCTGCCGGCGGCATCTCCACCGTGGACGACATGGAGAAATTCCTGGCTCTGGGCGCAGACCGTCTGGGCACTTCCCGCGCCGTGAAGATCCTGAACGGCGAGCAGGCCAAGGGTTACTAAGGATCTATTTGCAATGGAACCGGCAAAGGGTACCGCTTCGGCTGTGCCCTTTTCTGCGTTTTTCCCTGTACGGCAGGGGATTTTGCATCAATTCCAGAAAAATGCTGAAATAAGTGCGACTTTCTCTTGACAATCTGACGCAGGGATGATAGAATACCACACGAAACAACTGAATACCGACTTATCAAGAGCGGCTGAGGGGACAGGCCCTGTGAAGCCCGACAACCTGTGCGAAAGCATAAGGTGCCAAATCCTGCGGGAAACCGAAAGATAAGAGTGCAAACGCTCAGAGCTTCGGTTCTGAGCGTTTTTGTTTGCGCAAACTTGATGGACGTGTATGAAGCTGTGCAAGATTCACCACACATGGAGGACAAAATTTATGGCAAGACACCTGTTTACTTCTGAGTCCGTCACCGAGGGACATCCGGACAAGATCTGCGACCAGATCTCCGATGCTATCCTGGACGAGATCCTGACCCACGACCCCGATGCCCGCGTGGCCTGCGAGACCTGCGCTTCCACCGGTCTGGTCCACATCATGGGCGAGATCACCACCAACTGCTATGTCGATTTCCAGAAGATCGTCCGCGAGGTCATCTCTGACATCGGTTACACCCGTGCAAAGTACGGCTTTGACGCTGACACCTGCGCCGTGATCTCCAACATCGACGGCCAGAGCCCCGATATCGCACTGGGCACCAACGACCAGGTCGGCGGTGCCGGTGACCAGGGCATGATGTTCGGCTATGCCTGCGATGAGACTCCTGAGCTGATGCCCATGCCCATCAGCCTGGCCCACAAGCTGGCCAAGAAGCTGACCGAGGTGCGCAAGAGCGGCGAGCTGGATTACCTCCGCCCGGACGGCAAGAGCCAGGTCACCGTGGAGTATATCGACGGCAAGCCCGCCCGTGTGGACGCCGTGGTCATCTCCAGCCAGCACAGCGAGGCCGTGCCCATGGAGCAACTGCGCGCAGATATCATGGAAAAGGTCATCAAGGCTACCATCCCGGCCGAGCTGCTGGATGAGAACACCAAGTATTATATCAACCCCACCGGCCGCTTTGTTGTGGGCGGTCCCCAGGGCGATACCGGTCTGACCGGCCGTAAGATCATCGTGGATACCTACGGCGGCTATGCACGCCACGGCGGCGGCGCGTTCTCCGGCAAGGACCCCAGCAAGGTGGACCGCAGCGCCGCTTATGCGACCCGCTGGGTGGCCAAGAACATCGTGGCTGCCGGCCTGGCCAAGCAGTGCGAGGTGCAGGTGGCTTACGCCATCGGCGTGGCAAAGCCCGTCTCCATCATGGTGGATACCTTTGGCACCGGCGCTGTGGAGGACGAGAAGATCGAGCAGGCTGTGGAAAAGGTGTTTGACCTGACCCCCGCCGCCATCATCCGGGATCTCGACCTGCGCAAGCCCATCTACCGCAAGCTGGCCGCCTACGGCCACATGGGCCGCGAGGACCTGGGCGTGAAGTGGGAGAACACCGACCGCGTGGAAGAACTCAAGGCTGCCGTGGCTGCCCTGTAAGTTCCGCTGAAAAGCTCGCCCTTTGGGAGAGCTGGCGCGTCAGCGCCTGAGAGGGCAAGCCCGTTTTCGAAAAAGCACAAACACAGCGATGCAATGCCTCTGCAAAACAGAGGTTGCGTTGCTGTGTTTTTTGCATAAAAGTATGCCTTTTGTAAAAAACTCACAGAGTACGTCTCAAAAAGGAAAAACAGCTGTGCAAGGCGCAGAAAATGCAGGTTGGATGCAAGTTTCTGGTGTCGAAAGAGAGAATTTGTGATAAAATAAAGCTGGATGTGCACTTTAACACCTGAACACTGATTTTTGACAAAGGAATATTAAGGAGTGTAACTATGTCTGCCATCAACCCTAAGGACTGTTTTCTGCAGACGAAGGTCGCTGACCTGCGCCTGATCTGCTGCCCCGGTGCCGAGGAACTCACCAACCTCATCGACAACCATCTGGTGCGCTGGGCCAACGAAGCTGGCATTGATAAGGAGACGTTCATTATCCCCGCTGAGTGCCCCCGTTTCCAGAGCGGCGACGCAAAGGGCCTCGTCAAGGAGTCTGTGCGCGGCGATGATATCTACATTGTCGTGGACCCGGGCAACTACAGCGTCACCTATAATCTGTTCGGCTATGAGAACCATCTCTCCCCGGATGACCATTTTGCAAACCTCAAGCGTCTCATCCAGGCTGTGGCAGGCAAGGCACACCGCGTGTCCGTCATCATGCCCAGCCTGTACGGCGGCCGTCAGCACCGCCGTGTGGTCCGCGAGAGCCTGGACTGCGCCGTGGCCCTGCAGGAGCTGCAGGCCATGGGCGTCAAGAACATCATCACCTTTGATGCACACGACCCCCGCCTGATGAACGCCGTGCCTCTGATGAGCTTCGACAACGCCATGCCCACCTATCAGGTGCTGAAGAGCCTGCTCAAGAAGAACCCCGATATCTCCTTTGATAAGGAAAAGTTCATCGTGGTCAGTCCGGACGAGGGCGCTATGAACCGCAATATGTACTTCTCCAGCGTGCTGGGCTGCAACCTGGGCATGTTCTATAAGCGCCGCGATTATACCCGCGTCGTCAACGGCCGCAACCCCATCGTGGCCCATGAGTATCTGGGCGATTCCGTGGAGGGCAAGACCGTCTTCATCGCCGATGATATCATTGCTTCCGGCGAGAGCATGCTGGAGGTTGCCAGCAACCTGAAGGCCCGCGGCGCAAAGCGGATCATCGCGGATGCAACGTTCCCGCTCTTCACCAGCGGCCTGGATAAGTTCGACAAGGCTGTGGAAGAGGGCACCCTGGACTATGTCGTCGGTACCAACCTGACCTACCGCAAGCCGGAGCTGCTGAACCGTGACTGGTACGTCGATGTCGATGTTTCCAAGTACGCGGCATACTTCATTGTGGCTCTGAACCACGATATGTCCGTTTCCAGCATCATCGACCCCATCAAGAAGATCGAGGCCCTGCTGGCAAACCGCAAGTAAGCGTTTTTCCCAAAAGCATTTCCTGCCGTACAGCCCTGTGCTGTGCGGCAGTTTTTGCGTGGGCCGGTTTTCTTTTGGCTGGGAGTATGGTATACTGTCAGGGTAATCGAGCAAGGTAGGAGCAGCAAACGTATGAAAGCAACCATCGTCATCCCCAACATCAACGGCAAAGGCTGGCTGAAAGATTCCATTGAGTCGGTCTACGCCCAGACCGAGCAGGACTTTGAGCTCATCGTGGTGGACAACGGCTCCACGGACGAAAGTCTGGAGCAGGCCCGCGGCTACTGTACCCGGCCCAACTTCACCCTGATTGAAAACGGGTACAACACGGGCTTTTCCCATGCCGTCAATCAGGGCATTGCCAGGGCCCGGAGCGAGTTTGTGGTGCTCTTCAACAATGATGCCTTTGCCGAGCCCCGGTGGCTGGCAGAACTGATCCGCACGGCGGAGCAGGACCCGAAGATCTTCGCGGTGCAGAGCCTGATGATCCGCCACTTTGACCGGGAACTGGCCGACGACGCAGGCGATTACGTCACCTGGATGGGTTTTGCCTGCAAGACGGGCGATGGCCGCAGAGCCAGCCGCTACACCAGACAGAGGCGCATCTTTTCGGCCTGCGGCGGCGCGGCGCTCTACCGCAAGCGCATTCTGGACGAGATCGGCGGCTTTGACGAGAACTTCTTTGCCTACTTTGAGGATGTGGACCTGAGCTGGCGGGCCAACAATGCAGGCTACAAAAACGTGCTCTGCCCCACGGCCAAGTGCTACCACATCTGCGGCGCCAGCACCGGCGCGGTGAAGTACAACGCGTTCAAGAGCCAGCAGAGCGGCCGGAACAGCATCCTGCTCCCGCTCAAGAACGAGCCGCTCCTCATGCTGATTTTAAACTTCCTGCCGCTGGCACTGGGCTACCTGCTCAAGTGCTACAAGTTCCACAAGCAGGGCTTTGGCGAGGCCTGGGACAAGGGGATGCAGGAGGCATTTGACCTGCTCAAGACCGGGAAGCTGGGCAAACGCCCGTTCCGTTGGCGTGACCTGCCCCATTATATCCTGATGGAGCTCTGGATGATCTGGAACATGGTGCCCTACCTGTGGTACCGGCTGGTCATCGTCCGGTTTGACCTGAAATAACAGAGCAAATGCAAAATCTCCCCCGGCGATGAAACGTCGAGGGAGATTTTTTGTGGAGGATCTTAAAATTGAAAGGCGGATGCTGTCAATGGCGGCCAGCTCTTCGGCGGTAGGGGATGATTCGATCGCGTTCCGGAGATGCCTGATACAAGGAAAATTGCCTCCTTGATCAGCCTATGATCTCGTACTGGAAGTATTCGCATTTGATCTTGCTGCCTACCTCGATTTCCGGCGGCAGCAGGGCCAGCGCCACGGGGTTCAGTTCGTCGCTTTCAATGTCGGTGCGGCGGAGGTTGACGTAATCGCCGTCAAAGCTGACGACTTCATAATACCAGGGACCCATCGTAAAAACTCCTTTCTGATACTACGATTCAGCGGTGAGAGGTTTCATTGATTATCCGGGTCATCCTTGTGCTCATGCTTCCAGTGGTAGTAAGGCCCAAGGATACAGACCGCAGAAAGCACCAGAACGGCGAAGAGGAACGAAGTGGCGCGCTGCATCTTTGTTAAAAAGACGTAAGAAAACTCACACACCGCGAGGATGAGCTCCAGCACGCCGACCCAGCGCTGCCAGATCTCCCGCTCTTTGGGCTTCATGCGAGACGAGTATCCCCAGGTGATGTTGCGTTTGCAGACATCACAGACGCCCAGGACAAGCAGCAGGGCTCCCAGTGCAATGCTGAAGATAGGGTAATACATATACAGTGCTCCTTTCTGTCTTAAAAAATCCGGGATTTTACAGCCCCATCATACCATAGCCACCGCGCGCACACAAGAACGAAATTTCATCCGAAAGAGGAAAGCAAAAAATACACGCAATGCGTGTAACGGCTCTTGTGGATTTTGAAAAAATATGATATACTACTTTCTACTGATGCGCCATCGCCAAGCGGTAAGGCAGGGGACTTTGACTCCCCCATCGTAGGTTCGACTCCTGCTGGCGCAACTGAAAAGCCGCCCGTGTGCTGTTACGCACCGGGCGGCTTTTTGCTGTCTTTTTTCGATTTTCAGTGCCGCCGGATCTTCTTCGGCGCTTTTCTCCCGTGCCACGCGTTGAGCAGCAGCCAGAGGCCGTAAATGGCGGCGGAGAGGATGCTGAGGGCGATGACCACTTTCAGGTAGAGGCTGTGCAGGAACTCCTGGAATTTGTCCACGGTGAAGAGGACGGCGTTCCGGTTCACATCCTGCCCGGCCACCAGATTGACCACGCCGATGGTTTCACCGGCCAGCTTGAGCTCCACGGTGCCTACTACGTCGCCCTGCTGGATGGGAGCACAGACGTAGTCCGGCAGGTGGAAATATTTCTGGGTGACGGAGCCGTCGCCGGAGGAGGGCAGCAGGGTCATCATGTTGTCATCGGGGTAAAGCTGCAGGGTGTCGGTGTCCGAGGAATACTTGACCGGGATTTCGGCCAAGGCCAAATCGGTGTCCAGCGCGGCCTGGATGGAAAAGCTGTCGAACACCCAGTCGATGAGGTGGACGGTCTCATACAGGGCCGGGCGGCGGTTGGCATAGCCGTAATCGTCGCAGGTGTCCGGGCTCTGCATGATGCAGAAAATATAAGTGGAGCCATTTTTGTTGGCCCAGGAGACGTAGCTCTGGTTGCCGTTGTCGTTCTTGTAGGCCATCACGTCGCACATGCCGCCCTGCATGGCGCTGCGGTAGAATTGGCCGCCGCTGGTCTTGTTCAGGGCCACGTTCTGGCTCAGCAGAACAAAGGATTTGGCGTGCTTTTCCTTGGCGGGCATCGTGAACGTGGGAGCCGAGGAAATTTCCACAAAGGCATCAAAGCTCATGAGATACCGCAGGATGAGGTACATATCCACGGCGGTGGTCACGTTGCCGCTGTCCAGGCCGCAGGCGTCCGTCCAGGTGCTGTTGGTGGTGCCAATGCGCTGGGAGAGGGTGTTCATCTGGCTCACCCAGCCGGCTAAATCGCCGCCGGAGAGGGAATAGGCCAGGCCCATGGCGGCCTCGTTGGCGTTGCGGGTGACCATGGCATAGATGGCCTCCCGGTAGGTGAACGTTTCGTTGGAGCGCATGTCGGCGTTGTCCGTGCTGTGGACGTAGTCCGAGATGGCAAACGGCATCTGGAACGTGTTGTCCAGCTGGTCGGCGTAGTTGGTCAGCAGCAGGGCAATGGTCATATATTTGGTCAGGCCCCCGGCGGACACCTGTTTCTGGCTGTCTTTTTCGTAGACGATGATGTTGGTGTCCGTGTTGACGACATAGGCGCTCTGGGCCTTGACGTCATAGACAGGGCTGGGGTCGAACATGGCGCCGGCTGTCACGCTCAGGCAGCTGAACAGGACGGCAAATGACAGAAAGAGTGCAAAAATACGTTTCATGTGGACAATTCCTTTAAAAAGCGATATCATATAAAAAGCCGGGGCGGCGGTGCTGCGCCCGGAGAAATGAGCAAAAAACAAAGCCGGACGGCTTCATACTTTATAATAACAGGTTTGCCGGGGTGTGACAAGGCTTTTGCAGTTGTTTCACAAAACGGCAGGGAGGAAATGGATGGTATATCTCACAGGTGATACGCATGGCGAGCTGGACCGCTTCAAGCACGGCAAGCTCCGCTGGCTGGGCAAGCGGGACGTGGTGCTGGTGCTGGGCGATTTCGGGTTTGTGTGGGACGGCAGCAAGGCGGAACAGAAAAAGCTGGACTGGCTGCGCAAGCGCCCCTACACCCTGCTGTTTCTGGACGGCTCCCACGAAAACTATGACCTGCTGGCCCAGTACCCCACGGTGGAACTGTTTGGCGGCAAAGTGCAGGCACTGGGCGGCAATGTGTATCATGTCTGCCGGGGCAGCGTGCTGGAGCTGGAGGGCAAAAAATACCTCTGCTTTGGCGGGGCGGAAAGTCTGGACAAAGAGGACCGGGAGGCCGGTGTGAACTGGTGGCCTCAGGAGATGCCCTCCGACGAGGAATACGCCGCCTGCGAGGCGAACCTGGAAGCAAACAGCTGGCAGGTAGATTATGTGCTGACCCACGACGCCCCAAGCAGGTTCCTGGATTTTTCCGCTCTGGCCTCCGGCGAGAGCAACCGCCTGCATCTCTTCCTTGATAAAATTCTCCTCAAGCTGACCTATACCAAGTGGTTCTTCGGCTGCTACCACAAGGACGTGCAGCTCTCCACAAAAAGCCGCTGCGTCTTCTGCGACGTGGTCTGCATGGGGGAGCGGCACGCGAGATTTTCAAGGCATCCATAAAGCAAAACGGACGGGCCCGGCGGCTCGTCCGTTGCTTTTTATACCGGTTCAATTCATTGCCCCGGCTTTCTCAAACATCTGCTGCACCTGAGCGGCCAGCAGGGCGTGGTCCGGGTGTTCCAGCAGCGGGTCTTCGGCCAGCAGGGCCACCGCTTCGCTCTGGGCGGCGTGGAGGGTGCGGGTGTCGTTCATCAGGTCGGCGATCTGCAGGGTGGGCAGGCCGTGCTGGCGGCTGCCGAAGAAATCGCCGGGGCCGCGGGTCTCCAGATCGTACTGGGCCACCGCGAAACCATCGGCTGTGGCGCAGAGGAACTTGAGCCGCTTCTGGACATTCTCGCTGGTGTTGTCGCTGACAAGGAAGCACCAGCTCTCTGCGGCACCGCGGCCCACCCGGCCCCGCAGCTGGTGCAGGGCGCTCAGGCCATACCGCTCGGCGTTTTCAATGACCATGACCGTGGCGTTGGGCACATCCACGCCCACCTCGATGACCGTGGTGGAGACGAGGGCGTCCAGCCGCCCGGCCTTGAAATCCTCCATGACGGCGGCTTTCTCCTTGGGCTTGAGCTTGCCGTGCATCAGGCCCACCCGCCGCTCGGGCAGCAGGGCCTTGGCAATGTCCTCATAATAGCTTTTGACGGCATTCAACCCGCCGTCCGGCGTTTCCTCGATGGCGGGGCAGACGAGATACACCTGCCGCCCGGCGTCGATCTCCCGGTCCAAAAAGCCGTACAGAGCTCCCCGCTTTTTGCCGGTGATGCACCGGGTCTTGACCGGCTTGCGGCCCGGCGGAAGCTCATCCAGAATGGAGATGTCCAGGTCGCCGTAGATCAGCAGGCCCAGCGTGCGGGGGATGGGGGTGGCGCTCATGACCAGCAGGTGGGGGTTCTCGGCCTTTTCGGCCAGCATCCCGCGCTGGCGGACGCCAAAACGGTGCTGCTCGTCCACCACGGCCAGGCCCAGCCGGGCAAATTCCACGCCCTCGCTGAGGATGGCGTGGGTGCCGACGATCAAATCGGCCTCGTCGTCCCGGATGGCGGCCAGCGTGGCGCGGCGGGCGGCGGCTTTCATCCCGCCGGTCAGCAGGGCCACCCGCATCCCAAAGGGGGAGAGCAGGCGGTTGAGGTTCTCCGCGTGCTGAGAGGCCAGAATTTCCGTCGGAGCCAGCAGAGCGGCTTGATACCCGCTGCGGATACAGGCCCAGATGGCGGCGGCGGCCACCAGTGTTTTACCGCTGCCCACGTCTCCCTGCAGCAGACGGTTCATGGAAGTCTCGCCCGCCATGTCGGTTAAAATTTCCTCCACGGCCCGGCGCTGGGCACCGGTGGGGGAGAATGGCAGCAAGGCCCAGAACGGTTCCGGGCTCATCTTTTGCATGGGGGCACCGGTGCGGGCGGCACCCCGGTTCTTCATCCGGCCAATGCCAAGCTGCAAAATCAACAGCTCCTCGTAAATGAGCCGCCGCCGGGCCGCAAAGGCCTCTTCCTCGCTGGCGGGGCAGTGGATGGCCCGGACGGCCTCCGCCTTGGAGAGCAGGCGGTACTTTTGCAGCATTTCCGGCGGGAGAGGGTCGGGCAGGAGCTCCGCGTGGGGGAGGAGCTGGCGGACGCATTTGGCAATGACCCCGCTGGAAAGCCCCTCCGTCTGTGGGTAAACGGCCTCAAAGGGGATGCTCTCCACCTGTGCATCGGTGCGCACCTGCGGGTTGACCATCTGGCGGCGGAGCATCCCGCCCGTGACGATGCCCTGAAAATAATACTCCCGCCCGAGTTCCAGCTTCTGGGCGGCGTAGGGGTTGTTGAACCAGGTGATCTCCAGACTGGAAACATCGTCCCCGGCGGTGATCCGCTCCATCCGCCGCCCACCTGGCAGGACGCGCCCGCCGGGCTTGGCGAATACCTCCGCCTTGACGACACACTCGGTGTCCAGCGGGGCAGTGGCAATGGTGTAAGGCTTGGAAAAATCCAAATATCGGCGCGGGTAGTGGCAGAGCAGATCGGCCAGGGTCACGATGCCCAGTTTTTCAAACCGCTCGGCCGTTTTGGGCCCGACGCCCTTGAGGTAGCGCACCGGGGTATCCGGGGTAAGGGTGGTGTGAGTCTCGGCAGCCACGGGGCCACCTCCTTTCGTTTGCATCTATTATAGCACAAAGAATGCCGCAAAACAAAAAATCCCGGAAGCCGCAGCTTCCGGGAATCTTTTGGAGGTGACGACCAGATTTGAACTGGTGGATGAGGGTTTTGC
>ERZ1673696.3258-NODE-3258-length-10152-cov-2.950777_pt1 | contig 10152 bp, 9 predicted proteins | sample MGYA00580226_ERZ1673696 | MGnify/ENA primary metagenome ERZ1673696 (study PRJEB41218, sample SAMN15661743) | gut metagenome | host: Homo sapiens | place: Canada: London | collected 2015-08-20/2019-03-30 | study: EMG produced TPA metagenomics assembly of... | reverse complement strand
ATCCGGTTGTCCTCCGTCTTCAGATTCCTTACATCGGTTTCTCGCTCTACGATGCCGAGGGCAACAAGGTGCATGGCGAGCTGAGCATTCCGCAGGATAAGGTGGATGACTACACCTACGAATTTGTGGGCGATGACAACAACGACCGTTTCACCCTTCAGCTCGACAGCAACAGGCTGGTTTACATGTGTGTATTGCGCCATGAGGACCATCAGCTGGTGGTTCGCAACCAGCGCGACCGTCTTTCGGTAGTAGATCAGATTCCTACCGAGGGCAAGCTTTCTGAGTTGCTCATGAACACGAATTCTGCGCTCATCAAGAATAGGAATCACCGTTGGCGCATTCAGATTGAGGGCACCACGCTGTCTCACGAGGTTGAGTTGAATGTAGATGCGGCATCTCTGGTAGCATTTGCTGAGGAGCAGATGCAGAAGGGCATGGAGATTGACGAGCTGGGGCAGCATCTGATGGCATTGGAACAGAAGTATCATTTCCAGTGGTTCTGGCTGAGTGAGGACGACTGGAGTCATGACAATCCAGTGTTCGACATGTTCATGAAGCAACTTTGTGCCTTTTCGTATGTCAGTCAGAATCCTGTTCAGGCAGATGCGTTGATGGCAAGGAACTACAAGCGTAAGATTCGCCGTTACAGCAGTATGCTGAAGGCTCACAAGCGTGGTGAGTTGAATCTTTTTGAGGAGAGTGATGAGGTGCGAGCCGAGTATCTCCGCATCTTCCAGGGTTTCCATCAGCCTTTCGTAGAGGCTTTTGAGAAGGAGGAAGAGGAATAATCTTTTAAGTTTTATCCCTCACATCCCTCATTTTTTCTCTTTTCAAAATATTAATCACCTGATAATAAGAGAATTATCTATTTAGGAAAGCGTGATGGATGGACAAAATGTTTACAATATCCATCACGCTATCCATCACTAATAGCCTTCATCTATCACGTTTTTCAGCTTATCTTCTTGCAAAAAGCAAGAAGATCTTTGCAGAATATGGTTATGGGACCTGGCGAAAACGGACCACACGTTGTGCTGCGCTGGCTCACGGATATTACTGCATCGGGGTACGGATATTACTGCGTCGGGTTACAGATATTACTGCGTCGGGATACAGATATTACTGCGTCGGGATACAGATATTACTGCGTCGGGGTACGGATATTACTGCGTCGGCTAGCGCAGACGTATCCATAGGCTTATTGAGACGGCTGAATCAGCTAACTGAGACGGCTGAATTCGCTGACAGAACTACTTGAATTAGCTAACTGAACTACTTGAATAGCCCGACCGGGATAAAAACAAAGCGGGCGGACCTCTTTTCAAGAAGAAGAAGGCCGCCCTGTTTCCTAATTAAACTTTGTTTTGCATTAAAGAAATGCAATGCTTGAGCAAAAATATTTTTATTTCTCTATCAGTCCCTCTACATACTTGCAGAGGATACCGATGCCCTTGAGGTTTTCGCCACCCTGCGGAATGATGATGTCAGCATAGCGCTTGGTCGGTTCGATAAACTGCTCGTGCATCGGCTTCAGGACCTTGAGGTATCGGTCTACCACCATCGATACGGTGCGACCCCTGTCGATGGTATCACGCTGAATGTTGCGTATCAGGCGCTCATCAGCATCGGTATCCACGAACACCTTCAGGTCCATCAGGTCTCTCAACTTCTTGTCCACCAGCGTCATGATGCCTTCGATAATCACAACCGGCTTGGGGTCAACGTGAATCGTTTCCGGTTCACGGTTGCATTTGATATAACTATAGGTGGGTTGCTCTATCGCCTTGCCAGCACGCAGATCAGCGAGCTGCTGGTGCAAAAGCTTCCAATCGAATGCCGACGGGTGGTCGAAGTTGATCCGATGACGTTCTTCCTCGGTCATCTGCGAGGTATCGTTATAATATGAATCGAGGGGCACCACAGCCACATAATGAGGCGGCAGCACTTCTACGAGTTTCTTCACCACAGTAGTCTTGCCGGAGCCTGTGCCTCCCGCAATGCCAATAACGGTCACTTTATCTTTCATATTCTTTCTATAAGATTTCATCAAACATCTTGCGGTAGAATTCAGCCTTCTTCTCCACTGCCATAGGATAGGCACGGGAACTGGATGGCATGCGGTACAGACGGAGTCTGCGGCCCTCGAACTGGAATTCTGCATAGCCTCCCATCTCAGGCTTTTCCTTGATGCCGAAGTGTTCTGAAAATACCTTCGTGGCAAGCTGGCCGGCTGTAAGCACCGCCCTGCAATGGGGCAGCTGGCGGAGCATGCCGTCGAGATCGGCGGGCTGCACGATCTGCAGGTCCTTGTCGGATGCCGTATTCTTGGTGCGTATCACCTGCTGTGCGGTATCATAGATGGCGACGCCCTTCTCCCTGAGAAATTCCTTAATAGCATAGAGGTGGTAGGTCTTCTTCTCTACATCCACGAAATGGAACTTATCCTGGAAGTAGATAATCCCGAATATCCTCCACATATCATTCTGGAAGTTGGGATAATACCAGGGCATGCACCACCGCTTCGCTGCAGGCGGAAACGTGCCGAGCATCAGCAGCCGCGCATTCTCGGGCAGCCACGGCTCAAAAGGATGATTCTCTACCATTTTCTACTTTTTTCCTTCACCAGGTACATCACTACCGGCAGGTGATCGCTGTAGCCGTTAAGCCATCTGCCGCCTGCCTTGGTACGCAAAGGAGCACCCTTGTACTGACCTTCCTGCTGGATGAGGTAATCGCGGCGGAAGATGTGGTTCTTCCAGAACTTCAGAGAACTGTAGTCCTTGTTCTTACTATCCCTGTTCAGGAGATTAGGCGTGATGACAATCTGGTCGAAGAGATTCCATGAACCGCTGTAGAACAGGGTTCCCTTGCCCTCCTTGGCCAGGATGTTATACCATGGGTTATACATTTCATCGGCACCCACCTCGCTGATTTCAGCCTTTGCCTTCAGCACCTTATGCATGCTGGCGTTGGTAGGATCATCGTTCATATCACCCATCACGAACACCTTCATCTCAGGGTTCAGACGGAGCAAACTGTCTTTTACCACCTTAGCCTGGCGCGCTCCACTCTCGCGATAGAACGAACCGGAGAAACGGCTTGGCCAGTGGCATACGATAACCGCCACATCCTCGCCCGCCAACTCACCACGTACGGTGAGGAAACCACGGGTCTTGTAGGCAGAATCCTTGGCAAGTTCCTGTACGTAAGGCACCAATCGGGTATTCTTCACCGTGAAGAGTGCCGGATTATAGAGCAGCGCACAATCGATGCCTCGCTTATCGGGACCCTCGATATGGCAGAACTGCATGTTTCTTGCCTTGAGAGGCGGCTGCGCGGTGAGATCTTTCAGCACGTTGGCATTCTCAACCTCAGCCAGACCAATGAAGGCACAACCCACGTTAGGCAGCACATCGGTACCCATGTCGGCAAGTGCACGCGACATATTCTTGAGTTTATTGGTATATTTCATACCATTCCATCCCTTAGCAGGGAGATACTCATAATCATTCTTACCGGCATCATGGCAGGTATCGAAGAGGTTCTCCTGGTTATAGAAACCCACAGCATACACCTGATACTGCTTGTTACCGGAAGTCTGCGACTTCTTTTTCTGTGCCGTAGCGCCCAACCCAATCATGAGGAGGGCAGCCAGCAAGAGCAAATGTTTTCTCATACTAATATTAAATATTAATGTATACCTAATTATATATGTTCACCTTAACGCGGTGAGGTAACAGGCAGCAAAGATACCTAAAAAACCGGAAATATCTCCATAAAAACGAATATTTTTTCAGTTTTCATACATTTTTAACATAAATAAATTCATTTTTCAAAAATTTTTTTGTTACTTTGCAGCATTAAACACATTGAATCGGAACAGAAGACACAAGACCAGGGACACGGTAAGTCCCCTTATCGCCCAAACAAGACCTAGCGGGACATATATCATCACTGCTCAAAGAGACTACTGTTGCCGGTTTATTAATACTTAATACATATAAACTATGCAGAAGAAAGTAAACTTAGCAATGTTAGCACTCTTCTCATGTTCATTGGCTATGGCTCAGAACGAAAAGACTGACCAGAACATAGCACAGGGACTTGACGAGAATGCTTTCACCTTCTCCGAGGCACAGTTGGGCGAGGACGATGACATGTCATCCAATGTCACCATCCTCAATTCTACCAGCAACGTATACGCGAGCCAGGCAGGTTACCTGTTCTCGCCAGCACGTTTCCGCTATCGTGCCTTCAACCAGAAGTACAACGATGTCTATATCAACGGTGCTTCCATGAACGATATGGAGACCGGACAGTTCCGTTTCTCCAACATCGGCGGTTTGAACCGATTCTCCAGAAACGTAGACTTTGCCCTGCCTTTCGAAGCCAACGGCTATTCGATGACCGGCATGGCAGGCTCCAACAACTATGATTTCCGTGCCGGAAGCATGCAGGAAGGACAGTATGCCAGCGTAGGTGTTGCCAACCGCAACTATACCCTGCGCGGACTCTACTCCTACTCCAGCGGCTTCAACGAGAAGGGATGGGCAATAACAGCCGGTCTCACCTACCGTTGGGCTAACCAGGGATACGTAGAGGGAACCTTCTACAACGCCCTCTCCTATTTCTTCGGTGTACAGAAGAAGTGGATGAACGGCCACTCGCTGAGCTTCTCCACATGGGGTAACCCGACAGAAAGAAGTACCCAGGGAGCATCTACCGACGAGGCTTACTGGCTGGCAAACGACTACCAGTATAACCCATACTGGGGATACCAGAACGGACACAAGAGAAACTCACGCGTAGTGAACGACTTTGCCCCTTCGGCTATCGCTACATGGGACTGGGAAATCAACGACCAGATGAAGCTCACCACATCGGTGTTCGGAAAATACTCTATGTACAAGAGCACCAAGCTCAACTACAACAACGCAGAGAATCCACAGCCAGACTACTGGAAGAACATGCCATCAGCCAACTACTATGTATGGGGCGACTACAAGAACGGCAACAACATGTATACCTGGGAAAACTGGAACAACGCCGTAAACTACTGGCAGGCAAGCAAACAGAACCGACAGATTAACTGGAACCGCCTGTACTATGCCAACCAGCAGGCAGCCAAGAACGGACAGGATCTGCTATACTATGTTCAGGCTAAGCACAACGACAACCTGACCCTGAGCCTGTCATCCGTTCTGAACACCAAGCTGACCAAGAAATCGAACCTGGCTACGGGTATCATGCTCGGAAAGAGTACCAACCAGCACTATCAGACACTGGAAGACATGCTGGGCGGTGCCATCTTCCACAACATCAACACATATGCCCTGGGAGATTATCCTAAGACCGACCCACGTGTGCAGTACGATCTGAACACAGCCGGTCCTAACAACACAGGCAAGCTGGTTTACGAGGGCGACAAGTTCGGTTACGACTATCGCATCGACGTGAACAAAGCAAACGCATGGAGCACCTATACAGCCGAATTCTACAACATGAAGGCGATGCTGAGCGGACGTATCGGATATACCGGAATGAACCGCCGAGGCTACATGCGCAACGGTATGGCACCGAACAACAGCCAGGGCAAGAGCGGCACAGCCAACTTCCTGGACGGTGGCGTAAAGGGAAGTCTGAACGTGGATATGGGCAGAGGTCATGCCTTCAGCATAGGAGCCGGATACGAGCTGCGTGCACCGATGGCAAACACAGCCTTCATCTCGCCTGAAATCAGCAACGATTTCGTGACTAACCTCAAGAACGAGCGCATCTTCAGCTCTGAATTCAGTTACCTGTATCGCAACGCATGGCTGAGTGCCAACGTGAGCGGATACTACAGCCGACTGGAGAACGTTACGGAATGGCAGAACTTCTACAACGATGATGAGAACTCATTCACCTACGTGAGCATGACCGGACTGAAGAAGGAATACTATGGTGTAGAGGTGGGCGCTAAGATCAAGCTCACATCATGGCTCGACCTGAAGACCCTGGGCGCTATGAGCGAGGCGAAGAACATCAACAATGTAAACGCCGTATACATGCTCTCAAAGAGTGCTGAGGTTTACCAGGACAAGGCTTACGTGATGAATATGCGCGAGAGTGGCACACCGCTCACAGTGGGAAGCATCGGTCTCGATGCCCACGTAAACGGATGGTTCGTCAACCTCAATGCCAACTATTACGACCGCATCTACCTCTCTTATTCTCCAAGCTACAGATATGAGAAGGTGCTGACCAACCGCCAGGCTGCCCACAAGGCATTCCCTGAAATCTTTGCTCCTACTACACTCGACGGTATGAGCTGGACTGAGGATGCTGTAGCCCAGGAGAAGGGTCACGGAGGATGGATGGTTGACCTGAGCATAGGCAAGAGCGTGAGACTGAAGAAGGGTTCTCTCAACTTCAACCTCATGATTACCAACCTGCTGAACAACCAGACCATCGTAACAGGCGGATATGAGCAGAACTCACGTTCAAGCTATACAGTGGATGCTAACGGCAACGTGAAGAATCCACGCCTCTACCAGTTCTCCAAGAATCCTAAGAAGTATTACACCTGGGGTACCAACGGCATGTTCCAGGTATCTTACAGATTCTAAAGAGCAGTTTCTCTTTAACATAAAGAACAGGGAGCAATCCCGTTTCTCTATAACAATAAAAAGAAAGAACAATGAAAAAGATAAAATTCATAGCATTGGCATTCCTGGCACTGACTCTGGGGTCGTGTATGGGCGACGGTTATGCTGACCCAGACCTGACCGAGAAGGTGCCTGCATCTCCATGGGGCAACAACAGCCTGAGGGAGAAGAATGTGATCAGCATAGCAGATTTGAAGACCCAGTTTGCTACGATTATCAACAGCGACAATGGCTACAAGCTGATTGAGAAGGACATGATGATCAAGGCGGTAGTGACGGGCAATGATGTCAGTGGCAATATCTACAACCAGGTGAGCGTACAGGATGCATCCGGCGCAATCATCATTGCCATCAACGGAAGTGGCCTCTCAGGTTATCTTCCTGTTGGTCAGGAGATTCTCGTAAACCTGAAGGGTCTCTATATCGGAAGTTACAAGAAGTTGCCTCAGATTGGCGGTGTGAATACCAAACTCTCAGATGGAAGTCTGGGTATAGGAAAGATAGAGCGTGCCATCTGGAACGAGCACTTCAAGATTCTGAACCCTGGCGAGGCGGATGCAAGCACGGTAGTGCCAGAGGAGTTTGACCTGACAAAGCTTACTGATGCAGCCTATATGGAGGCTAACGTGGGCAAGCTGATGACCCTGAAGAAGGTGAAGTTTGCTTCAGCCAACGGTACAAACGTATGGGCGCCAGATGATACCAATACGAGTCTGGAACTGATTGATGCCGAAACGGGCAAGAGAATCAACAAAAACAACCTGGTAGTGCGCAACTCGGGTTATTCTAAGTTTGCCAACGAGGTGGTTCCACAGGGCGTATTCGATATCACCGGTATCTTCACCCGATTCGGCAACACCTGGCAGATTGTACTTCGCAGCACGGATGATCTGAGGGCATCAGAAACAGGCGGTACATTGGAGAAGCCTTATACCGTGGCTCAGGCACTGGAGAAGATCAATGCCGGTACAGCAGGCGATGCTAAGGTTTATGCTACCGGTATCATCGTAAAGGTGAAAGATGTAGATACTGGCACGTATGGTAACGGTACATTCGTTATCTCTGACGACGGTAAGGATACAGAAGGCAAGACTCTCGAGGTATTCCGTTGCTTCAACATCGATGGTGCAAAGTGGACAGAGGAAACCAAGGGTATCCTTGTACCAGGCAAGAAGGTGGTTGTATCAGGCACCCTGCTTGATTATAACGGCACCAAAGAGATTAAGGGTGGCAATCTCATCTCTATCAAGTAATTACTGATTATCAATATAGTAACAATATTTAAAAAGACAATAATATGAAAAAGTATATATTTTCAGTTTTGATGGCGGCTATGGCAGCCTTCACATTCATTAGCTGTGAGGACGTACCAGAGCCTTATACACTGCCTACTCAGCCTGGTGCTCCAACCACTCCTGAGGTGGCAACACAGGGTACAGAAGCCAGCCCTTATACTGTGACTGACGCTAAGACAGTTAAGACAGGCACCGGCAAATATATTAAGGGTTACATTGTAGGTTATGTACCAGACAAGGCACTCAATGAGGCTATCTTCGGTGATGCATCAAGTGCAGAGACAGCTCCAACAAACATTCTGCTCGCTGCCAAGGCTGACGAGAAAGATGTTAACAACTGTATGCCTATCCAGTTGCCATCCGGCGATCTCCGCACTGCTCTCAACCTGAAGGATAACCCAGGTAATCTGAAGAAAGAACTCATCATCTGCGGTAATATCGAAACCTATTTCGGAGCTACCGGTTTGAAATCTGCAACATACGCTAAGATTAACGGTAAGGAGATTGGTAAGAAGCCAGGAGATACTACCCCAGGCACAGATTTGAAGGGAGAAGCTAAGGGAGATGGTTCTGAGGCAAACCCATTCAACAGTGTAGCTGCCCAGAAATATACCGCAGCCCTGGAGGCTGGTAAGGCTACCGACAAGGAGTTCTACATCAAGGGTAAGGTACAGAGCATCAAGGAGCAGTTCTCTGCATCCTACGGCAACGGATCATTCTATATTGCCGATGATGCCAACAGCACCCAGTTCTACATCTTCCGCATCTACTACTTCGGTGGCGAGAAGTGGAAGGAAGGCGATATGACACTGAAGGAAGGCGACGAGATTGTGGTTTGCGCTAAGCTCATCAACTACATGGGCAACACCCCAGAGACCAACCAGGGCGGTAAACTCATTTCTGTAAACGGTAAGACCAGCGCTGGCGGTGGTGAGGTTAAGCCAGACCCAACACCAGATACACCAGCTACTGGCGATGCCATGAACATCAGCTCTATCGTAAGTGGCAAGACCAGCTCAGAAGATTTGCCTGAGAACGCTTATGGTTCACAAGTAGCAGCCACAGAAAGCACTTGGTATTCTTGGAAATTCGACAACATCGCTTATAGCGGTGCTCGCATCTGCAAAGCCAACGGCGATTTCACTGGCACTCTCCAGTTACAAGGCAACGCATCCGATGCAGCCAAGCAGGGATTCCTCTTCAACAGCACAGCGTTCAGCAAGGATATCAAGAGCATCACCATCGTGGTAAAGGGACTGAGCAAGTATGACACGCCTACAGTATTCGGTGTATACCATGGTTCTTCTGCCCATCCTACGACAGATGCTATCAAGGGTTCTTACACCAAAGAGACAGGCAGCACCCTCAATTCGTTCACTTTTACCTACGACTTCAGCAGCGTAAGCAGCAAGTACTTTACCATCTGGAACAATGCTGTTGGTGCTCTCTACATCGAGAAGATCATCATCACATTGAAGTAATTCCCCTAGTAGATATTATATATTAGAGAAAAATACCAATCCCCATCGTCCTCTACCCAAACAGAGGCGATGGGGATTTCTTTTCATCCATTAAAAACATAGGTATCAGGAGGGAATGCGAACCTACGTATTATGCTCATTTCTCAAATATTTCTTAAAAAGAAGAGGAAATATTTGGTGGTTTCAGGAAAAAAGCGTAACTTTGCAGCCTGAAATTGATAACAGGCTATAATGGGCATGCCCCGATAAGGGACACGAAATGATGCAACAAGCATCCCCATGACGTCTAATTTTAATAACCCAATAAAAATAAAAAAGAAAAATGAAAAAAGGTATTCATCCAGAGAATTATCGTCCTGTAGTATTCAAGGATATGTCTAACGGCGATATGTTCCTCTCTCAGTCTACATGCAAGACTAACGACACTGTTGAGTTCGAAGGCGAGACTTATCCAGTTGTTAAGATTGAAATCTCTAGCACATCTCACCCATTCTACACAGGTAAGAGCAAGCTCGTTGATACAGCGGGTCGCGTAGACCGCTTCATGAACCGTTACGGCAAATTGAAGAAGTAATAATATACCTTTTTTATAAGGATATATTTATTATCGCAAAGATACTGAGTGCATTCCAGCGTAGTTGCATATACGTAGGAATGCACTTTTTTTCTCTATTCTATCCTCATGCAATCGATTTCTACATACATTATTATATAGAAAGTACTTAA
>ERZ1673696.3253-NODE-3253-length-10169-cov-7.723354_pt1 | contig 10169 bp, 6 predicted proteins | sample MGYA00580226_ERZ1673696 | MGnify/ENA primary metagenome ERZ1673696 (study PRJEB41218, sample SAMN15661743) | gut metagenome | host: Homo sapiens | place: Canada: London | collected 2015-08-20/2019-03-30 | study: EMG produced TPA metagenomics assembly of... | reverse complement strand
CGATTATACAAAAAGACCGCAGAAACTGTGTTCCTGCGGATCTCTTTTGGTGGAGACGAAGAGGATCGAACTCTCTACCTCTTGACTGCCAGTCAAGCGCTCTCCCAAGTGAGCTACGCCCCCATGTGTTTTTGGACTGCTTGACTATAATAGCATATCATGGGGAGTTTGTAAAGACCTTTTTTCAAAAAAATTCGGGTAAAACAAAAACTTTACCCGAATCCTTTTGCTTTTATGTTATTCCAGCTCAAAGGCGCCGGTATACAACTGATAGTATTTCCCTTTTTGGGCGATTAGCATATCGTGTGTACCACGCTCGATAATGCGTCCGTGTTCCAGCACCATGATGACATCGGCATTCTGCACGGTGGAGAGACGATGCGCGATGACGAATACCGTCCGGCCATGCATCAGCCGGTCCATGCCGCGCTGTACAATGACCTCGGTGCGGGTATCAATGCTGGAGGTGGCTTCATCAAGAATCATCACGGGTGGATCGGCGACTGCCGCCCGTGCGATGGAAATGAGCTGGCGCTGCCCCTGAGAAAGATTGCCGCCATCACCGGAAAGGATAGTATTATAGCCATCCGGCAGATGGGAGATGAAGTAGTGCGCATTGGCCAGCTTGGCTGCCGCAATGCATTCTTCATCGGTGGCATCCAGTCGTCCATAGCGGATGTTATCCATTACGCTACCGGTAAAGAGGTTGACATCCTGCAGGACCACGCCTAGGCTGCGTCGCAAGTCACTCTTTTTGATCTTGTTAATATTGATACCATCGTAACGGATCTTGCCATCGGCGATATCATAAAAGCGGTTGATAAGGTTGGTGATGGTAGTTTTACCGGCTCCGGTTGCACCGACAAAGGCGATCTTCTGTCCGGGCTCAGCATACAGGGTGATGTCATGAAGAACCGGCTTTCCATCCACATAGGAAAAATCCACATCTTTCATGCGCACATCGCCGTGCTGCCTTATCAGCTCATAGCCGCCTTCCGGCAGAGGCTTTTTCCATGCCCAGATACCGGTGCGGCAGTTGGATTCAACCAATGCTCCGTCCTTCTCCTCGGCATTCACCAGCGTTACTACGCCGTGATCCTCCTCACTGGGTTCATCCATCAGTTCAAAGATGCGCTCGGCGCCAGCCAGCGCCATGACGACAGAGTTGATCTGCTGGGAAACCTGGCTGATGGGCATGGTAAAGCTGCGGCTGAGCTGCAGAAAAGAAGCAATGCTGCCCAGTGTCATTGTACCGATGCCGGTCAGGGTTAGATTGGGTACCGCTGCTATGGCCAAAAGACCACCCACAATAGCGACCAGTACATACTGTAAATGCCCAAGGTTGCCCATAATAGGCATCATAATATTGGCATAGGTGTTTGCTTTTGTAGCGTTTTCACAGAACTCATTATTGAGTACATCAAAGTCCTTTTGATTTTGTTCTTCATGGCAGAAAACCTTGACAACCTTCTGCCCGCCGATCATTTCTTCAATAAAGCCATTTACTTTGCCAAGGGATTGCTGCTGCTTTACAAAGTATTTGGCGCTGCCGCCACCTACATTCTTTACGACGAACAGCATCAATCCCAAAAAGACAAACATGAGGAGGGTAAGCCACACACTGGTACTCAGCATGGCAATGAATACTGCTGTGATGCTGATGATGGAACTGACCGCGTTGGGCAGGCTCTGGCTGATCATTTGCCGCAAGGTATCGGTATCGTTGGTGTAGTAGCTCATCACATTGCCATGGGTATGGGTATCAAAGTACTTGATGGGCAAGGTTTGCATGTGGGCAAACATATCGTCCCTTATGGTTTTTAGGGTGCCCTGCGCCACGGGGATCATCAGCCGTGTCTGCAAGTAGGAAGCCAGCATACCGGCCAGGTAAATGCACCCCATCATGGTCAAAGCTTGAAGAAGCGGGGCGAAGCTTGGTGCCGACTGTCCAATAAGCGGAGCGATATAATCATCGATCAGCGATTTGAGGAAAAGAGAGGCGGAAACACTGGCTACTGTACTGATGATGAGTAAAATAAAAACACATACCAGCCGGGCTTTATTTCCTTTGGCGATGTAGCCTATAAGGCGCTTCAATGTTCCTCTGGAATCCTTGGCCCGCTTGCCGCCGGTAAAGCCTCTTCTAGGAGCAGCACTCATTCTTCCAGCCCCCCTTTCTGTTGAGATTCATAGACCTCACGGTAGATTTCATTATTGGCCAGCAGTTCTTCGTGGGTGCCGCAGGCGTTTATTCTGCCGTTATCCATTACAACGATCTGGTCGGCGTCCATCACCGAGCTGATGCGCTGGGCAATAATGATTTTTGTGGTATTGGGGATTTCCTCACGGAAGGCCTGGCGGATCAGGGCATCAGTCTTGGTATCCACGGCACTGGTGCTGTCGTCTAGAATAAGGATCTTCGGCTTGCGCAGGATCGCACGGGCAATGCACAAGCGCTGCTTCTGCCCGCCGGAAACATTGGTGCCGCCCTGCTCGATATAGGTATCATACCCATCGGGGAAGGTGCTGATAAAGTCATCGGCCTGCGCCAGACGACAGGCGTGTACCAGCTCCTCGTCGGTCGCGTCGGGGTTGCCCCAGCGCAGGTTCTCCTTTATCGTCCCGCTGAACAAGGTATTCTTCTGCAATACCATCGCCACATTGTGCCGAAGTGTTTGCAGGTCATAGTTCCGCACATCCACGCCGCCTACCTTTACACAGCCGCCAGTCACATCGTACAGACGGGGGATGAGCTGCACTAGGCTGCTTTTGGAAGATCCGGTGCCGCCGATAATACCAACCGTCTGTCCAGAGGGGATAATCAGGTCAATGTCATCCAGCACCGTTTTATCGGGACGCTTGGCATAGCTGAAGCTCACATCAGTGAATTCCACACTGCCGTCTTTGACCTCGTACACAGGGTTAACGCAGTTGGTGATATCACTTTCCTCATCCAGCACTTCCACGATGCGCTCGGCGGAGGCACGGGACATGGTGATCATAACAAATACCATCGAAAGCATCATCAGACTGGAAAGGATCTGCATGATGTAGGTGAAGAAGCTCATCAGGTTTCCGGTGGACATATTTCCAATGACGATCTGTTTGGCACCCAGCCAGGAGACCAAAATCATACAGGCATACACACAGCCTTGCATCAGTGGGGAGTTGAGGGCCAAGATGCGCTCGGCAAGTGAAAAATCCTTATAAATGGTGCCGGAGATGGTATCAAACTTTTCGATCTCGTGGTCCTCGCGCACAAAGTTTTTTACCACACGGATACCGGAAAGATTCTCCTGCACTACGCCATTCAGTCTGTCATAGGTCTTAAAGACCCGTTCAAACACGGGGTGAACATGTTTGATGATAAGGTAAAGCCCCACACCAAGGATGGGAATGACGGCCAGGAAAATGAGAGAAATATCGTGATTGATGCGAAAGGACATGACCATGGCGAAGATGAGCATGGCAGGGCAGCGGATAAGGGTACGAATGATCATCATAAAAGCATTCTGCACATTGCTCACATCGGTAGTCAGACGGGTGACCAGACCAGCGCTGCTGAATTTATCAATATTGGAGAAGGAGTATACCTGCAGATGATGAAACATATCATGCCGCAGATTGCGGGCAAAGCCTGCCGTGGCGCGTGCACAGCTCCGGCCGCTCAGTGCACCAAAAGTAAGCGCTACCAGTGCAAAACCCACTAGAATGGCACCATATCGCAGGATCATGCTCATGTTGCCGGCTTCTATGCCCTTATCAATTAGGCCAGCCATTACAAAGGGGATGGCCACATCCAAAAGCGATTCCACCAGTACATAAAGAGGGGAGAGAATCGCGTCTTTTTTATATTCCCGTATGCATTGGGACAGTCGTTTAATCAATGGTTCGTTCCTCCTTGCCAGGGGTCAAGTTATCTATCACTTTATCTAGCAGGACATAAAGGGTCTTCAACTCTTCGCCGGTTAATCCGGCAGTCGCTTTCTGCTCTACCCGCAGGATATCCTGCTGCATTTGCGCCAGCTGTTCTATGGCGATCGGTGTTAGGACCAGTCGTTTAAGGCGGGCATCGCCCTCCACGGGTTCCCGCACGATCAATCCGTCCCGCACCATAATCTGCAATATGCCGGTTGCGGTGCTGCGCCGGATATGAAATGCTGACTCCAAGTCCTTTTGAAAGACTGGCTGGTCCTCGTGTACTTCTAAATAACCCAAAAACATTTTCTGCATCATGGTTCCGGGGTGGACTGTATCACGATTGGTGCCCAATTCTTGGTGAATCAAGTTGGAGATTCCTTTAATCTTCATGCATATAGATGGGCGCTTTATCTTCATATTGGCTCCTTTCTATCTTGTTAGGATGCTAACAATTATAGCGCAGTTATATAGTCATTGCAATCGTCAAACTTTACAAGATTAAAGCTAAGATGAAAACAATTTATGAACGGAGTGGGCGGGCATATTTCACATCTTTTACGGAAAAATCTCTGTTACTCTGCGCCTATCATTTTTCCCCACGGTATGGTACAATTAAACTGTATTTTTATAAGGAGGAGCACATAGTGAAAAAACAATTGCTTTTCCGCCGTTTTCCGGCGGTTCTATTGGCTCTGCTGACGGTACTGATGCTGGCGCTGCTGCCTGCCTGCGGCGGTATGACAACCCGGCCGATGGGAGAAGATGACCCGCTGGTGCAGGAAAATGGCACGCTACTGGTTGAGGATGGCTCCTATTCTACGCCAGAGAAGGTGGCAGAATACCTGCATTTTTATGGCCATCTGCCACAGAACTATTTAACCAAGCAGGAAGCAAAAGCACTGGGGTGGGCTGCTTCCCAGGGGAACCTGTGGGAAGTAGCCGAAGGAAAATCCATTGGCGGTGATCGCTTTGGCAACCGCGAGGGTCTGTTGCCGGAAGCTGATGGACGCACCTGGTACGAGTGTGATGTGAACTATATGGGCGGCTTCCGCGGGGCGGAGCGGTTGCTCTATTCCAGTGATGGACTGATCTACTATACCGATGATCATTATGCGAGCTTTACCCTGGTTTATGGGGAGGAGGAAACACCATGAGAGAAGTTTATCTAGAGGGCCGGCTGATGACCGACCGTGCCGCGGCGCATGCAGAGATCAAGGATAAGCTATCCTTGCCGGAGTATTATGGTGCCAATTTGGATGCTCTGTGGGATTGCCTGATCGAAATAGGAGAGGAGACGGTTATTACAGTCCGTCATCCAGGCGCTATGTTTTCTGCCCTGCGGGAATATGGCTGCCGTTTGCTGATGACATTTTTTGAGGCAGAAAAAGAAAACCCTGTTCTACACATTATCATTGGGACCCACACAGCCAACCGAGAGGAGGAAACTGAATGAGTGCTGTTCATTTTCCAAAGGGCTTTGCTCTTGGGGCAGCTTCCGCTGCTACCCAAATTGATGGCGACTGCAAGGAAAGCAACTGGTATGAGTGGTACAAAAATGGAAAGATAAAGGATAACAGCGATCCCAATATCGCAACTGACCATCGCGGCCATTTGGAGGAAGATACCCGTCTAATGGCGGAAATGGGAATTCGTCACTACCGCTTTGGGCTGGAGTGGGCCCGGCTGGAGCCGCAGGAGGGCCAGTTTTCGCAGGAAGAGATTGAAAAGGTGCGAGAGGAAATTACGCTGCTGCACCAAAATGGCATTCATGTGCTGCTTACCCTGCATCATTTCTCCAATCCTCTGTGGTTTGAGCATCAGGGCGGCTTTTTGGGCAAAAATGCCGTAAAGAGGTACCTTGCCATGGTGGAATTTGCTGTGCGCCACCTTGGTGATCTGGTGGATGAATATGTTACCATCAATGAACCAAATGTCTATGCGGTCTGCGGTTATTTGGGGGCAGGCTTCCCCCCTGGGGAATTCAATATCTCCCATGCTCTGCGGGTAATGAAGGTGATGGGCGAATGCCACCGTCGGGCTTACCGGTTAATTCATAATATCCATGAAGAACTGGGCTATGCCGAACCCAAGGTTGGCCTAGCCATGCATATGCGCGCCTTTGTGCCGTACAATGCGAAAAATTTGTGGCATCGCATTGCTTGCCGCATTTCGGAATACAACTTCCAGACTAAGTTGAACAAGACCTATATGCTGGGCCCCGAGGGCCCCTACGCCGATTTTTTGGGCCTCAATTATTATGCTCGTACTGCTACCTCCGGCTTGGGGGATGGTACTTTGCCGAATGTTCCGGTGAATGATCTAGGCTGGGAGATCTACCCGGCCGGCATTGTGGAGTGCTGCCAAAAACTCCACGCCCTTCTGCCGGAATTGCCCATTTACATCACCGAAAACGGTACGGCCGATAATAATGATGCGTTCCGCCGTCGTTATCTTTATGAGCATCTCAAGGTTCTTTCGGAGAGTGGTCTGCCCGTCACCCGCTATTACCACTGGTGCTTTGTGGATAACTTCGAATGGCTGGAGGGCTTTACTGCCCGCTTTGGTCTTGTGCATTTCGATACCGATACTCATGCCCGCACCATCAAAAAGAGCGGAGAGTTCTATGCCCGTATGATTGCGGAGCATGGTATCACCGGAGAAATGGCGGCAGAGGTGGAAAAGGAGGTCTATCCCAATGGCTGATACCCCTTGGTGGAAGCAAAAAGTTATTTATCAGATCTATCCCATGAGCTTTTGCGATAGCAATGGTGATGGGATTGGCGATCTGCCTGGCATCCTCTCCCGGCTGGATTATCTGCAAAAGCTCGGTGTCGGCGCCTTGTGGCTTTCACCGGTCTATCCCTCACCCAATAAGGATAACGGCTATGATATCAGCGATTACTGCAATATCCACCCCAATTATGGTACGCTGCAGGATATGGATACCCTCATTGCAGAAGCAAAAAAGCGGGACATCCGCATTATTATGGATCTTGTTATCAACCACACCAGCGATCAGCATGAATGGTTCCAGAAGAGCCGCCGCCGCATAGAACCCTACACCGATTATTACATCTGGCGGAAAGGGGAAAAGGGCAAAAAGCCCACCAACTGGGGTAATTTCTTCGGTGGAGATTGCTGGGAGTACGATGACCTGCGTGGGGAATATTATCTTCATCTTTTCGCTAAGGAACAGCCTGACCTCAACTATCACAATGAAGCAGTCATCGAAGCGATTGAAGAAGCCATGCATTTTTGGCTGGAGCGGGGTGTGGCAGGCTTCCGCTGTGATGTCATCAATATCATCTACAAGGAAGCCATCAAAAACGGTAAGTGGCGTCCTGCCCTCACCGGCAGCGAGTATTATCTCTCCACCCCCGGCTGCCATCGGGTGCTGCACCGTCTCCATGAAGATGTGCTCGCCAAGTATGATGCCTTTACGGTAGGGGAGACGGTTTTTGTTACGCCTAAAATGGCGGATGACCTAGTCAATCCCACCCGTGAGGAACTTTCCACGGTATTTGCCTTTGAGCACATGGAAACCGACTGCTATAAAATCAAATGGTTTCTGCGCCGGTTCAACCCCGATTGCTTCTTTGCATGCCTTACCAAGTGGCAGAAGGCTCTGCCGTGGAATACCGTTTATCTTGAAAACCACGATCAGCCCCGCTCGGTTTCTCGCTTCGGTAATGATACCCAATATCATGATGAAAGCGCCAAGGCACTTGCCACGCTCGTTCTTACCTTGAGGGGAACACCGTTTCTGTATGAAGGGCAGGAGATCGGCATGACCAATTTTGATTTTCCAGATATGCAGAAGGTGCGCGATGTCGAATCCATCAATATCTGGAACATCGGCAAGCGGCTGCACCTGCCGCGCTCACTGCGCTGGCGCATGATAAAGACCAAAAGCCGCGATAATGCCCGCACCCCCATGCAGTGGAATGACAGCCCCAATGCGGGCTTTACTACCGGTACGCCGTGGCTTTCGGTCAATGGCAATTATCCCCGTATCAATGTAGCAGAGCAGGAGAATGCGCCAAACTCTGTTTTAGCGTATTACCGGCAGTTGATTGCTTTCCGTAATGGCAGTGAGATTCTACAAGCAGGTGATTTTTCCGAATTATATCGCAAGGATGGAGTTTATGCTTACCGCCGCAGTCTAAATGTCGAAAGCATTATTGTTGTTATCAGCCTTTCTACAAAGGAACGACCCAATCCCGTTTCAGGCACCGTTGTCCTTTCCAACTACGGTCGGCAGGAAAGTCCCGCCTGCCTTTCTCCTTATGAAGCACTTATTCTGCGGGAGGTGTAGGCTATGAGACATATCACTCAGCAGGAAAATACCTTTCTGCTTTCCACCGCTCATACTGCTATGCTGCTTCAAATTACAAAGTACGGTCATGTGGAACTGCTGCATTACGGCATGCCGGTATCCATAGAAGACGCCGCGGCCTTGGCAGCCCGCCGTACTATGCCCTATGGCAGCCAGGTGATGTATACCGAAGAAGACCCCACCTACTGCCTCGATAATATTCCTCTTCTCTGGTCGGGGGTTGGCAAAGGCGATTTTCGCATTTCTCCCATTGAACTGGAATTGCCGGACGGCACCCTTACCACTGATTTCGTCAATGAGGATTGTACCCTCCGTGCAGGGACGCTGCCCGCTGTGGGGTTGCCTGCTGCCTACGATGAAAGCGGTGAAGCGGAAACGCTGGTGCTTTCCCTCAGGGAAAAGAAATTTGCCCTGCGGCTGGAGATTATCTTCACCGTGTTTCCAGCAGCGGATGCCATCACCCGCCGCACTGTTCTTTACAATGACGAAACTGTTCCAATTACTGTTCATAGCCTGATGAGTCAGCAGATCGATCTCCCACAGCTGAAGTATGAGATGCTTACCCTTGATGGTGACTGGATAAGTGAAACGCATGTGCATACCCGGTCGGTGCAGCCGGGGCGGCTGGTCAATGAAAGCACCACCGGCTTTTCCTCCAACCGGCACAATCCCGGCGTGATCCTACTGGAACAGGGAACAGGAGAGAATGCCGGTCTTGCCTATGGCTTTAATCTGCTGTACAGCGGCAGCCATTACACTGCTGTGGAGCGCTCTCCGCGTGACTTTGTCAGGATTATCTCCGGTATCCAGCCGCAGGGCTTCTGCTGGCGGCTTCCCGCAGGGGAAATTTTCCGTGCACCGGAAGCAGTGATGACTTTTTCCAATGAGGGCCTGAATGGCCTTAGCGGCAATTTCCACCGCTTTGTGCGGCAGCACATTCTGCGCGGAGAGTGGAAAGAAAAGCCCCGCCCCGTCCTCCTCAATAACTGGGAGGCGTACTTCTTTGATTTTACCGAAGCGAAATTGCTTTCCCTCGCCAAACAGGCCAAAGCGGTCGGCGTCGAGCTGTTTGTTTTGGATGATGGCTGGTTCGGGGCGCGAAACAGTGATACAGCGGGGCTTGGCGATTACACCGTCAACCGCAAAAAACTCCCCGGTGGCATCGAAGGCCTGGCGCAGAAGATCACAACGATGGGCCTTCGTTTTGGCCTTTGGTTTGAACCGGAATCTGTTAATCTGGAGAGTGAGTTGTACCGCACCCACCCAGAGTGGGCTTTACAGCAGCCGGGACGGCAGCCCTCTATGGGACGGCACCAGCTCCTGCTTGATCTTACCCGTCCTGAGGTGCGGGATTATATCGTTCACCACATTACCCATCTTTTGGACCATTGCCCCATCACCTATGTCAAGTGGGATATGAACCGCCACATGAGCGATCTTTATTCCGCTGTCACGGCGGGCGGGGAGCTGCCCTACCGCTATATGCTGGGGCTTTACGAGGTGCTGGAACGCATCTTTACCCCTCGCCCCCATATCCTTTTGGAGACCTGCTCCTCCGGGGGTAACCGTTTTGATCTTGGTATGCTGTGCTACTCGCCGCAGATTTGGTCGAGTGATGATACCGACCCGATTGAGCGTCTTTCCATTCAGAAAGGGCTCAGCTATTTCTACCCGCCCTGCACCATGGGCGCTCATGTTTCACAGTCGCCCCACCAACAGACTCTACGGCAGACACCGCTCTCCACCCGTTTCAATGTCGCTGCCTTCGGTGTTCTGGGATATGAATTGGATCTGGGCGAGCTTTCCCCGCAGGAGAAAAAGCAGGTCGCCGCGCAGATAGAATGGTACAAAAAATACCGCCCCATGAAGCGTTTTGTCAAGTGCTTTTTTGAGTTATTGACGCAAATTATCG
>ERZ1673696.3245-NODE-3245-length-10199-cov-4.879042_pt1 | contig 10199 bp, 6 predicted proteins | sample MGYA00580226_ERZ1673696 | MGnify/ENA primary metagenome ERZ1673696 (study PRJEB41218, sample SAMN15661743) | gut metagenome | host: Homo sapiens | place: Canada: London | collected 2015-08-20/2019-03-30 | study: EMG produced TPA metagenomics assembly of... | reverse complement strand
TTGGCAAGATATTTCCGCATATCCAGCGAGCAGGCCGCCAGGATGATGCCGCCCTTGATGATGTACTGCATGGAGGGGTCGATGCCCAGCATGGACAGCGCCACGAAGATGATCCGCAGCACGAACACGCCCAGGACAATGCCGCTGATCTTGCCGGTGCCGCCGACGAAGGAAACGCCGCCGATGACGCAGGCCGCGATGGCGTCGCACTCGTAGTTGAGGCCCGCCGACTGGGTGATGGAGCTGATACGGGCGCCCTCAATGAAGCCCGTAACGCCGTACATTGCGCCGGCCAGGGTGTGAACCATTACCGTCGTCCAGAACACGTTGACGCCGGAGACCTTGGCCGCGTCGGCGTTGGAGCCGACGGCGAACATGTTCTTGCCGAAGGCGGTCTTGTTCCAGATGAACCACATCAGCGCCACGAAAATGACCGCGTACAGCACGTACCAGGGGATGGAGATTTTCGCGCCGGAGCCGGTGACGAACTGGAGCATGGGCGCGGAAACCACGTTCTTATACTCCTGGGACAGGCCGGAAACGGGCTGTCCGTTGTTGCCGTTGAGCATGAAGAAGATCAGGATCAGGCCGTAGGTAATGAGCTGGGTGGCCAGGGTCACGATGAAGGGGTGCAGGCTGAACTTGGCCACGAAGAAGCCGTTCACCATACCGATCAGCGCGCCGATGGCGACGACAATGAGAATCGTCAGCAGAATCCAACCCGGGGTGATGGCCGGGAGGTTGGAGAAAAGCTTCCGGGAGATGGTGCGATCCTGCAGCAGTGCGCCCGCGACAGCCGCGGTCAGGCCGACCACACGTCCGCCGGACAGGTCGGTACCGGTGAGGACGATACAGCCTGCGATACCCAGCGCCATGGGCAGCGACGCCGCCACCAGGGAAACGATGTTCGCAATGGAACCCGCGGACAGGAAGTTCTTGTTCTTGATAGCCGTATAGACGATGAAAATGACCATCAGAATATACAGCGCGTTATTCAGAATGCCGTCCGACCAGAACCGGCGGCGATCCGCCTTGTCGAGCCTTTGGTATTCTTCACTCTTTCTCTGAAGCTGTTTGACTGGATTTGCCATACCGCTGCCTCCTTATACATACTTCGCCGCAAGACGCATGATATCCTCCTGCGTTGCTGTCTTTGCATCGACTTCACCGGCCAGCCGTCCGCCGGACATGACGAGGATCCGGTCGCACACGCCCAGCAGTTCGGGCATTTCGGACGAAACCATGATGACCGTCTTGCCTTTGTTTGCCAGATCGAGGATCAGCTGGTAAATCTCGTATTTCGCGCCGACGTCGATGCCCCGCGTCGGCTCGTCAAGCAGCAGCACATCCGGGGCGGTGAGCAACCAGCGGCCGATGATGACCTTCTGCTGGTTGCCGCCGGACAGGCTGCGGATCTTCGTCTCCTGGGTAGGCGTCTTGGTGTGCATGGCGTCGATGGACCACTGGGTGTCCTTCCTCATGGACTTGTCGCTGAGGACGAAGCCCGCCCGCTTGTGCCTGTCCAGACTGGAAATGACGGAATTTTCCCGGATGTCCAGGATTCCGAAAATACCCGTCGCCCGGCGCTCCTCGGTGAGCAGGGCAAAGTTGTTCTTGATGGACTGCCGGGGATTCAGATTCTTGCACTCCTTGCCGTCCAGCAGAATGCGGCCGCTCTTGCGGGTGGCGACGCCGAACATGGTTTCCAGCGTCTCCGTCCGGCCGCTGCCGTCCAGGCCCGCGAGACCCACGATCTCGCCCCGCCGTGCGGTGAAGGAAACGTCCCGCAGGTTATTGTACAGTCCCGTCAGGTGCTCCACTTCCAGATAGACCTCGCCGGGCTTGTTGGTCTTCGGGGGGAACTGGTTGCCAAGCTCACGGCCGACCATCAGGCGGATGATGTCGTTCATCTCCAGCTCCGACGCCGGACGGGTCGCCACCAGCTGGCCGTCGCGCATGACGGTGATCTCGTCGGAGATGCGCTTGATCTCCGCCATTTTATGGGAAATATAGATGATGCCCATGCCGCGGTCCCGGAGCATGTTGATGATCCTGAACAGATGCTCAACCTCTTCCTCGGTCAGCGAGGACGTGGGTTCATCAAATACGATGACTTTCGAGTGATAGGAGACGGCCTTTGCGATCTCCACCATTTGACGCTGGGAAACCGGCATCGTACTCATGACCCGATGGGGGTCGACGTCGATGCCGAGCTCTTCAAAAATTGCTTTGGTATCGCGAAGCATCTTGTGCTCGTCCACAATAAAGCCCGCGACCTTGGGATAGCGCCCCAGCCACAGATTGTCCATGACAGTCCGCTTGAGCGCCTGATTCAGCTCCTGATGAACCATGGCGACGCCATTGTTCAGCGCCTCCTTGGAGCTGGTGAAATTGACCTCGCGGCCTTCCAGATAAATATGGCCGCTGTCCTTGCTGTAAATGCCGAACAGGCATTTCATCAGCGTGGATTTGCCGGCGCCGTTCTCGCCCATCAGCGCGTGTACGGTGCCTGCCTTGACCTCCAGGCTGACATGATCCAGCGCTTTGACGCCGGGAAAGGTTTTTGTGATATCCGTCATCCGGAGCAGTACGGTTTGCTCCACCTGGATTCCCCTCCTTTTTCGCTAGCATGCTTAGCTGTGAAGGGCAGCCGCCGACACAGCAGCGGCTGCCCCTTTTGGGTTGATTCCTTACTTGGTGTAGGCAGCGTAGGCGACGAACAGCTTGTTGGCAATGCCGTCGGCGATGGAGTACATCTCGGCGTTGGTGCCGGCGGTGGCAGCGACGGCGTCAGCCATGGCGGTGCCTTCACCGGTAGCCTTGACGACATCGGCGATGGCGGCGGCCATGCCCTCGGCGTCCTGCTTGACGGTACCGGTCATCTTGCCGGCAGCGATCAGCTCCTTGGCAGCGTCGGTAGCGTCAACGCCGAACACGGGGATGGTGGTCACGCCCTCGGCACCGGTGTTGTAGCCGGCAGCTTCCAGAGCGGAGATGGCGCCTTCAGCCATGTTGTCGTTGTTGCAGATGATCAGCTCGATCATGTTGCCGTTGGCCTCGTTGTACTGGGACAGGTTGGTGTTCATGTAGTCCAGAGCAGCCTGTGCGCTCCAGGCGCCGCCCAGATCCACCTGATACTTGGAGGCGTTGGAAGCGTCGAAGTACTCCAGAGCGGGCTTGCCGGCCTCGGTCAGGACAGCGTCGGCATCCTCAACACCGAACTGGGTGCGGTAGATGGCCTCAACGTTGGCCTCGTCGCCCTTGAACATGGCGTAGGAGATCTTGCCGTCGCCGTTCAGGTCAACGGTATCCCAGTTGGCCAGCAGATACTCGCCGACCATCTTGCCCTGCAGGTGACCGGCTTCGGGAGCGTCGGTGCCGATGAAGCAGATGTTGGTGTTGGCGTTCAGGACGGTGCCTTCCTCGCCGTCAGCCTCGATGGCGCGGTTGAAGAAGATAACGGGGGTGCCGTTTGCCAGGGAGATGATCTCGTTGGCAACGTCGGGGGAGCCGGAGGTGACCATGTTGACGACCAGCAGGTTGTAGCCGTCGGTGACAGCGGTCTGGATCTGCTCGTTCTGGGTGGTCTGGTTGTTGTTGCCGTCGAAGTTGTTGTAGGTAACGCCCAGGCTGTCCAGCTGTGCGTCCAGAGCGGTACGGACGCTGGAAATGTAGGTATCGGCGAAGGTGTAGTAGAACACGCCGACCTTCAGCTCGGAAGCTTCGACCTGAGCCTCGGTCTCGTTCCCTGCGGGAGCGGGGGTGGTAGCGGCGGTAGTGCTGGGGGTGGTGGTCTTGGAGCCGCAGGCGGCCATGGAGATCACCATGACAAGCGCGAGCAGCAGTGCAAGTGCTTTTTTCATTGCTTTTTTCCTCCATAAATTTCATTTTTTGGTTTCGCCGGGTTGGCTTCACCGTGACTATATTGTATCAGATACGGATTTTTTTCACAGTCATTTTTCCTCGCGGATTTTCTCAAAAAATTTTGCCGCCTCCAAAAAACGCGCCGTGTTTTTGTGCAAAAAGCCCTAAGAAACGGTAAGAATTGCAAGTACGCCGATCAACCGAAAGAAAACATGGCCTTCTGGCTCTCCATGGTAAACATATTTTCTTTGGTGACGATGGTGGTTGCGGTGTCGATGAGCGCCGTGGAATCGAATTTCTCCCCCTGCAAAACCTGCCACGCCTTTTCTACGCCCAGATACCCCATGGCGTAGGAATTCTGCACCACCAGGGCGGCCACCGCCCCCGTTTGCAGCAGCTCGATGCAGTTGACGTTGCTGTCGAAGGACACGGCGTGTACCTGACCCGTCAGCCCCAGGGAGTCCACCGCCTGAGCCACGCCCACGGCCAGCGGCTCGTTGAAGCCGATCAGCACGTTGATCTCCGGATGCTCCCGCAGCAGCTTCTCCGCCGCCAGACGGGCTTCCAGAGCATCGGTGGAAACATTGACGGCGTAAATGCCCTTGACCCGGCTGTCCCCAAGCAGCACCTCCCGGAAGCCCTGCTCCCGCTCCCGGCAGTTCTGGGTCTCGGCGTAGGCGTTGACAATGCCCACAACGATTTTTTCCTGCGCCGTTTTCAGCGCGGCCTCCCCGCTCATGCGCCCGGCCGCCACATTGTCCGTCCCGATGCGCACGGAAACGCCTTTGGAATCCACGTCGCTGTCGATGACCACCACCCGGACGCCCGCGGCCACGGCTTCGTCGATGGCGGCGGCGTTTTCCGTGTAGCTGATGGCGGAGAAGACGATGGCGTCCGCCCCGTCGGCCACGGCCTGCCGGATGTAGTCGTTCTGTACTTCAAAATCCTCCTCCGTGTCCGGGGCAAGGATGGTCAACTGCACGTTATATTCGGATTTCGCGGCGTTTGCCCCGGAAAAAACCGCTTTCCAGAACTCCGTGGTGGAGGATTTGGCGATCAGATAGATATTGTACGACCCGCTGCTCTGATGCGTACCGGCGCAGCCGGAAAGGCACACCAGCAGCGCCAGAAAAACGGCGATTCCCTTAATGCTTTTCATGCTCCGCCTCCTCCCGTACCTTCGGCATCCGCACCGTCACCTTCGTTCCCTCGTCCGGGACGCTTTCGATGGTGATGCCATAGGCGTCGCCGAACCAGATTTTCAGCCGGTCGTTGACATTCTTGATGCCGATGCCGGACTTTCCGTCGGGCTTCCGGCGGAAAATTTCCTCGATCTGCTCCGGCTCCATGCCCACGCCGTTGTCCTCCACCGTAAAGAGGACGTCCTCTCCCTCGGCGCGGACACGGATTTCAATATGTCCCTCGTCCACCAGACCGTTGACGCCGTGGTAGATGGCGTTCTCGATGATGGGCTGGAGGGTGATTTTGTTGCACAGGTACTCCGTGCAGTCCTCCTGAACGTCAAAATGATAGGAAAACTGCTCCTTGTAGCGCACGCTCTGGATTTGCAGATAGCTCTGGGCGTGCTGCACCTCGCTGCGGATGGGGATCAGCTCGTGGCCCTTGCTGATGCTGATGCGGAACAGCCGCGCCAGGGCGTTGACCATCACCACGGCCTCCGCGTTCTTCCCCTGCTCACACATCCAGGAAATGGAATCCAGGGTATTATACAGGAAGTGGGGGTTGATCTGCGCCTGTAGGGCTTTCAGCTCCGTCTTGCGCAGGTTGACCTCCTCGCTGCGCACCGTGGCCATAAGCTTCTGGATTTTTTTGACCATGTGGTCAAAGGACGCCGACAGGTTCTCCACCTCCCGGACGCCGGTGACGGGTTCATAGGAAAAGCCCTCGCCGGTTTTTTCAAAGCTCTGCATGGCGACGATCAGATCGTGAATGGGACTGGACAGCACCCGGGAAAGCATCAGGCTCAGCAGCACCGCCGCAGCCAGAATAAACAGTGCGCCGATGAAGGTAATGCGCATGATCTCCCGCAGGGCGTCGGTAATCAGCTCCTGAAACGAGCTGACGCCTACGACCCGCCAAATGCCGTTTTCCAGCGTCTGGACGGTGTAGATGGTGCTCCCCTCCACATGCGTCCCGTCCGGGAGAGAGGCCGTCAGGTCGGTATTCTCGCTTTTCAGCTCGGAGTAAATGAGCTGCTGCTGGGGGTGGTAAACGAGATTCCCCTCCGTGTCCTCCAGGAAGCAGTAGCCCCGCTGGCCGATGCCCACGCCGCTGATGTAGGTGGAGATGTTGGAGCAGCTCACGTCCACGGCGATGTACCGCTCCCCCTCCCCGGTGGTGGCAGGGCGGATAATGGTCACGACCCATGGGTAGTCCTCCGCGAAAATCGACATGACGTGGGGTGCGGATATATAGCCGCCCTCATAAAGTTCCCGCTTGTCCGGGTCGAAGGAGAGGTTTTGCAGAATATCCTCCCGCAGGCGGCGGCCAAGGCTGTAGCAGTTGCGCATTTCCCCCTCCGCGTCGTAGGTGGTGACGGCCACCACGTCGGCGCGGATTTCCAGAAACGCCTCGAACCGCGCCTCCCGTTCCTCCGCGGGCAGCTCCAAGTAGCCGGTCAGCAGCGTCACCGCGTCGTCCATATTCTCCAGGTATTCGTTCATGGTGCTGCCGGCCTTGGCGATGGCCTGACGGCTGGTGGTCTCGGCGTTGCGCAGCAGCGTCCGGCGATAGGTCTGCATGAAGACCAGATTGGCGCACAGAAGCACACTCACCGCAACTGCCGTGAGCGTGAGCGCCATGATGAGATTCATGCTGAGTCCCTTTTTCTTCATGCGTTGGCCTCTTTCTGCTCCTGACGCATCCGCGCCGGGGATTTTCCGTAGTATTTTTTGAAGCAGTAGCCGAAATAGCTCTGGTCGGCGTAGCCGCAGCGGCGGGACACCTCGGCAATGCGGCTGCTGCCGCTCCACAGCAGCTTCAGCGCCACATCCATCCGCTTCTGAATCAGCAGGTTCATGAAGGTGTCGCCGTAAAATTTCTTGATGTTCGCACCTAAGTAGTTCGCGCTGATGTGCAGCCGCTCGCTGACGGATTGCAGCGACAGCTCCTCGTCCATGTATTCCTTCTCGATAATCTTCAGCGCCCGGGCGCAGAGCATGGCCATGTCGTCCCAGCCCCCGGCGGCGTACAGTCCGCCGCCTCTGCGGGCGATTTTCAGGGCTTCCATGGCTTCTAAGTAAGCGGCGTGTCCCTCGCCGAGAGAGGCGTACTCCTTGCTTAAGCCTGCCAGCGCTTCGGCGCCCAAAGCGCGGCGGGTGGCCTGCCGCAGCTCGTCCAGGGAAGCATACAGCCGCCCGAACCCGTTGCCGGAGGCCAGCAGGAGCACCGTCCGGTCGCCGCTGGAAAATCCGCAGCAGGAAAACGCCCGGGAGAAAATCCGCTCCGCCATGGGAAGCAGCTCCGGGTGCGCCCCGTCAGGCAGGCTGAACGCCGCCACCACGATATGCTCGTCCCCCCGGATTTCCATTCCGGCGCTTCGCAGGGATTCCGCCGCGGCGGACGGCTCCGGACGGGCGTACTCGTCCAAAAGCATCGTAGCCGTGACCATCCGCAGCGCTTCCGCGCCGCCCTGAGGCCGGGTCAGGCTGGCAAGGCGTTTTTCGATTTTGTCGTGGATTTTCCGCAGCTCCTCCGTCAGCTCCGCCATGCTGATGGGCTTGAGAAGGTAGGCCACGATCTCGTCCTCGATGCCGGCCTTGGCGTACTCAAAATCGTCGTAGCCGCTTAAGAACGCCACTTGCAGCAGCGGCTGGACGGCCTTCGCCTGTCTGGTGAGCGCCGTCCCGGAAATAAACGGCATCCGGATATCCGTCAGCAGGAAATCCGGCTGAAGCGCTTCCACCATTTGCAAGGCATCCAGCCCGTTCCCGGCGCGACCCACAAGGCGGAAGCCCAGGGACTCCCAGTCGATCAGCTGGCAGACGGCGCCCAGCAGCTCCGGCTCATCGTCCGCCACCAGAACGGTCAACACCTGATGCTTTTCCATGCTCAGCCCTCCATTCTTTTTGCTGATTTGATTATAAAAGATTCCTCTCAAAAACACAAGCCCGGAATGTTACATTTTCACATTCCGGGCTTGCCCCTTGATTTGATTTTTGGTTATTTTACAAGTGCATCAATATTCGCTGTCGTGATCTTCTGCCACGGAATGGTCAGGGGTTCCTTATTGGTGAATATCCCAGCTTCCCATTTCTCGTAGTCCGCCCTGTTCATGAACCGCCGCTCTCCGTTTTCCGTTATCAGGTAGACATAGCCGTCATGCCCGGTGTCAATGTCATCCGGGTAGGGCGTTTCCGTATAGGAATCGTAGTCGGTGATATCCTTGCACCATGCGTCCACATAGAAGGCGTCTTTATAGCTATCCTCCGCTTCGTCATAATACGCAATGGCGTAAGGCCAGAGGACATCCCCCGCATACCCCTGATTGTGGGACGCCTCCACCTTGAGCATACCGGGATAGTGGGTCACTCCCACATAACTGTAGGACTCAATCCGCACGCCGTCGGTTTGGGGGTCATAGCCATAGATGATCTCACACATTCCCGCCATGTAGGTGTTGGATACGGAAACCAGCAGTTCTTCCTCCCCGTCTCCGTCCACATCCGTAACGGCAAATTGTTCGTCTTCAATCGTACCCGGTTCCCACACTTCAATATTCCCCGAGTCGGGCAGTTCCGGCCAGCGCAGATCGTCATGGACAGTCCGGAGCGCCCGCTGGAACGCGCTGCGGGCAGCGTCGTTCCGGTCGGGGCCGGTGGTTTCCGGCTGGGTGGGTTCTGCCGCCGTTTCCACAGGGGTGCTTTCCGTGGCAGCCGTACTCGGTTCCTGCGCCGTGGTCTCCGGCGCCTTCTTTCCGCCGCAGGCAGAAAGAAGCAACAGCATCGCCGCCAGTATGAGACATAGTTTCTTTTTCATTCTGTTTCCCTTCTCAGTTCAGCACAATGGGTGCTTCCTCCACGACCTCTTCCGTCAGGCAGTCGTGTTCCCGCATCCATTCCAGCGTATGCGCGGAGTCGGCAAAGACGGACAGGTACGCGCCGGTGGCATAGTGAACGTCGTTCGACCACAGGGATATCCCCAGGGACTTTGCCTTGTAATACTCCTCGCTGTATGGATCGTACTCCAGAAAATACCCCCGGTGATACGCCGCTCTCTGGGTCATGGTGCGCACGTCACAGTCGGCCTTGACGGCGGCAATCAGAGACTGCACCAGCTCCGGCGTGATCTGGTATTCATGCAGGGTCACGCTGCCGATATTCATGGTGGTAATGCTCGCCGGGTCAAAGTCGTCCCAATAGCCGTACCGCGCCTGCTTCCATACCTGTTCCCAGCGGCTTGCGTACTCGCTTACGATCTTGCCCTCCTCCAGATTTGCCCAGATATTGTAGTTACGGGTCATGGTGCGGCCGTTTTTCAGCTTGTAATGGAGGGTGATGGCGTCCACGGTCAGCATCGGTCCGTCCGCGTTATAGCCGCCCTCGCCGTAGACGAAGCCGCCCTCCGGCACGACCGGGTGCTTTTCCTTTTCCTCCCGGTGCAGGATGTAGGCCAGGGGATAGTTGTCGTAATCCTCGATGCGGTCTTCCAGCGCCATGGCGTGGAGGGTGGTGATCCGCCGGATGTCTTCCTCGCTTGTCAGCTCCAGACCGTCAAAATTCAGGGTCACGGAGCTGACGTCCTCCACGTCCGGAATGCGATCCTCAATGCCCAGCACGTCAAAGCGGGTAGCGACCAGGCTCACGGCGACCATGGCGGTCAGAATCCCCAGGCCGACCCAGCTGCGCAGCTGGAACACCCGGGTGGTGCGCTTCAGGAGCATCTTTCCGCCGAACCATCCGGCGGCGCCGCCGCAGAACAGGAGCAGATACATCATGGACATGCCGGCGCCAATTTTGGATGCAAAGAAGGATTCCACACCCATAACGACCAGCGTACCGGCCACCACGGCGCAGATCAGCTGAAACAGCGGCTGCAAAACGGGGAACGCAATGGCATCCCCGGCGCATTCCAGGTTCCGCTTCCGGTACAGCAGCAGCCCGACAAGGGTAAAAACGATGCCCACCGCCGCATAGACCAGCAGGGCTGTATACTTCCCCCCGTCAACGCTGAACGCCGCCACCATTTCGCTTTCCCGGCCGTAGAACCGCTGCGACAGCTGAGAGAAATCCTCCACGGACACATACTCGCCGTTGGTCATACTCGCCACGGGCGTCAGCAGCCTTGCCCACCTGTCCGGCGTGACCACGCCGAAG
>ERZ1673696.3237-NODE-3237-length-10232-cov-11.178933_pt1 | contig 10232 bp, 6 predicted proteins | sample MGYA00580226_ERZ1673696 | MGnify/ENA primary metagenome ERZ1673696 (study PRJEB41218, sample SAMN15661743) | gut metagenome | host: Homo sapiens | place: Canada: London | collected 2015-08-20/2019-03-30 | study: EMG produced TPA metagenomics assembly of... | reverse complement strand
CCCACCCCCAACCCCCTCCCCCAGGGGAGGGGGCCAAAAGCAAGGCCCCCGAATTTCTCCGGGGGCCGTTGGTCTATTCATATTCGGTTTTAGTCCACCAGCGCGGTCTCCGCCCCGCTGTGCTCTTCTTCGGCAGCATCCACCCCCGCGTTCGGGTCGTTGATCAGCGGATTGGCCACCGCCGGATCCAGCATCACCTTTTTGGGCGGCTCCAGCAGCATGGCTGGGTTCATCAGCAGGCGGCGCAGCATCCGCATCGAGTTGGCATAGTAGTATCCATCGCAGATGCGCTCATCATTCACGATCTTCATGCCTACCGTCCGGCGCACCGCCGCATCGCCGTTTTCATCGTAAACGGTGTGCCGTTCCCGCTTACCCATGGCGATAAAGGTGCTGTAAGTGCCCAGCTCGGTCAGGTGGTGGTAGATGGGCCCAATGCCCAGCGAGCCTACATTGGTATACATGGCGCTGCAGTGCCAGGGGCTGGCCTGCACCAGCTTTTGGGGCAGCCAGCCGCGGTTATCCAGGAAGTGAATCATCGAAACGGCAAACCGGAACAGCCACGCCGGCAGCTTGCCCAGCAGACCGGCTACGCCGTCAATGCCGGTGCCCTCCTCGTGGTTGATTGCCTCCGCAATGGCTTCGTCCAGCCGCCGCTGCACATCCTGCAGGGTATCGCGCGGGTCAAAGCTCGGCTTGATCATCGTTTCCTCGCCGTCATCGCTCATGGTGCGCTTTATGGCAATGGAAATGGTGATGGAATTGTGGGCGTACAGCTTGTTGTGCACCACAAAGCGGTTCAGTGCCGGCCGCTGGCTGATCATCCGCACCATGGCCGCCACAAATATCGTCATCATCGAGATATTGGGCATATCCTCCTTGTGCGCCTTCAGGAAGTCCATCATCGGCTCCACATCCAGCGTTTCCTCGTAGTAGTTCTGGCTATCCAGCCGTGTGCGCATGATAAAGGGCACCACGGTAAAAAACAGTGGTACATTGCGCAGCTTCCAGCCGTCCTTGCGGTCGCCGGGCATTTTTTTGTAGTAATCCCTCATCATAGGGGCAGCACCTCTCTTTGCGGGTAATATATCGTCAAGGCTCCTCATTTGCAGAATCTTTATCCTTTTACCCCAGTATAGCAATTCTGTCCCAAAATTACAACCATCCCGCGGCATAAAATCACGCATTGGCAACGCCGCCTTTTTGTGGTATGATATTCTATTATAGTATGCGTTATACCCTTTCCGCCTGCCGGCGGAGCCATTCCTCGGCCAATCGCAGTCCCGCACCCCAACCACCGCGACCCGTTCTATGACTTAGCTCCATTTCGCCTGCCGGCACACCCAGAGTCTCCCTTGTGTAAAGGGAGGCTTTGATGCCGCCAGGCGACCACCAACCTTCCCACAAACCTCATTCTACCCCATTTCTTCCCAGAAAGGATGACCCCCATGCGTGATACCATCGTCGCCATCGCCACCGCCACCGGCGGGGGAGTGGGCATGGTGCGCCTTTCCGGCCCGCAGGCGCTTGCCGTGGCCGGCCGGGTGTTCCGCCCCATGAATCCCGCCAAATCCCCGGAAACCATGCCGGGCTATACCGGCGCGTTCGGCCGTGTCTGTCACGGGGAGCAGCTCCTGGATGAAGCCGTGCTGTTTGTCTACCACGCCCCCCACAGCTATACCGGCGAGGATGTCGCCGAATTCTGCTGCCACGGGGGAGAGTTCGTGCTGTCGCAGGTGCTGGCCGCTGTCATTGCCGCCGGGGCCCGCCCGGCCGAAGCTGGAGAGTATACCCGCCGCGCCCTGATGAACGGCCGCATGACCTTGACCGAAGCCGAAAGCGTCATTGATATCTTGGCCGCCCAGAATACCCAGAGTCTCCGGGCCGCCCTCGGCGCCATGGAAGGCGCCCTCCACCGGGAGGTACTGGCCGCCGCCGATACTCTCACCGATTGCTGCGCCCACATCTCCGCCTGGATCGATTACCCCGAGGAGGATGTGGAGGAGGTTTCTCCCCCCGTTCTGCTGGCGCGGTTAAATCGGGTAGAGGCCACCCTTTTCCGCCTGGAGCATAGCTGGCAGCAGGGGCAAATGGTGCGGCAGGGTATCGCCACCGCCATCATCGGCAGCGCCAATGTCGGTAAATCCACCCTGATGAATCTCCTCTCCGGTCGGGAACGCAGCATTGTCACCGACATCCCCGGCACCACCCGGGATGTTATTGAGGAAACCGTCCGCCTGGGGGATCTCACCCTCCGCCTTTCCGATACCGCCGGCCTGCGGCAAAGCGATGATCCCATCGAACAAATCGGGGTGGAGCGCAGCCGCCGCGCCCTGGAACAGTGCGACCTCATTTTGGCGGTCTTTGATGAAAGCCGCCCCCTCACCCCCGAAGAACGCGAATGGCTCCCGCAGCTTTCGGGCCGCGCCGCCGTCGTCATCTATAATAAGCAAGATCTCCCCCCCGCTCTCACAGCGGAGGAAAAAGCGGCCATAGCCGCCGTGGCGCCCGTTTCGGTTTCCATCAGTGCCGCCGCCGGTACCGGCCTCGCGGAGCTCACCGAAGCCATCCGGCAGGTGGTCGGCCTTTCTCACTTCGATCCCACTGCGGCCATTATCGCCAATGCCCGGCAGTTGGAGTGCATCACCGCCGCCCGCCGCAGCCTGGGGGAGGGCATCGAAGCCCTCACCGCCGGCGAGACCCTCGATGCCGTTTCGGTTTGCCTGGAGCAGGCCGCCGATGCCCTGCTTACCCTCACCGGCCGCCGTGCCAGTGCGGAAGCCATCGACAAGGTATTCGAGCAGTTCTGCGTCGGCAAATAGCCCGCCTGCCGGCGGGGATATTTCCTCGGAAAATATCAGTCCCGCGCCCCAACCCCCGCGAAGCCGCTTTATCATAGTTTCTTCTCGCCTATCGGCGGGGCAAGTCTTTTAGTTATCATAATCTGCACGGCTACCGCCGGGGTGGCACTTTTGACTCGCCAAAAGTGCCCAAAAGCGATTCAGGGCTGCGCCCTGAAAACCCGACGCACCGGAACGCCCGCCCGGAAAACCAAAGGGCGGTTTCCCGGATCGTGGACTAAACGGTGCTTATAAGGTATCGCAGATGCATCTGCCCCCTCCCAACCTCCCCCGCTTCGGGGGAGGGGAACGCCCTCCCTTTTTCTGCAAACCGATAGCCCCGCTAACCATAACCATGGGTCAGCGGCTTGTAGATACCATAGCTTGCAAATCAGAAAGTATTTGTTTCCCCGCCCCATAGTTCCCCTCCTTTGAGGAGGGGACAGGGGTGGTGGTTCGCCGTTCTGCGCTCCAGCGCAGCGGCGATAAAAATGCGCCGCAGGCTCTTTTTAAGCCCATCTGCGTGCAGTACGGATTTGTTTTTGGGCGGTAGCCTAAAAATAAATTCGTATCCAGCGCAGCAGGGCGACCGGGTTTTCAGGGCGCAGCCCTGAACCGTTTTTGCATCCTTTTGTCGGTACAAAAGGATGCCCCCGCCGGGTAGGCGTACTAATTAGGACTTGTAAAAGGCTTGCCCCGCCGACAGGCGAGATGAAACTAAGACATGGTTTCTGCCGGCAATCCCTCCGGCTCATTTCATTCGCCACCTCCCTTTACACAAGGGAGGCTTTCGCCTCCAGGCGGCCACCATCCCGCCCTAAAATATCTTTTTGCACCATTTCTACTAAATTTCTTTCCAAAGAAGGTACCACCCATGATGAAACCCTACCCCGCCGGCTCCTACGATATCGCCGTCATCGGCGCGGGCCACGCCGGCATCGAAGCCGCCCTCGCCGCCGCCCGTCTGGGCTGCCGCACCATCATCTTCACCATCTCGCTGGATGCCATCGGCAATATGCCCTGCAATCCCAGCATCGGCGGCACTGCCAAGGGCCACCTTGTCCGGGAGCTGGATGCCCTGGGCGGCGAGATGGCCAAGGCGGCCGATGCCACCATGCTGCAAAGCCGGATGCTGAATCTCGGCAAGGGCCCCGCTGTGCACAGCCTGCGCCTACAGTGCGACCGCAAGCGCTACCATATGTATATGAAGGCCGCACTGGAAAACCAGCCCAACCTCTCGGTCCGCCAGGCGGAGATCGTCTCCATTGATACCGATGGGGCAGGGGAGATCACCTCCGTCACCACCGCCATGGGCGGGGTCTATTCGGTCCGGGCGGTCATTCTGGCCACCGGCACCTTCTTAAAGGGCAAAATTTTTGTCGGAGAGTATTCCGAAGAATCTGGCCCCGACGGCATGCACCCCGCCGCCCGCCTCAGCGATAGCCTGCGGGCTTTGGGCATCACCCTCCGCCGGTTCAAAACCGGCACCCCCGCACGCGTCCACGGCAATAGTGTCGATTTCACCAGGCTGGAGGAGCAGCACGGCGATGAACCGCCGGTTGCCGCTTCCTTCGCCACCGATCCCGCCACCCTGCAAAATAAGCTGCCCTGCTACATCGGCTACACCAATGAGGAGACCCACGAGGTCATCCGGCAGAATATCGGCCGCAGTCCCTTGTATGGCGGCGCCATCGAGGGCATCGGCCCCCGCTACTGTCCCAGCATCGAGGATAAGGTCATGCGCTTTGCCGAAAAGCCCCGCCACCAGTTTTTCCTAGAGCCGATGGGGGAGAACACCCGGGAGATGTACCTCTCCGGCCTGTCCAGCTCCCTCCCGGAGGAGGTGCAGACCGCCTTTTACCGTACTATCCCCGGGCTGGAGCAGGTGGAGCTCATGCGCACCGCCTACGCCATCGAATACGATTGCATCGATCCCACCAATCTCAAAAATACTTTGGAGTTTAAGGCGGTGCCCCATCTTTATGGTGCCGGCCAGTTCAATGGCACCAGCGGCTATGAGGAAGCCGCGGTACAGGGCTTTGTGGCTGGTGCCAATGCCGCCCTTAAATTACAGGGCAAGCCGCCCTTCCTCACCGACCGTTCCACCTCCTATATCGGCACGCTGGTGGATGACCTTGTCACCAAGGGCTGCATGGACCCCTACCGCATGATGACCAGCCGCAGCGAGTACCGCCTGCTGCTCCGGCAGGATAATGCCGATGCCCGCCTGATGCCGCAGGGCTATGCCCTTGGTCTCATCAGCGAGGAACGCTGGCAGCAGTTTCTCACCCAGCAGCAGCAAAAGGAGCAGGAAAAGAAACGGCTGGAAAAATATTCTATCGCTCCCACCCCCGCCCTCAATGCCTATCTCGAATCGGTGGGCAGTACCCCCCTTACCCAGCCGGTCCGTGCCGCGGAGCTGCTCCGTCGCCCGCAGGTCAGCTATGCCGCCCTCGCCCCGTTCGATCCCGACCGCCCCGCGATCCATCCCCATGCCGCCGAGCAGGCCGAGATCGAGCTCAAGTACGAAGGCTACCTCAAAAAGCAGGAAGCCCAGGTGCGGGAAATGCGCCGGCTGGAAGAAATGCCCATCCCTGAGGATTTCGACTATGCTGCCCAGCGTGGCCTGCGGCTGGAAGCCATCGAAAAGCTCCAGCGCATCCGCCCGGCCAGCATCGGCCAGGCCAGCCGCATCAGCGGCGTCTCCCCGGCAGATATCAGCGTGCTTGTTATTCTCCTGCGGCAGCAGTAGCTCCTGCCATGCAGTTTCCGCCTTCGGCGGGACAAATCGCAGTCCCGCACCCGCGCGCCGCGACCCGCCCCCACCCCCAACCCCCTCCCCCAGGGGGAGGGGGCGTCAAACCGAAGCATCCAAAATCTGTAATTGTTTCACGTGAAACATTTTTGTTACGCGTAAAAAAGGAGTCCTCTATGATTTCAAATGCCGCCTTTGTCCAGCTCATGCAGCAGATCAATCTGCCCTCCGCCGCCGCGGAATATGACCGCTTTGCCCTGTACTGCACCCAGCTGCAGGAATGGAACCAGCGCATGAACCTCACCGCCATCACCGATGACGAGGGCGTGGCGGAAAAGCACTTCGCCGATAGCCTGCTGCCCCTCACCATGGTGCAGCTGCCCGTTGGGGCCTCCCTGGTGGATGTCGGCAGCGGCGCGGGCTTCCCCGGGCTGCCCATGGCGCTGGCTCGTCCCGATCTCCGGGTCACCTTTCTGGATAGCCTGCAAAAGCGGCTCACCTTTTTAGCGCAGCTTACGCAGATGCTGGGGGTCCCAGCCGCGACCCTCCACGCCAGAGCCGAGGATGCCGGGCAGGATAAGGTCTGCCGGGAGCAGTTCGATGTGGCCACGGCCCGGGCCGTCGCCAATTTGAACGCTTTGGCGGAATACTGCCTGCCCCTGGTCAAGGTCGGCGGCCTGTTCCTGGCGCTGAAGGGCGCTGCCGGGGAAGAGGAGCTTGCCGCGGCCAAAGGCGCCATCACCAAGCTGGGCGGCAGGGTAGAGGTCATCCATCGCTATGCCCTCCCCAGCGGGGATGCCCGGGTGCTTATCGTCATCCGTAAGGAGCGCCCCACCCCGCCCCAGTACCCCCGCACCGCCGCCCTCATGAAAAAGAAACCCCTCACCTAAAAGCCCCCACCGGGGGCTTTTCCTTTTGCAAAAATGTTTCACGTGAAACATTTTTGCAATCTACTCACACTTGGTACGGAGAGAAAGCAGCTGCCCTGCTTAGGGGTGGGATAAAAAGCGGAACCCTGTTCGGGGGTAGTTTCTGCAAAGGGCAATTCTTATGCGGGGGCCAGTTTGTAGTCGCCTGCCGGCGGGGCGGGGCCTTTAGGAAAGGCATAGTTAGCACCGCTCGCCGCGGGGGCCGGGTTGGCAGTCGCCTTTTTGCAAAGGCATAATCTGCACGCCTACCCGGCGGGGGGTTACTTTTCTGTGATGAAAAGTAGGCAAAAGAATTTTATTTAGGGCGAGTTTGTAGTCGCCTAAAGGCGTCGCTAAGTCACCGGAGGGTGACAGCTTGTACGCCTACCCGGCGGGGGCCTACTTTTCTATGAAGAAAAGTAGGCAAAAGTCATTCAGGGCTCCGCCCTAAAGACCCGTACGCTCGTCGGACGCAACCTCCGCTTGAGTCGGACTGACCCTGTGCTTCACTTTGGGCAGTCCTCCCCGCTGCGGTGCATCCTCCTCTCCCCACAAGGTCTTGCGACCTTGTAGGGACCCCTTTTGCCCCGCCCGGAAAGCCAAAGCAACGGTTTCCCGGAGCGGGATTAGACGACGCTTATAAGGTACCTGTGGCGCATTTTATTGGGGTAACAGCAAACCGATAGCAGGAAGTCACGCTGTCGAGACTATGGGTTGGATAAGCAGCTATTTGTCCAGACGGCCCCTCCCCCGCAGCGGGGGAGGGGGTAGGGGGATGGGGCAGATGCGCCCGCAGCTACCTTTGGAGCGCATCTGTGCGCAGTACGGATTTAGATTTTTCTTTCCAGAAAAATCTAAATCCGTAGCCAGCGCAGCTAAGCGTCAAGAGGGATTGTCAAGGGGGAAGCCCGGTCCCCCTTGACCGTATTTTGGTTCCTTTTGTACGCACAAAAGGAACGCCCCGGCGGCGAGCCGTACCGGTTTTGCACCCTGCAAAATCAATGCCCCGCCGCTAGGCGACCACAATCTTGGCCTAATATTTCTTTTACCTACTTTTCTTCATAGAAAAGCAGGCCCCCGCCGGGCAGGCGTGCTCACCAAGCCTTGCAAAAGGCTCCGCCCCGCCGCCAGGTGCCCACCAACTCGACCTAAAATCCCTTTGCCTGCTTTTATTTCTTTCGCACCAGGTATGCATGGATCGCGAAAAAACCGTCCGACTGTTTTCCCTTTGCTTCGGGGCAGGGCGCTGGAATTCGCCGGGATCCGAGCGGAGCATTTGTCAGACCATGGAAAAAGCAGCAAAAGCCCGGCCGTTTCCGGCGAACGCTTTTGCTGGACAGGCCCGGTCCGGCCGCTATAATGGGGAATAGAGGAGGCGAGAAATATGGCCCTTTTGAACCGGGAAAAACAGGCGGCGGTGCAGCAGCTCCCCATTGGGGAGATCACCCCCAGCCCCCACCAGACCCGCCGGGATTTCCACGAGGAGGAGCTGGCGGCCCTGGCCCAGAGCATCGACCGCAGCGGCTTGCTGAATCCCATCTCGGTGCGGGCGCTGCCGCAGGGGGGCTACTGCCTTATTGCCGGGGAGCGCCGGTGGCGTGCCTGCCAGATGCTCGGCTGGAGCCGCATCCCGGCGCTGGTGTGGCAGAAGGATGACGCCGGTGCCGCCGCCCTAACCCTGGCGGAAAACCTGCACCGCAGCGACCTGCACTACATAGAGGAAGCCGAGGGCATCCTGCGGCTGATCGTTCAATGCGGCATGACCCAAAATGAGGCTGCCGCCCTGCTGGCGATGAGCCCCTCCGCCCTGTGCAATAAGCTGCGGCTGCTGCGGCTTTCCCCGGCGGTGCAGCAGGCCCTCATCGAAAATAACATCCCCGAACGGCTGGCCAGGGCGCTGCTCCAGCTGCCGGATGAGGACCTGCAGCAGCGGGCCATCCGGCATATGGCTGCCGAGGAGCTGAATGTCCGCCAGGGGGAGGAGTACCTGCGGCAGCTCCTGCACCGGCAGCAGCACCCGCCCTACCGGGGCCTTTTGCGGGATTACCGTATCCTCTTTACCACCGTGGACCGCGCGGTGGAGGAGATCCGGCGCTTTGGCGTGGCGGTGACCACCCGCCGCCGGGAGGAGGATGACTGCATCAGCTACACCATCCGCATCCCCAAATCCGCCAAAAAGGAGCGGGAGCCGAAGGACCAGCTTTCGCTTTACGCGTAAATTTACCTGTTCCTCTCACTGAGAGTAACATAAAACCCCTTCCCAACTGATCGGGAAAAGACGCTTCCGGTACCACGCCGGGGGCGCCTTTTCTCTTTTTGCGTCCCCCGCAAACAGGGGCGGCACTGCTTTTCTGTGAAAAAAGTAGTAAAAGAATTTTGGGGCCGGGTTGGTAGTCGCCTGTCGGCGAAAGCCTCCCTTGTGCAAAGGGAGGTGGCGAATGAAATGAGCCGGAGGGATTGCCGGCAGAAATGATGGCATTAATTTCTTCTCGCCTTGGGCGAGCGGTGCTAACTATGCCTTTGCAAAAGGCTTTCGCCGCCAGGCGCCCACAAACTATCCCCCACATTAGAAAAGTTTTTTGCAAAATCCTTCCCAGAACGGGGCCCGGATTTTTAGCCCACCTCTAAGCAGGGCAGCTGTTTTCTCTCCGCACAAAGTATGAGTGGATTGTGAAAATGTTTCACGTGAAACATTTTTGCAGGGGAAAGGGTTCCCAAGGGGAATTATTGTGTGCTATAATGAGGACAATCGACCCGAAGGAGGCACATCAATGGGGAAAATCATCGCGATCATCAACCAAAAGGGCGGCGTGGGAAAAACCACTACGGCGGTCAATCTTTCGGCGGCGCTGGGGCAGCTGGGCTGCCGTGTGCTGCTGGCGGACCTGGACCCGCAGGGGAACGCCACCAGCGGCGTTGGGATCAATAAGCGGGAAGTGAAGGTTTCCAGCTACCATGTGCTGATGGAGGAGAGCGGCGCGGCCGAGGCCATCCTGCCCACACGGTTCAAGGGGCTTTCCATCCTGCCCAGCAATATAGACCTGGCCGGCGCCGAGATAGAGCTGGTGGAAAAGGAAAACCGGGCCAAATCTCTGCGGGCGGCGCTGCTGCGGGTAAAGGAGGACTATGACTTTATCTTTATTGACTGTCCGCCTTCTTTGGGGCTTATCACCGTAAATGCCCTGACCGCCAGCGATTCTATCCTCATTCCCATCCAGTGTGAATACTACGCCCTGGAGGGTCTGACCCAGCTGATGCAGACGGTGCGTACCGTCAAGCGGCTGTATAATAGCTCCATTGCCGTGGAGGGCGTGCTGCTGACGATGTATGACAGCCGCCTGAACCTGACCAATCAGGTGGTGGGGGAGATCAAGAAGTACTTTGCGGATAAGGTGTTCCGTTCCACGGTGCCGAGAAGCGTGCGTATCTCCGAAGCCCCCAGCTATGGCGAGCCGATCTGCTACTACGATAAGGCGAACCGCGGCACGCTGGCCTACCAGCGGGTGGCGGAGGAGCTGCTGGAGCGCAACCGGAAGTAAAAATGTTTCACGTGAAACAATTTTGCTTCCCATTCAAACCTTGGTGCAGGGGGAGAGTTGTCAACTGCTTTTGGGTGGGATGAAAAAGTTTGCGGGCGCCTGACGGCGGGGAAAGTATTTTAGGAAGTTTGGTTTGTACGGCTCGCCGCCGTGGCGTTCCTTTTACTCGTGTAAAAGGAACCAAAACACG
>ERZ1673696.3232-NODE-3232-length-10241-cov-4.091793_pt1 | contig 10241 bp, 10 predicted proteins | sample MGYA00580226_ERZ1673696 | MGnify/ENA primary metagenome ERZ1673696 (study PRJEB41218, sample SAMN15661743) | gut metagenome | host: Homo sapiens | place: Canada: London | collected 2015-08-20/2019-03-30 | study: EMG produced TPA metagenomics assembly of... | reverse complement strand
CCATACCGCACTGAATCTCATCAAAGATAAGCAAAATATCCTGCTCGTCGCAAAGCGCTCGAAGCCCTTCCAAAAAAGAGGTTTCCGCCGGGTAGATCCCGCCTTCCCCCTGCACTGTCTCCAAAATAATCGCACAGGTCTTGTCAGACAGAAGTGCTTTCACACTTTCCAAATCATTATAATCGGCAAATTTTACACCTTCCACCAACGGTTCAAATGGTTTTCTATATTGTTCTGTACCTGTCACGGAAAGCGCCCCCATACTTCTTCCATGAAAGGAATGGTTCATCGCAATAAACTCATACCGGCCACTCTGTTTCGTATAAGCATACTTTCGGGCAGCTTTCAGCGCCCCTTCAATCGCCTCTGTTCCGCTGTTTGTAAAAAATACACGATCCATGCAAGACACTTGTCTTAGATGTTCTGCTGCTTTTGCTGACGGCACGCTGTAGAACAGATTGGACGTATGTAACAACTTCTCCATTTGTTGTTTCAGACCTTCTGTATATTTAGGATGGCCATATCCAAGGGAACATACCGCAATTCCGGCTGCAAAATCTAAATATTTCTTTCCTTCTGTGTCATGCAGATAGACGCCTTCTCCTTTTTCCAGAACAATCTGATAACGGTTATATGTATGAAGAAGTGATTGTTCTGCTGTCTCAATATAATTATTTTTCATGGTAAAACCTACTTTCTTCATCCTTTAAAATCGCAGTTCCAATCCCTTTGTTTGTAAAGATTTCCAACAACAGACAATGCGGGATTCTGCCGTCCAAAATATGCACTCTGGATACACCGTTCTCAATCGCATCAATACAGTTTTGCAGCTTTGGAAGCATGCCTCCGCCGATGTAGCCCTCTTTCATAAGCGTTTCTGCCTGTTCTACCGTCAGCTCCGAAATCAACGTCTTAGGATCTTTCGGATCTTTGTAAACTCCCTCGATATCTGTCAAAAATGCAAGCTTCTCCGCCTCCATCGCACGCGCGATCGCACATGCCGCATCATCTGCATTGATGTTATAAGTCTCAAAATTATCATCCAGACCAACCGGACATACAATCGGCAAAAAGTCTTTTTCCAAAAGATCGTACAAAATCTCAGCGTTTACCTGCGTTACTTCCCCCACATATCCGATGTCTGCGCCGTCTGACAGTTTCTTTTCCACTTTCAACAATCCACCGTCTTTTCCGCTGATTCCGATTGCTCGAACCCCAAGAGACTCCACAAGTTGTACCAGACTTTTATTCACTTTTCCAAGAACCATCTCAGCAACTTCCATCGTATCGGCATCAGTCACACGCAGACCGTTGATAAACTGTGGCTTCATCCCTGCTTTTTCCACCCACTTGCTGATCTCTTTTCCACCACCGTGCACAATAATCGGCTTAAACCCAACAAGTTTTAATAAGGTTACATCCTCTATGACACGTCTTTTCAGGTCTTCATCCACCATGGCGCTTCCGCCATATTTTACGACAATAATTTTCCGGTTAAATCTCTGTATATATGGAAGCGCCTCGATCAGCACCTCCGCTTTACTTAAGAATTTTTGCATATTTGGACTCATCTTCGTTTTCCTCCCTTTATTAGCTTCTGTAATCTGCGTTAATTTCAATGTATCCGTGTGTCAGATCACATCCCCATGCCGTCGCTTTTGCATCACCCATCTTAACGTCAGCTGTTGCTGTCACAATCGGCTGTGATAAAATTTCAGTTGCCTTCTCCTCACTGTAATCTACAGCAGTTCCATTTTCTGCAATCTGAATCTTTCCTGCCGCACTCTCAAAAAACAAATCCACTTTCTCTGGATCAAATTGTGCTCCTGAGTATCCCATCGCACAGATAATACGACCCCAGTTCGCATCGTGTCCCGCAATCGCTGTCTTTGTCAGATTCGAGCATGCAATTGCTTTGCTTAATAAGACAGCCTGCTCCTTTGTCTGTGCTCCGACAACATTTACTTCGAATAATGCAGTCGCCCCTTCTCCATCTCCTGCAATCTTCTTTGCCAGATATTCATTAATCTCATGAAGCGCCTCTGCAAACACCTCGTATTCCTTCGTTCCTTCCACAATCTTTTCGTTTTCTGCCATTCCATTTGCTATGACAAGCACCGTATCGTTTGTAGATGTGTCTCCATCCACAGAAATCATGTTATAAGTATCGTCGACATCCTCACTCAATGCTTTTTGAAGCGCTGTTTTGGAAATCGCAGCATCTGTCGTGATAAAGCTCAGCATCGTACACATATTCGGGTGAATCATGCCGGAACCCTTCGCCATTCCGCCAATCGTGACTGTCTTGCCGCCAATCTCAATCTCCACTGCAATCTCTTTCTCACAGGTATCTGTCGTCATAATTGCTTTTGCAGCCTCTGTCCCGGCCTGAACAGTATCACTTTTCGCCTCTGCAAGCATTTTTACTCCTGCCTGGATGCGGTCAATTGGAAGCTGTTTTCCGATGACTCCTGTCGATCCAAGAAGAACACTGTCTGCCGAAATCCCCAACTCTTTCGCTGCCGCATCCGCAGTATCTTTGCAGTATCCGTATCCTTCAGCCCCTGTGCAGGCATTAGCAATCCCCGAATTTACAATGATCGCCTGTGCCACTTTGCCTTCCTTTACAATTTTCTGATCCCATGTAACCGGCGCCGCTTTTGCCACATTCGTCGTAAATGTTCCTGCCGCCACACATGGCTCTTTGCTGAAAATGATCGCCATATCTGTACGTCCCTGATACTTGATATTTGCCTCGACACCTGCCGCCTCAAATCCTTTTGCTTTTGTCACTCCACCTTTTACAATCTTCATCATGCCCATCTCCTTTTTATTTATTAAACGCAGTAATATTTGCTTCATTCAACGTAAATTCGTAATAATTTAAATCTTCCCGCTTCGTCCATCCGATCTCATTCCAAAATGCATTTCCAATATCGTTTTCCATAAACGCAATCAATGATACTTTATTAATCTTCTCTTCTTTTAATGCCTCCATCGCTTTCACTACCATACTCCGTCCGATTCCGTGCATCCGATACGCTTCGTCCACACATACATGATAGAGGCATCCCCTTCTTCCATCGTGTCCACACAGGATACTTCCGACAATCTTTTCATCCTCCACTGCGACAATACTTGTTGTTGGATTCCGTTTCAAAAAACGTTCGACCCCTTCTTTCGAATCGTCAATACTCCGGATTCCGAACCCGTGAATCTTCATCCAAAGTGCATAGACACCTTCATAATCTTCTATCGTCATTTGTCTAATCATGTTACCCTTCTCCTGACTGTTTTATGGAAACATCGGAACAAGCTCAAGTCCTGTCGTCTCCGGCAGTCCAAACATCAGATTCATGTTCTGTACCGCCTGACCTGCCGCACCTTTTACAAGATTGTCCATCGCCCCCATCATAATGATTCTATTCGTCCGCTCATCGATTTTAAAATTCACATCTACATAGTTGCTGCCCTCCACCCATTTTGTCTGCGGGCAGACATCTTTTTCCAATACACGCACAAATTTTTCTTTCTGATAATACTTATCATAAATCGCCTTTACTTCCTCATAGGTCACTGTTTTCTTTAAGGCTGCATATGCCGTCACCAAAATTCCCCGATTCATCGGCACAAGATGCGGCGTAAAATTCAAAAGTACGTTCTCGCCTGCGGCATAGCCAAGCTGTTCTTCAATCTCTGGTGTATGTCGGTGAACAGCCACCCCATACGCTTTGATATTTTCGTTGACTTCACAGTAAAGATTATCCACTTTCGCCCCTCTTCCGGCTCCAGAAGTTCCTGATTTTGCATCAATAATAACCGTGCTCATGTCAATCAGTCCTTCTTTTGCGAGCGGATAAACTGACAGTGTTGAGCATGTCGGATAACATCCCGGATTTGCTACAAGTCTTGCATGTTTTACATCCTCACGGTTGATCTCACAAAGTCCATACACTGCTTCCTCGATAAACTGAGGACTTTTATGCTCAATCCCATACCATTTTTCATACGTCTCCACGTCTTTAATACGGAAATCTGCGCTCAGATCTATGACTTTTACTTTGGACAAAATTTCCTCATCGATCAGTGATGCACAAAGTCCCTGCGGTGTCGCCGTAAATATGACATCCACCTCATCTGCCAGCGCTTTCATGTTATCATCCATACAGACTGCATCAACAATCTGAAACATGTTCTGATACACTTCACAATACTTTTTATCAATATAACTCCTGGAGCCATACCACTTGATTTCTGCATGTTTATGTCCCATTAAAATACGGACAAGTTCTCCCCCCGCATAGCCGGTGGCACCAATAATTCCCACTTTGATCATACAACCAACATCCTTTCTTCCTTTTTTCCTATTTTAACACTTGCATCGCAAAATGCAACACAAACCTTTCGCACGTTACCAGAGTAACGTTTTACGATATGCAAAAGAAATACTTGCATAAGTATACATCATTTTTGTATATTATGCAAGTATTTCTTTTCATTTTATCGAATCTGACCATCTCCGAAAATAATATATTTGGTTGTCGTAAGGGCGTCCAATCCCATCGGACCTCTCGCATGAAGTTTCTGTGTACTGATTCCAATCTCTGCCCCAAAACCGAATTCAAATCCATCGGTAAATCTCGTCGAAGCATTCACATACACTGCCGCTGCATCTATCTCATCCTGAAATTTCAATGCATTTCGATAATTCTCTGTGATAATAGATTCCGAATGCCCAGTATTATACGTATTGATATGGGCGATTGCTTCATCTATGGAAGAGACGACTTTCAGAGAAATCATCTTATCTAAATATTCCATCCCCCAGTCATCGTCCGATGCTGTTGTAATTCTTTCGTCTATTGCCATCGAAGTTTGATCTCCTCGAATTGCAACTCCCTTTTGCGTCAGCCTGTCACAGATCATCGGAACGACCTGACACGCCACATCTTCATGAATTACCAACGACTCACATGCATTGCATACACCAAGGCGCTGTGTCTTGGCGTTATCAATGATTTCCACTGCCATCTGAAGATCTGCAAACGCATCTACATATATATGACAGTTGCCCGTGCCTGTCTCAATAACCGGAACGGTACTGTTCTTTACAACTGTTTGGATCAATCCTGCTCCACCTCTCGGAATGAGCACATCAATATATGTATTCATCCGCATCATCTCCTGTGCCACTGCACGATCCGTATTTTCAATCAGGATTACCGCATCTTCCTCAATCTGTGTGGCGTCAAGTGCTTTTCGAAGCACACTCACAATTGCCTTGTTGGAAAAAATACAATCACTGCCGCCTCTTAAAATCACAGCATTTCCTGATTTCAGACACAGACCAAATGCATCTGCTGTCACATTTGGTCTGGATTCGTAGATAATTCCAACAACTCCCAGAGGAACTCTTTTCTTTCCGATGCGAAGTCCGTTCGGTCTCACTTTCATATCCGTCACTATTCCGATTGGGTCTTCCAGATCCGCAATCTGTAACAGCCCATCTGCAATTCCTGCAATGCGTTCCCTAGTCAGCATCAATCGGTCTATAAGAGATTCCTTCATTCCTTTTTCTCTCGCATTCGCAATGTCTTTTTGATTCTCTTCCAGTAAAAATGCTGCTTGTTTCTTCAATTCTTTTGCTGCCTGTTTCAGCGCCTCGTTTCTTCTGTTCTGTCCCAGTAAGCCGATACTCCTGCTCGCCGCCTTGCTTCTCATTCCGATTTGTTCCATGTATTTCATATGATTTTCCTCCCGTTTTCCCTCTCTGCCATAAACAATGTTCCAATCTTCTTTCCTGCCATGATATCGTTGATTGCACAAATATTGGCTCCATTGGCAATAACCATATCTGCCCCGGACTTCGTCGCAACCTTCGCAGCTTCGATCTTCGTCGCCATTCCTCCTGTTCCCATAGCGCTTCCAGCTCCTTTTCCCATCCTCTCCAGTTTCTCATCAATATACCGCACCGTATGGACAAATCTGGCATTTGGATTCTTCCGAGGGTCATCTGTATAAAGTCCCTCGATATCCGACATCAGGATTAAAAGATCTGCCTCCACAAGTCTGGCAACATGAGCCGCCATTGTATCATTGTCTCCAAAATTTCCATACGCCTCTTCCTCCACAGAAATCGCATCATTTTCATTTACAATCGGAACGACGTTCATACGCAGCAGCTCCTCAAATGTATTTCTCGCATCCTGCCTGCACTCTTTACTCATAATGGATTCTTTTGTCAGCAACACCTGTGCCGTCAACTGATCATACTCTGCAAACAGTTTTTCATACATCATCATCATTCGTCCCTGTCCGACTGCTGCGCACGCCTGCTTTATTGCACTTTCTTCTAGTCGTTCCCAGATTCCAAGCACCTGTCTGCCGATTCCAACTGCTCCAGACGATACAACAATCACTTCTTTTCCCTTATTTCTCAAATTGATTAAAATTCTCACAAATTTCTCAAGCTTTTCCAAATCAATGTTTCCCGTTTCCTTATGTGTGATCGTCGTTGTTCCCACTTTGATCACGATTCGTTTTTTGCTTTTTATTGTCTCTCTCTGTTCCATTTCACACACCTCTTGTTCTGCTTCTTTCTATGCCCTATGCCGTTTAAACGCAAAAACAGGATAGAAGTATACAACAAATACTTCTACCCTGAATATTCCTTGGCAGACACAGCATCTACTTCTCTACAACTACAATATTGAATTTATGCTTCGCTGAACACCCCGAGGGGATTGCACGGCATAAAAACAACACTGCGTGTAATAGGCAGCTTTCGATTAGATCTTTTTATGAAATTATAAGTTACATGATACTGTCTTTCTTCCATAACTCATTCTCCAACCTTTTCTGTGTGATATTTTTATTTTTTTATTCTACACCTCTTTTGGCTTTTGTCAATAGTTTTCTACGCTAAATCAGGAAAGCACATCTCTTTAGCGGAATATTTATTCATATTTTTTGCATATTTTTATTATTTTTTGCAATTCACACTTGATTTATGCAAAAAATAGGAGTATAGTAACCTTAGTTGAACAGTAAAAAAAGTTTAGGAGGCATTACATTATGAAAGAAAAAGTTGTTTTAGCATATTCTGGTGGTCTTGATACTACTGCCATCATCCCTTGGTTAAAAGAAAATTTTGATTACGATGTCATCTGCTGCTGCATTGACTGTGGGCAGGGCGAAGAATTAGACGGATTGGAAGAACGTGCAAAATTATCCGGAGCATCTAAATTATATATTGAAAACATCATTGACGAATTCTGTGATGACTATATCGTTCCTTGCGTTCAGGCAAATGCCATCTACGAAAACAAATATTTACTTGGAACTTCTATGGCTCGTCCGGGAATCGCAAAAAAATTGGTTGAAATCGCAAGAAAAGAAGGCGCTACAGCCATCTGCCACGGTGCTACCGGAAAAGGAAATGACCAAATTCGTTTTGAACTCGGCATCAAAGCACTTGCTCCTGATTTAAAGATTATTGCTCCTTGGAGAATGACAGATATTTGGACAATGCAGTCTCGTGAGGAAGAGATCGAATACTGCAAAGCACATGGTATCGACCTTCCATTTGACGCAAGCCACAGCTACAGCCGTGACCGTAACTTATGGCATATCAGCCACGAGGGATTGGAATTAGAAGATCCTGCTCAGGAACCAGATTATGACAATTTGCTCGTGCTTGGTGTCACTCCAGAAAAAGCGCCAGATGAAGGGGAATATGTGACAATGACATTTGAAAAAGGTGTTCCTACCAGTGTAAACGGCACACAGATGAAAGTTTCCGAGATCATTACAACATTGAACGAACTCGGTGGAAAACATGGTATCGGTATCGTTGACATCGTAGAAAACCGTGTGGTAGGTATGAAATCTCGTGGTGTATACGAGACACCAGGTGGAACAATCCTTATGGAAGCTCACCAACAATTAGAGGAACTGGTATTAGACCGTGCTACATATGAAGTGAAAAAAGATATGGGTAACAAACTTGCTCAGATTGTATACGAAGGAAAATGGTTCACACCACTTCGCGAAGCAGTTCAAGCTTTCATCGAATCCACACAGGAATATGTAACCGGAGAAGTAAAATTCAAACTCTACAAAGGAAATATCATCAAAGCCGGAACAACTTCTCCATACTCACTGTACAGTGAATCTTTGGCAAGCTTTACAACAGGCGACTTATACGACCATCACGATGCCGACGGATTCATCACACTGTTCGGTCTTCCGCTCAAAGTTCGCGCAATGAAAATGGCTGAAGTCGAAAAGGAAAACAACAAATAATCAGATAGACAAAGAGGACCGATTTTCGGTCCTCTTTATCTATCTCTATTACATTTGCATCTCTTCATATTTTTCTGCAATATTCAGTGCATGATCCCCGATTCGTTCAAAATCAGTGAGCATCTCAGACAGGATAACCCCTGCTTCTGCACTGCATTTTCCAGACTGCATTCTCTCAATCTGCCCTTTCAAAAGACTTTCCTGCATATCATCAATACGCTGTTCGTTCTTTGCTGCAATCTCTAACACATGCTATCTGCCATTCATATTTTCTTTGCTGATTCCTTCTAATGTCTCTGTACAAAGATCTTTCATCTGCTCTAACGACTCAATTGCTGACTGTGAAAATTTGATATCCCACTCACTCATATTGTGCAGATAGTCCACAAAGTTGATTGCATGATCTCCAATTCTCTCCAAATCTCCGATAATTCGATAGTAAGCATTTAGCTTCTGAGAATCCTGAATCGTCATCTCTGTTGTCATCAGATGTACAATATATTTTGAAATCTCTTTATTCAGATAATCGATATACTGTTCTCTGTCCTCCAAATCTGCAACCATATTTTGATCATTTTTGATTACAGCACGAAAACAACCTTCTGTGTTCTTTTTTACCATCTGAAGCATACGTTCTACCTCATTTTCAATCTGGCTAATCACCATTGCAGCATGTCCGACTGTATGGTTGTTTTCAAATGGACAGATATATTTCAATCGCTTGATATCCTCTTCCTGTCCTTCTTTATCCGGCAGAAGCACCTTGGCAGCTTTCGCCATAAGTGTTCCAAATGGAAGAAGTACTAAAGTAGTGACAATATTGAATGTTGTATGTACATTGGCAATCTGTGCTACCGGATTATCCGGTGTCAGCGCTGCAATCCAATCTGTAAATGGAGTGATCAGACAGATTACCGAGAATAAAACCGTACCAATAATGTTGAACATCAAGTGGATTACCGTCGTTCTCTTTGCATTTACCTTTGTTCCGATAGATGCCAGCACTGCTGTAATACAGGTTCCGATATTCTGTCCAAACAAGATAAACACTGCACTCGAAAGCGGAATCGCACCTGTGCTTGCAAGTGCCTGCAAAATACCAACTGATGCAGAAGACGACTGTATAATCGCAGTAAATACCGCACCGATCAAAATGCCAACAAGCGGGTTGTTAAAGTTCGCCATAAAGCCGATGAACGTCTCTGACTGCTGAAGCGGCGCCATCGCATCTCCCATCATACCCATACCGATAAATAGCACACCAAGTCCTGCAAAAATCTCACTGATATGCTTGATTTTTTCGTTTTTTGCAAACATAATGACCGCAACACCTGCAAACGCAAATAACGGTGCGATCACATCAATATCAAGTGCGATCAGCTGTCCGGTAATCGTCGTACCGATATTGGCACCCATAATTACCCATACAGCCTGATTCAATGTCATCAATCCAGAGTTTACAAACCCTACAACCATGACGGTTGTCGCCGAAGATGACTGGATTACTGCTGTAATTGCAGCTCCGACAAGAACCCCTTTGATTCTGTTTGATGTCAATTTTTCCAAGATGCTTTTCATCTTGTTTCCTGCTGCTGTCTCAAGACCATTTCCCATCATCTGCATACCGTACAAGAACAATGCAAGTCCTCCAAGCAGCAATAGTATATCATTTAATTCCATTTTTTACTTATCTCCTATTCTCTTCTTTTGCAATAAATTTATCACTGAGTTGCGTATAGCTGCTCTTTTCGTTTTTTCCCATCCATCCGCTGCGAGACTCGAACCTGTTTCAGAAAATAGAGCATCTCCATTCTCTTTAAATATAACTCAATCCATTTTTCAGTTTTTCCATATAACATTCCCCAAGTCAGAAACAGACAATAAATGAGCGGTGTCTGGATACGCCTGACTGTCTTGATTGCGCTGACTCCGCTTGT
>ERZ1673696.3225-NODE-3225-length-10271-cov-3.399863_pt1 | contig 10271 bp, 9 predicted proteins | sample MGYA00580226_ERZ1673696 | MGnify/ENA primary metagenome ERZ1673696 (study PRJEB41218, sample SAMN15661743) | gut metagenome | host: Homo sapiens | place: Canada: London | collected 2015-08-20/2019-03-30 | study: EMG produced TPA metagenomics assembly of... | reverse complement strand
GATGATTTTCACGTCTCCGTTCCGCAGGCCCAGCGCCGCGGGGAGGAGCTCCACCAGCCGGGTATCCATACAGGTCAAAATGGCAATCTTCTTGTTGGGATATTTGCTGGCGGCATACTGTTCATACCGCTTCTCCTCCACAAATTTTCGATTGTATGCCAGCAGTTCCTCAATCATAGCAGCCTTCTCCTTTCATCGCACAGGGATGTACTGGATCACCGCCTCCTCTTCCGTGGCCTCCAGCTTAAAGATCACAGGCCGCAGCCCATCGTTGCAGCTGCAGATGGCCACACCAGGCCGTCCAATCCAGTCCCCATAGTAAAATAAGCCCTCTCCCGCCCCATGGGCCAGGGCAAAAACATACTGATACATGGCTTTCCATGCCTCGTCACACAGGCCCTCGGGCTTGGCATAGTCCCCATAAAAGACCTGCCCCGCCCGCAGCATGGGACATGGCCCCAGGCCGTCCGCACCGTACTCCCTGGCCAGTTCCTCGTCCAGGGTGGTCTTCAGCACGGTGATCTTCACTTTCTTCATCTGCATCCTCCTTCCTGGGGCGCTTCCGCAGGGACACTTCCTCCCACCCGCTCCCCTGAAAAAAGGGGCGCCAATCATCCCTGACTGGCGCCCGGTTCCCTGTCGTGCTTCTCTTACTTCAGCAGGAGGTCCTTTTTCTCCAGAATTGCCGCTGCCGCCGCGCAGGCCGGGCAGTCACAATACTTGGCGCCGGCGGCCTTGATCTCCCGCCCATGGGCCGCCACCCCGGGCGCCGCTTCTGCGCCAAACACCTGGCGCCCCTCGTCAGACTCGGCAAAGGCGATCAGCTGGTCCACAGAGACCAGATCCTCCTCCAGCTCCTGTACATATTTTTGGGTCTCTTCCGCCTCCCGGTCGGTTCCAAGGGCAGCCAGCCAAGCCTGGGCCGCCTCTTTGGCCTCCCCGCTGCAGGAAAAAGCCTCCATCAGCCGGTGGGTTTGCTCCACCACAGAATCCCGTACGGTTTGATCCATGGTAATCCGCCTTCTTTCTTTGAAAATGATATTTATTTTACCACACTCCTCCCGCCGTTGCAACGCCAGAAATGGTCTGCTTCCTCTTGATTCGGCACACGTTCTCTGCTACAATCGGGGCCATCTTTCCCAACATGGTATGCAGGATCGCTGGCCCGTTCCCTTTGCCGAACCGCCTGAAATTTTCCTCTTGACATTGTTCCCGGCACACCATATAATGGAAGAGAAGTATTTTTAAGGAAGGATTGTGCCGCCTGCCATGGACGACAGCGACAACAGCGACGCCAACCAGTTTTTGCATCATTTCTATGGAATGTGACCGAGCATAACCCACGCCCTTCGGGCGGTGGGCTATGCTTTTTTGTTCTTTTGTCTGGCCTCCGCCGCAAGGCGGTCAGAATATGAAATCTCAAACAACGAAAGGAGTGGTGGATCCAACATGGATCATCCCAAACCCAAGCCTTGGCACGCCCAGTCCCTCTCCCAGGTCTATGAAACCCTTCATACCTCTGAGGACGGCCTGCGGGATGCCGAGGCAACCGAACGTCTGCAAACCCACGGGCCCAATACGCTGCGGGCAAAGCCCCCCAAGTCCATTCTCCGCATGCTGAAGGAACAGCTGCTGGACCCGATGGTCCTCATTCTCATCGGCGCGGCCCTGTTCTCCGCCCTGCTGCAGGAGTGGACCGAGGCCATTGTCATCGGAACCATCGTGGTGGTCAACGCGGTCATCGGCATCGTCCAGGAGAAAAAAGCCCAGTCCTCCCTGGAAGCCCTGCGAAACATGCGGGCGCCCACCGCCCGGGTCCTCCGGGAGGGAGAGGAGAGCATTCTCCCCGCCAGTGAGCTGGTCCCGGGCGACATTGTCTTCCTCCGGGACGGCGACATGGTCCCCGCTGACCTGCGCCTGGTGGACGCCGCGAATCTCAAGGTCCAGGAGGCCTCCCTCACCGGGGAATCCGTCCCTTCGGAAAAGGATGCGGATGTCCTGCTGGCAGCGGACTGCCCCCTGGGGGACCGGTGCAATATGCTCTACGCCTCCTCCATTGTCACCTACGGACGAGCCACCGGCGTAGTGGTGGCCACCGGCATGGACACCCAGGTGGGCAACATCGCCGACCTGCTGGACAATCAGGACGAACTGGACACCCCCATCAAGCGCAAGCTCAACGCAGTGGGCAAAACCCTCACGGTCATCGGGCTAATTGTCTGTGTCCTGATCTTCCTGCTCGGTGCCCTGTACCACCGGCCTTTGATTCCACAGTTCCTGGTGGCCATCTCTCTGGCCATCTCCATCATCCCTGAGGGCCTGCCCGCCACCGCCACCATCGTTATGGCGCTGGGCGTGCAGCGTATGGCCAAGAAAAATGCCCTGATCCGCAAGCTGCCCGCGGTGGAAACCCTGGGCAGCGCCACGGTGATCTGCAGCGACAAGACAGGCACCCTGACCCTGAACCAAATGACGGTTACCCACATCGCCGTCAACGGGGACTTTGCAGCCGGCCGGGGCACCCCTGTCGCGGAGGCGGCCCAGCGCCACCCCAAGGTCTATCAGGAATTGATCTATGCCGCCGCCCTCTGCAACGACGCCAGCCTGGACCCCGATCACCCGGGACAGATCATCGGCGACCCCACGGAGGGGGCGCTGATCTACCTGGCCCAGGCCTTCGGCATTGACCATGAGGACCTGGAGGAAACCTATCCCCGTCTGTTCGAGCAGCCCTTCGACTCCGACCGCAAGCGGATGACCACCGTACACCGAATCCAGGACCGGAACATCGCTTACACCAAGGGCGCCGTGGATGAAATGCTCCCCCTCTGTACCCACATGCTCACCGCGGCAGGCGTCCGGCCCATGACAGAGACCGACCAGCGCCAGATTTTGTCCCTGTGCAACCAGATGTCAGAGCAGGCCCTGCGGGTGCTGGGCTTTGCCATGCGGACCTTGGAGCACATCCCCGGGGAGGAGGACGACTCCGTGGAATGCGATCTGACCTTTGTGGGCATCACCGGTATGATAGATCCTCCCCGCAAGGAAGTGGCCCGCTCTGTGGCCACCTGTCAGCAGGCCGGCATTCGAACCGTTATGATCACAGGGGACCACAAGGTCACCGCCCTGGCCATCGCCCGGGAGCTGGGCATCTACCGGCCGGGCAACACGGTCCTTTCCGGCGACGAGCTGGATGCCATGTCCGATGAGGACCTGGACGCCGCGGTGGGGACCACCACGGTCTTCTCCCGGGTCTCTCCCGCGGATAAGCTGCGGATCATTCAATCCCTGAAGCGGACCGGAGAGGTCACCGCCATGACCGGGGACGGGGTCAACGACTCCCCCGCCCTAAAGGCCGCGGACATCGGCGTGGCCATGGGGGTCACCGGAACCGACGTGGCCAAGGACGCCTCCGACATGATCCTGCTGGACGACAGCTTCACCACCATCGCCTACGCCATCAAGGAGGGCCGGCGGGTCTACCGCAACATTCAAAAGGTCATCCAGTTCCTGCTGGTGGGCAACATCGCGGAGATTCTCACCCTGTTCCTGGCCACCGCGCTGAACTGGGAGGCCCCCCTGCTGGCAGTCCATATCCTGTGGGTCAACCTGGCCACCGCCACCCTGCCCGCCCTGGCGCTGGGGGTGGACCCGGCCAGCAAGAATATTATGAAACACCCGCCGGTGCGGTCCGGCACCCTGTTTGAACGGGACCTGGTCCGCCGGGTGGTGACCCAGGGGATTTTTGTGGCCCTGCTCACCACCGCGGCCTATTGGATCGGCGTCCGCATGGCGGACCACACCACCGGGCAGACCATGGCCTTCTGCGTGCTGGCACTGTCCCAGATGCTGCGGGCCTTCAACCAGCGCTCCAACACGGAACCCATCTGGGTACGGGCAGAGGGCATCAACCCCTGGCTGATCGTTTCCTTTGGCGTCTCCGCTCTGCTCATGGCCGCGATCCTTTGGATTCCTCCCCTCCAGAGCGCCTTCCAGCTGACCACCCTTTCCGGCCTGTCCTGGCTGGTGGTCCTGGGGCTCTCCCTGCTCTCCATTCTTCAGGTGGAAGTATCCAAAGCCATCCGACGCCTGGGCACCTAAGTTCCTTCTGCGGCCCGGCGGCCCTTGGGGCCGCCGGGCCTTTTCCCGTCATCGGGCGGTGCTTCCCGGCAGGCTCCGTCATACAAAGACAAAAATCCGCCGGAAAAAGGACCACTCTTGGAACCCGTGGTCAAAAACTTTTTTCTCCCTGCAAGCCTTTTTGTGAATTTCTTGCCTTGATCTTTTTCTCTCCGGCTCCCATAATTACCGTAATACCCATCTGGGACACGATTTTCATGATAAGGAGGCAGCAATTTATGGGAGTTTATGTGGTAACCGGCGGCTCCGGCGGCATCGGCGGAAAGACCGTGGAGATTCTCCGCAGCCAGGGCCACGAAGTGGTCAACGTAGACCTGAAAGACAGCGACATCTGCGCCAACCTGGCCACCAAGGAGGGCAGGGACGAGGTTATCCGCGCCATTCACGCCCAGTACCCCGACGGCATTGACGGCCTGTGCTGCAACGCCGGCGTCTCCGGGGCCTGCGGCAACTTGAAACTCATCATCAGCCTGAACTACTTCGGCGCCACCAATCTGGCCCACGGCCTGTTTGATCTGCTCAAGAAAAAGGGGGGCAGCTGTGTAGTGACCTCCTCCAACACCATCTCCCAGGGCGCTGCCCGGATGGATCTGGTGGATATGCTCAATTACAGCCAGACCAAACCCGTCAACGAGGAGCGCATTCTGAACATCATTGAAAAATTTGACGAGAGCAGTCTGTCTGTGGGCAACAGCATTTACGTAACCGCCAAATACGCCCTGGCCCGGTGGGCCCGCCGGGTCTCCGCCTCCTGGGCTGCCAACGGCGTGCGGATCAACACCGTGGCCCCCGGCAATGTCTCCACCCCCATGACCGCCACCATGAGTGAAAACGCCAAGGCCGCCCTGGCTGCCCTGCCCATCCCCATCAACTACGGCACCGATGCCCTGATGGACCCGGAGGACATCGCCAACGTCATCGCCTTCCTGGTCTCTCCCCTGGCCCACGGGATCAACGGCAACGTCCTGTTCGTGGACGGCGGCACCGACGCGCTTCTCAACTCTGAGAAAGTCTATTAAGGAGGGTTTTCATGACTTTGATTAAGCAGTATGTGCAGGCCATGCTCAACCAGGACTCGGTGGCCTTGAGCAAGCTCTTTTCCCCCACCGCGATTTTTGTGGACTACTGCCCCAAGGACGCCGGCCAGCCGCAGCTCCACGCTTACGGCCCCGAGGGGATTGACATGTTTTTCCGGAACCGTTTCCTGTTCCGGCGGTTTGAAATCACCGATCCCCTGATCGTCAGTGACACCCAGGCCTATTACTACGCCGTCTACAACGGATATCACATCCGGGCGGTGGCCACCATCCAGGATTTCAGTGAGGATGGAGAGATTCAGCGTCTGGTGGTCCGTCCGGCCTGAGCCCAGCACACCCGCCCCCATTGGGAAGCGTCTCCTTCCCAATGGGGGCTTTTTTCCTATTCTTGCATGGAATTTCCTCCCATCTTGCACATTTTCCTCTCATTTTTCTGTCTATTCTGCATAATTTCTCCTCTCTTTTTTCATTTTCTCTATCCTATTCGTTTTAATCTACATTTTTATTATACAATTTGTCAATTATTTGTTCACTTTTCATCTTGACGTTTCTGAAAAAATCTAAGGTAATAGCCACGTTCTCAGGTAAGGGCCGCAGCCCTTGATTCTCAAGGGTTTTCTACTTCAGTTGCAATAAATCTTGCATTTTACTTCGCGTACGTCCGCCTGTGGTTCCTTCCTTCTTTTCCACGGCGTGACTGACATAAATCCTTCCATTATTACTCACCAAAAGAGCCTTTCGGGTCACTCCCGAAAGGCTTTTTTGGTACTCTCTCAATCTGGTTATGCCAAATAAAACAGGATTGGCCATAGCCACAAGGCCAGTTCTGTGTTACTCTATGGCTGTCGGCGGCGAGAGCCGCCCATCGCACCGGGACAGAGCCTCTGTCCCAATACAAGGAGGATATTTCATGAAGCGCGTTGTTTCCATTCAAGATATTTCCTGTCTGGGCAAATGTTCCCTGACAGTGGCCCTTCCCATCATCTCCGCCATGGGCGTGGAGACCTGCGTGGTTCCCACGGCGGTCCTCTCCACCCACACCGGCGGCTTCTCCGGCTTCACCTTCCATGATCTGACCCAGGAGGTGGCGCCCATCGCCGACCACTGGGCAAAGGAGGGCATCTCCTTTGACGCCATCTACACCGGGTATCTGGGCTCCTTTGAGCAGATCCATCTGGTCAGCCAGTTTTTTGACCGGTTCGGCGGCCAGGACACCCTAATCTACGTGGACCCCGCCATGGCGGACAACGGCGTACTTTACACCGGCTTTACGCCGGAGTTTGCCAAGGAAATGGGCAAGCTGTGCGGCAAAGCCGATGTCATTGTCCCCAACCTCACTGAGGCCTCCTTTATGCTGGGGGTTGACTACGTGGGGGAGAACTACGATGAAGCCTATATCCGGGAGCTGCTGAAACAGCTCACCGGCCTGGGCTGTAAAACCGCTGTGCTCACCGGCGTCAGTTTTGCCCCCGGCCAGATCGGCGCCATGGCCTATGACGCCGCCACAGACACGTATGCCAGCTATTTCAATGAAAAGCTCCCTGTGAGCTTCCACGGCACCGGCGATGTGTTCGCCTCCGCCTGTGTGGGCGCCCTGATGAATGGGAAAGACCTCACCGGCGCCTTGAAGATCGCCGTGGACTATACCCTGGAGTGCATCCGGGAGACCCAAAACGACCCTGACGCCCGTTGGTACGGTGTCAACTTTGAATCCGCCATTCCCATGCTGGTTCACAGCCTGGGACGGTAACCTCTCTCTTTTTCTGCCCATCTCTGGGGCTGGCTTATGGGCCGGCCCCAGAATTTTTTTGAAAAAATAAACTTTTTTGAAAGAAATTCCGCCTCAGCTCGTGTATGTTAAGCAGAGAGGCCTTTTTGCCAGAGAGAAAGGGGGGGGAGGCTTTTGAACAGCGCCGAGGCCAGCTGGCTCCACACCCTCTATATCACCTATGCGGAAACCTTATACCGAATCGCCTGTTACCGGCTCCAAGACGCCAACCGGGCCCAGGACCTCCTCCACAGCGTTTTCCTGGCCGCGGCCCAAAAGGTCCCCGCTCTGCAAGCCCACGAAAATCCCCTGGGCTGGCTGCTGCGCGCCCTGAACTATGAGCTGAGCCACGAGTTTGCCCGGCAGGCCAAGCAGACCGCCCAGGAACAGCCCCTCCATCCCTCCCCTACCGGTCTGGCATCGACGCCGCCTCCGTCCCTGGGTCTGGCCGAGGTGCTGCCGGTCCAGCTCTCCCCCCGGGACCGGGAAATTCTGCTCCTGTTCTACGAGGAAGGGCTGTCCTACCAGGAGATCGCCCAGCGTCTGGGGGTGCCGGTTTCCACCTGCGGCACCTGGCTCTCCCGGGCCAGAAAGCACTGCCGCGCCTATCTGTCCCATTCCCCCGGTTTTCCCGATTGAGAGGTGTTTCGATGTCTCATACTACTTCCTCTGCCCGCCGCGCGGCGGCGCAGCGCCTGCTCCTGGAGACGACCTTATTCCAGGAGGAAACCTCCCTGCCCCGCCTCCAGGCGCTTCTGACGACCCTGGAGGACCAGCCGCCCCCCGCTTTTTCCGCCGAGGCATCTTGGCGGCAGCTGCAGGCCACCCATCCAGATTGCTTCCCCCTTCGCCGCGCCCGCGCCTGGAGGCGATGGGCCCTGGCGGGAAGCGCCGCGGCCCTGGCCGCCCTGGTCCTCCTTCTCCCCGCCCAGACAAAGGAGAGCACCGCCCCGGCCCCCGCCCTTTCCCAGGACGCCGTCTCCCAGGTTATCCCCACGTCTGCCGGTTTGGCGGCGCTGTATGACCTGGCCTACCTGGAGAATCTGGCGCCCCCCTCTGCCTGCCCGGACGTGGAGAACCTTCCCTTTTTCCTCCCCGGAGACACCGCCCCGGGCCATCTTCCCTTTGACCCAGAGGACAAAACCCAATCTATCTTTCTTCTGGAGGACGCTCCCCTTTCCCCGGCCCCCTTCTCCCAGGATTCTGTTCAAAACATCCCGTTAGAGCCCGCCTCCCAGGAAACACCGTAAGCCCTCCCCTGTCCACCTCCTTTCAAAAAAGCAAAGAGGACGCGCCCCGGGGCGCGTCCTCTCTCCTTCCTCTTTATGGCGTTTCTCCCTCTGAAAGTACAAACTTCTCAATGGCCAGGGCCACGCCGTCGGCCTCACAGGAGGCCGTGACAAAGTCCGCCCCCGCCTTCACCGCTTCCGTGGCGTTTCCCATGGCCACACCGATGCCGGCGGCCTGGAGCAGGGGAAGATCACTGCCGCCATCCCCCATGGCCAGCACCTCCTCAGGGGCAATGTCCAGCCGGTCCAGGAGATACCGCAGGGCCTCTCCCTTGTCAATCTCCCCGGCAATCACCTCCAGGTCATTGGGAAAGGGATCGGCAAAGCCGATGCCCGGCAGGTCCGCGAGGCACTGCCGCAGGGCCTGCTTGGTCTGGGGACTGTCGGTGAGGAAGAAAAGCTCCTCCACCGGGCGGGCATCCGCCGCCAGGAATTCCTCCACCGTTCCCGGCAGGACCTGCCGGGTATCCAGGTGGTACTGCAGCATGGCCGTCCCCGCGTACCGGGCCCGGAGGGTCTCATAGTCCGGCCGGGAGAGATAGCCCACTCCCGCCCGGAACACCTGCCGGATCATGGGAATGTGGGCGCACCGGTCCAGCACCTGCAAGCAGAGGGCAGGGGCCAGATGCTTTTCCAGCAGCACCCGCTGCTCCACCAGGTCCCGAATGGTGGCCCCGTTGGAGGTGACCGCGTACCGCAGCCCCGGCAGGGACAGCACCGCCGGCGGCAGACCCTGGGCCGGGCGGCCTGTCACAGGCACCATCAGAACCCCCTGCTGCCTGGCCCGCTCCAGCGCCGCCTGGGTCCGGGGGGTGAGCTGCTTGGCCCCGTTGAGCAGCGTCCCGTCCAGGTCCAGCGCCAGCAGCCGAATTTTCTTTCCCATGGCCACCGCCTCCTGTCTTGTTTGATACCGGTATTGTACCACGGCCCGGCGCGAATGGCCAGAGGGCAGGCCCCTTCTTTCCAAAATATCCGGCCAGCCCCCGCCCCCCTTGCATGCCCGGGAGAAAACCAGTATAATAGGAGTCCCATTCTTTTCAAATCCACAAAGGAGGCCCACGCCATGGCCACACGTCCCTATCCCATTCTCACCGTCAATGAAAAGGCCGCCCGGGCCATCCGGGCCGGGCATCCCTGGGTCTACGGGGTGGAGACCACCGGCCCTGACCGGCCCTGTGAAAACGGAGACCTGGTGGATGTGGTCTCCCAGAAAGGCCGCTGGCTGGGCACGGGGCTGCTCAACGATCACTCGAAGATTCGGGTCCGTCTGCTCTCCCGAAACACCAACGACCGGTTTGATGAGGCCTTTTGGCGGCGGCGGCTCCAATACGCCCTGGACTACCGGAAGACCGTCATGGGGGACGACTTTTCCTGCGCCCGGCTGATCTTCGGGGAGGCCGACCAGTTCCCCGGGCTCACCGTGGACCTTTTCGGGGACATTCTGGTCACGGAGGTTCTCTCCCTGGGGATGGAGGTCCGAAAGTCTCTGCTCTATTCCCTTCTGGTGGAACTGCTGGCCGGTTACGGCGTGGCGGTGCGGGCCATCTATGAGCGCAACGAGGCCCCCCTGCGGGACAAGGAGGGGCTGCCCCGGGAGAAGGGGTTCTATCCCCTCCCCGGCCTGGCCACCGACCTGGACGGCCACATCACCTTGGTGGAAAACGGGATCTCCTACGATGTGGACTACATCAACGGCCAAAAGACCGGGTTCTTTCTGGACCAGAAATACAACCGCCGGGCCGCTGCGGCCCTGGCTCCGGGCCGGCGGATTCTGGACTGCTGCACCCACACAGGGGCTTTCGCCCTCAACTGCGCCAAGGCAGGCGCCGCCCACGTCACCGCTGTGGACATCTCCCAGGACGCCGTGGCCCTCACCCGGCGCAACGTGGCCCGCAACGGCCTGGAGGACCGCGTTGACGTGGTGCAGGCCGACGTTTTTTCTCTGCTCACAGAGCTGGCCCGGGAGAAGAAACACCCCTACGACTACATCATCTTAGACCCCCCCGCCTTTACCAAAAGCGGGGCCACAGTGAAAAA
>ERZ1673696.3223-NODE-3223-length-10273-cov-3.534547_pt1 | contig 10273 bp, 6 predicted proteins | sample MGYA00580226_ERZ1673696 | MGnify/ENA primary metagenome ERZ1673696 (study PRJEB41218, sample SAMN15661743) | gut metagenome | host: Homo sapiens | place: Canada: London | collected 2015-08-20/2019-03-30 | study: EMG produced TPA metagenomics assembly of... | reverse complement strand
AAGGAGAACTGATCCTTTGCGAGTGTGTCCCCTGTCAACGTCTTTGTTCCTCGGATTATAACCTGTTGCGTGGCAGTATCATACGTGTTGACAAAAGTCATGGGGTTATTTTCATTATATTTGTATTCCGTTGTTGACCCTCCGGCTAACAGAGAATACATTATTTTTTCCACATTCAAGGAGCCAATTCCAGTATCTTGTACCACAACCTGAACCTGGTAAGCCCTTGAATCAGAAGACATTCCCGGTATTTCAGAGTTTTTTTCTCTAATTTCATATTTATACGTGCCGGGCTTTGTATAAGTAATGTCTCCGAAGGAGGCGGTATGATTCGTTGTATCCTTGCTGATTACAATCTCTTCTGTCTCCGGCATCGGTGCATCCTGGGTGACAGCAGTGATTGTAAACGTAAACGAATCGTTCTCGTGCCATTCGTAACTGGTTTCAGGCGCTTTCCCCTGAATCTCCTTTTTTACCTGCAGGGCAGTCGATCCCGTAAGGGATGCGGATTCAACTTCATATGTATTGGTGAATGCAGCCGTCTTCGTCCCATCTGCCGAAATAGTTCCCGTCGCAGCCCCATCTGGCGCCGTCTGGGTAAATCCATCCCCCGGTTCCGTTTCCGTTACCGTATACGTGGTTCCCGCCGGGAGACCCTGAATGGTAATCGTCTGATCTGCCTGTAATGTTACCGTTGCTTGGCCACCGGTCACCTGCAATGTACCCGATGTTTTTTCTGTTTCGCCCTGTATGCTTGTTTCTGTATTGTATTTACCATTCAACATAGAATCGAACTGTACGCTGAATGTAAACTGCGTATCCGGGTTCGGAGTCAGTCCATCCTCTTCCGTGACCGTTTTGGAAATGGCCAAACTCCCCGTTGCCACCGGGTCAATCAACGTGCCGTCAGTAATCCCCGTCGCAGTCACCTCGCCGTACGACACTGTAACGCCAATCGGCTCTACTGCTACGTACCCCTCCGGTGCTTCGGTTTCCGTCAAGGTATAGGTATGACCGGACGGGATATTTGTAAAGGAGATTCGGCCGTCATCACTCGATGTAGCAGTCTCTTTCCAATCCCCGTTGCTAACTTCCAGTGTAAACTCCGCTCCACTTAGTAGTTGTTTTCCAGCATTTATCTTTGTAAACTCCAATGTACCAACATGCCCTCTCACTTTGGGCACTTTGAAATACATCGTCAGCAGAGGATTCTCACCAGACGCAATTGCCTTCCCTTCATCATCCACGTAAATTGGGTCTTCTCCTTGCTCTCCTTGTGTTAAATAGTAATCCAATTTCGTCGGACCATTTGTGAGGATATAGGCACTTGCATTGTCCGTAAATACAGCCTCATCCCCCACCATCCCCATTACATCTAAGGAAACTCGGTACGTTAAATTATAAGTAATGGTACACTCCATCCCTGGCCGATACTGATCTTTAGCAACAGGAGTTCCATTCTTGTCTACAATCGTAGTCGCGCCTCCCATCAAATCTGCTCTGAGGTCCCAAGTTAAAGTCCCATCCTTTTCTTTTATCGCCCCGGTATAATGTTGTCCGCTATTTTCTACTCCTTGGTACTGAATATACTCTCCCATCGGGTCTGTCACTTTCCATGCATCTACAGAAAGGAGCAATCGAAAAATAACATCCTCAAAGGCAAGCTCAAGCTCTTCTGCATTGTCTGCCGTGACGCACTTGTTGGAGAAACTATTCATCCACTCTGATACCTTATCTCCCGCAGCAAAAGAAATGGAATAAAATGTTGTGTCTAATTGATTACGGATATACATTGCCCTTTTGGCAGGTCTTTGATATTCAGTGCCTCTATATTCTGACATATCATACCCTTCAGGCAATACATACCCCTCATCCTCGCTTAATTTATCATACGTAGTCTCATTTGGCTCACCGTCAGTTAACAATACTAAAAATTTGTTATCAATTTCATTAATTGTATTACTTTTTAAGTTTGTTTCTGCTCTTTTTAACCCATCATCAATATTAGTTGAACTCCGAAAATAAATACCATTTTCAATGGAATCTATTACCAGCTTCGCCTTGTCCAACTGCTGGGCCGTACTAACATCTCCCCACGTGAGTTTTGTAACAGCCTCTCCATGATAAGCAACAATAGAAACCATTCGCTTTGCCGCAGAAACACCACGCTCCATTCCAGATGCAGCGTAAGTATCTAAAAATTCCTTTGCGGCGCTCTTTGCCTCGTCCAATCTTGAGGTTTCTCCTTTACAGTTCCTATCATGGTATCTTTCCATAGTCTTTCCGCATGTCGCACAGTAATCCATTGACGGAGAAACATCAATTACCAACACAACCGCCGCATCCGGCGACTTTGTGCTGGTTTCAATTGCCTCTTTCGCCTCTACTTTGAGTGCGATATCAAATTGATTCTCCGTTCCAGTGGGGCGAATCTGTTTCGAGACCGTAACTTTAGGATTCTCCTCGTTGTTTTTTACTTCTGGACTCGTTTCTCCTTTCTCACTCCAACTTTCCCCATCATAAGTATAATACTCAGCAGAGGTTCCTCCCGAAATCTGAGCTTCCGCTTGCTTCTTACCTGCTTCTTCATCACCGTCCGGCGCCGCCATCGCGCTCATAGGCAGAATGGAGAGGGCCATGGACAAGACCATCAGCATGGCCAATAATCGTTTCTTCATATTTTTTGTCTCCTCCTCTGGTTATGTTGCTTCGGCTTCCACCCCTGGGAAGCCCGCTGTGGATTTACTCCGGCGCTTTCTCCGCCCCGCCCGGAACAAGGGGAACCTGGTACCGCCCCAGATTCTTCTGGCTGACCTTCCCAGCACATACCGGACAGCCGCAGCGTTTGTCGCTGGTGCGGGAGTAGACCACGGCTTTCCACACGTGATTCTCCGGGCACCGCCACCACACCTTCTTGTGGCTCCCCGGGGTGACCATGGCCGGGGTCAAGGCCCCGTTCAGAACAGGGTCCCACGTCTGGGCCAGCTCGGGGTACCGGGTCGCCAGGTCGTTGAACCCCGCCAGGACCTTCCGCCCGGCGCAGTAGGGGCAGTCGCTCCCCCAGGCCCGGGTACTGATGGCCGCGTGCCAGCTGTGCCCCAGGCCGCACCGCCACCAGACGGCGCGGTTGCTGTACGGTGAAACCTGCTGGGGGGTCAAGGCCCCGTTCCTCTCCTGGTCCCATTGCCGGGCCAGCTGGGGAAACACTGTGGCCAGGTCGTTTTCCCCCGGCAGCACCGTCCTGCCCGTGCACACCGGGCAATCGGCGCCCTGGCTCCGGGAGAACACCGCCGCCTGCCATGTGTGCCCTTGGGGGCACTGCCACCACACCCGCCGCCGGCTGCCGGGGGCCACCGCCGCCGGGGTCAGCCCCCCATTTTTGGTGGGGTGCCATTGCCGGGCCAGAGCGGGATATAGGGTGGCCAAATCATTTTCCCCGGGACTGATCCGCCGGCCGGCACAATAGGGGCAGCCGGCGCCCGCCGCCCGGGACTTCACCGACGCGGCCCAGACGTGCCCGCTGCCGCACTGCCACCACACCCGCCGGGTGCTCCCACAGACCACCTGGTCCGGGGTGAGTGGGCCGTTCCTCTCCGGGTGCCACTGGGCGGCCAGCGCCGGCTCCCGGGAGGCCAGGTCATTAAATCCCGGCCAGGGCCGCTTCCCCGCGCAGTACGGGCAGCCGCTCTCCGCTCCCGTCCGGGTGTAGACCGCCGCCTGCCACCGGTGCCCTGCCCCGCAGCGCCACCAAACCTTCTGGCGGCTGCCATGGGAAAGGGCCAACGGCGTCAGTGCCCCGTTGCCTTCCACATCCCACTCTTCCAGCAATGCTTGCCGGCGGGTTCGTGTGCAGTAGTCATACAAGCTCTCTCGCATCCTCCACCCCCTTTGTGGGCGCTTCCCCACAGACGCACTACCACAAAATTCTGATTCTGTTGTAGTGTGGAGGAGACCTCTCCCCCTATCAGGGGCTCATCTCCCAGCACTTGGCAGCGAAACACGGAAAAAAGACATGAGAACGGGCTGGAGAAATTTTTTCAGGTTCTCCAGCTCCTTCTCATGTCTTCGTTTGTTTTTTCTCTTGATTTAAGACATGTTTTTATGCTAAAATATGTAAAAGTATAGTTTTCTCCCCAGGCAGAAAACACTTTTTCGGGAAGAGTTTTGCAAATGCTACAACAAAATCAGAATTTTGTTGCTAAACGACCAATCCCAGCCGTTCTACTTGGCGCTTATGTTCCGCACCGCTCTCCATAATATAGATTCGAGTCGTCTCCACGCTGGCGTGTCCCAAAAGGTCCGCCAGCTTTGCCATATCCTTCTCCAGGCTGTAAAACGCCCGGGCAAACAAATGCCGGAAGTTATGGGGAAACACCTTTCTCTCCCCCACCCCCGCCTGGGTGCTGAGGGCCCGCATCTCCCGCCAGATGTTGGAACGGTCCACAGGCCGCCCGGTCCGGGTGACAAAGACCGGCCCCGACGTTCTCTTCTGCCGCCGGCAGTAATTCCCTAAAGCCCTGCACAGCTTGGCTGTCAAAAAGATCGTGCGGTGTTTCCCCTTACAGTCCACCCGCACCCGGCCGGCGGCCAGCGCCTGCACTGTGACGAAACGCAGCTCCGACACCCGCATCCCCGTGGAGGCCAGAGTCTCCATGAGATAGTACAGCCGCCAGTTCCCCCTCCTCTTGGCCGCAGCGAGCAGGCGGAGATACTCCCCCTTGTCCAGCTCCCGTCCCTTGTCCCGGAACAATTCCCGCTGCCGCCGCAGAGGCTTCACCCGGCACTCCCGCCATCCCAGGAAAGAAAATAGGCCATTGAGCGCCGCCAGTTTCCCGTTGACCGTGCTCACCGCGTACCGCTTGGTCAGGGCCTCCTTCCAAGCCACCACCGCCTCCTTAGTGACCACGCGATTCTCCGGCAGCGTGGCCGCAAACGCCCTGATCTCCCGGCGGTATGTTTCGATGGTCCCCTGGCTCCGTTCCTCCCCCTGCAAATACCGGCAGAATTCCGCAACATCCTCTTGCCTCATGACACGCCTTTTCATAGAAAATCCTCCTTCGCAAGGTGCTCTTTTTCATTTTTCTGACTTAGGAAATAGTATGCCTGTTTTTTGCGTCAAAAAGCGGGGCTTTCGCCCCGCCAGTTTTTCCCCTTCACTCTTTACAGGCTCCCTCCCAGTGCACTTTCTCAAAATTTTTCACAATATTATCATTTTGAAACACTTTTGTCCAGGCACATTCTCTGGCACTTGCAAGGGAAGGCCAGATGCATCCATAGAAAAAACCGGCGGTCAAGCTTGACCGCCGGTTTCTTCCTGGGCAAAAGTTCCGATATTATGGCCGCCGCCGGGCATTCGGATTCATCCGCCGGAGGGTCCAATGCATTCCAATCTGATCCAACAGCGCCTTCCGCTCCGGTGTCATGAGGAAATTGGGATTCCCCGCATGGCCTGCCGCTGGGAGGACAGCCACATGCCCAATTTGACCCCCTCCTCCGTGACATAGTTCACAGGGAGGTTCAGATGGCCATGGGCCTGGTAATAGGCCTTTGCCACCTGGTATTTCTCCCACCATCGTTCCCAATACGGGTCCCATACCATTCCGATCTCGTCCAGCCTGTGTTTTTGGTGTTCCTGTGCCGCGCGCTCCCCCTCCCCGGCACCTCTGCGAAATTTCCGGCGCTGCTGGGCAATCCATCGTCCCAATGCACGCCCGTCCTCGGTGACATAACTGACCCCAATGCGAAGATGTCCGTGGTCCTGATAATAGGCACGGGCCAGGGAGAACATCTCCTCCCATCGGTCCGGTGACGGCGGCTCCCACTGGACCCCCAACGCCTCCAATTCACGAACCCGCCGGGAGCTCAGTGCCCCCGCCCGATACCGTTTCCTCTGGTTTGCCAGCCAAGCACCAAGGCGCAGCCCTGTCTCCGTGGTACAATCCGCCGGGATATCCAGTCCTCCCGTCGCCTGATGATAGGCCTGGGCAGCCTGCAGATATTCCTGCCGCCTGGACTGGTTGGGCGCCCAGCAGATCCCCAGCTGCTCCAATCGGTTGACACGCTGGGGCGTCAGCGCCTGCTTGCGGTACAGCTCACGCTGATGGGCCAGCCAGGACCCCAAACGCACATGCTCCTCCGTGACATAATCATGGGGAATCCGCAGGTCTCCGTGGCGCTGGGCATAGGCCGCTGCCAGCTGATACATCCGTTGCCAGCGCGCCTCAAAGGGAGCCCACTGCATGCCAAGGGCCTCCAGCTTCTGAATTTGCAGGGCCGTGAGCTCATTGTTGCGGTAGGCCTCCCGCTGGGAATGAAGCCAGCCGGCCAAATTAACCCCGGAGGGACTGGTCAAATCAGCGGGGATAGAGAGGGTACCGTGTCTACGGTGATAACGATAAACCGCCTGATAGCTCTGATCCCAAGCCCTGGCCGTAACATCCCGGTAGGTTTCCAGAATGGCTGGGCGGTCCCGGGCGATATCCGGCGCGGGATCAGGGAGGTTCAGCCAGCGAAACAACGTACAGATGGCTTCCGCAAAAGCCGCCTCTCCCGAATCATCCAGCACAATCACTCGATCACACCGGGAGACCTGAGGCACGCCGGGCTCTCGTATGCGGATCAGGTGAATGCCAAAGCGGCGGCAGAGTTCCCCCTTTCGTTCATCCAGCGCCAGCTTGTTGTGATGCCATTGGTATCCATCGTATTCTATGGCGGTCCGAAGGGAGGGAATATAGAGGTCCAACTCCACTCCCACCACCTGCCATTGGGAAACTTTCACAACATCAGGAAACGGTTTCTTCAGATAGAAAAGGAGCGCCTTTTCCCGAAAAGAGGTCTTCGCCGTGGCCTGGGTCCCATCCCAGATCATACCCAGTTCGTTGAGCTGGGCAATGCGCTCTGGCGTTATGGTGCCAATGCCCTGTCCCTCCTTCCCGGCCAGAAAGTTTTTATAGCATCGCCGCTGCCGGGCAATCCAGTGTCCCAGCCGCGCCCCTGTCTCTGTCACATAATTACAGGGGACATTGAGCATCTGATGGACCTGATAATACGCCTTGGCATGCTGATACATCTCCTGCCACTGGTCGGTGAGCGGCTCCCAGACCATACCAATCCCTTCCAGCCGTTGGATTTGCGCTTCTGTCAAGCAGCCGCGTTTTCCTTTCTTTGCCGCCCGCTGGGCCAGCACCCAGGTACGCAGCTCTCCTTCCATGGGGTTGAGATGCCCGTGGGCCGCATAATACGCAGAGGCTTTTCGAAACCACTGTTCCCACAGCTCTTCCGAATCTACCCCGGCATCCCACACCATTCCAAGGGTCTCCAGCTTTCGGGTCCGTTCCTCGTTCAGGACCCCCTTTTTGTAGTTTTTTCGCTGGGTGCTGATCCAGCGCCCTAAAAACTGGTCCGGCCCACTGTCCTTGGAGACCCGCAAATGCCCGTAGCGCTGAACGTATGCTTCCGCCTGCTGGTAGGCCGTCTCCCAAAGGGATTGGTATACGTCCCAGATCATGCCAACAGACTCCAGCATACGACTCTTTTCTGGCGATAACTTCCCGGCCTGCTTGGCTTTTCGCTGGGTGGTCAACCACTGGGAAAGGCCTGCGGGCAAGGGCGCACTTCGTCTTTGGTAAGGACAAAGGTGCCCATGACGCTGAAAATATGCCTCTGCCTGTCGGTAGCGGTCCATCCACGCCTGCTCCGGCACATCCCATATCACCCCCAGAGCCTCCAGCTTCTGAAGGCGGTCAGGTGCAAGTGCTCCGTTTTTTCTGTCCTGTTTCTGATTGGACAGCCAAATCCCCAGCTTCATGCCAGTCTCCGTTTGGTACGTGGCAGGCGGAAATGTCCCGTTACAAACAACATAGTCCTCCAGCAGCGCAAAAAAATGCTCCCAGCTCTCCCTGCGCAGAACTTCCGGCTCCCAAACCACGCCCAGGGCCTCTAACTGGGCCTGTCGCGCCTGGGACAAGCGTCCCCGTTTGTACTCCATGCGAACCTTGTTCAGCCAGATTCCCAGCTTGACCCCCTCCTCTGTGACATAGGACTGAGGGACCCGCGCCGTGCCATGCTTTTGCAGATACCGTTCCAATGCCTGGTACATTCTGTTCCACTGAAACTGCCTGACATCCCAGACCATACCAATGGCATTGAGTAGATCCACCCGCGCCTGGGTAAACCGCAGATTGGTACGGCTTTTGTATTCCATACGCTGGGTGCCAATCCAGGCTCCAAGGCGTTTTCCTTGGCAGACATAGTCATTGGGGACCAAGAGATCCCCGTGTTCCCGTCGGTATTGTTCCGCAAGGCGGTAAAACGCCAGCCAATCCTGCTCCCGCTGGTCTTTAGCTGACAACGCCAAAAGGACCACCTCCTCTCCAACTTCTCAGCAGACTCTCCCTGAATCGTTTCCCTCTGGAAGGACTTCGTTTTCACCCCCGGCTCAAATCTCTCTTGAATATATGGTGACTACACCTCCCATCTCATAACAGCCTCCCATTTGAAACATGTTTAACACGTCATTTCATTGTCATTTTGTTATATCTGAGCGGATACGTCAAGTTTCTTTCCATCTTCGTTCTTCAAATAATGAGCAACTTTCTCTCCTTTCACAGAGAAGGACCTCATCAGGCGGCGCAGTTCTTCTATAAAAACAATTCTTCGGAGAGAAAACATAGCAGGTTCCCTTTTTCCTTCTTTTTTGCTATAATTATTAAAATAGCAATACCATTTCAGAAGAGAGATGATTATATGGACAACATCTGTTTTGTTATCATGCCTTTTGGCATTGGTTTTGACGATCTCTATGAAAAAGTATATGTTCCAGCGATCCAGTCGCAGGGTTTATCCCCCTTACGCGCGGATGAAATCTACGACAATCAGCCGATCATACGGGATATCACCCAATCCATCCACCACGCCAAGGTCATCCTGGCAGATGTCACAGGGCGAAACCCAAACGTCAACTATGAACTGGGCATCGCTCACGCGCTGAAAAAGGAGGTCATCCTCCTCACCGCCGAATCCAAGGATGTCCCTTCCGACTACCGTCATCTGAGATACCTGCAATATAACCGCATGGATGTTGACTGGAATCAAACCTTGTCCCAGGAGCTCCAGGCCACACTGAAACAAGTTCTTTCCCGGCTAAGCCAATCGGACAAAACAATTCCATCCACAGCCCCCCGCCAAAGCGCGGTTCTATATGTGGCGGACATCAAACGCATATTTTACAATCGCTTCCGAGGGGATCACTTTTATCAGATTGACGGTCTCCTGCCCACCTCTCTCCTGAAAGAGGAACCGGTTTCCGGAGAAAACCATTGGCTGGCAGATTGGGCCCAGAAAGAGGCCCGGTGCAAGGCGGGTGACACGGTCAGATTCAAGGTTCACAAAATATACGACCTTAAGGACTACAATCATACGTCGAATGCCCGGAACGTCAATTTTTCCCAGCTGGAAGTGGTATCCAGTGGTTCTGAGGATACGTTGTGAGAAGTGGTTCCTGAACAGAAAAGAGACAGGGACCAAGGCATATATGCCTTGGTCCCTGTCTCTCGTTTTGACATCACAGCCACACCAACACGGCAACGCCGCCTTTGAAAAAGCAGGTGTTCGTGTCATGTCCATTTGGAAGGGACGGCTAAAATCGATATTTTCATTAGTGCTGTTTGGCGTGTCCAAATTTCTTCATTATTCTGTAGCCAATATATATTCTCCACTATCTGTTTGCTTAACTAAGCTGTCTGAAGAAATTATAATCATCGGGCGTGACGTAGTGGGAATTTCCACTTTACTATACGCAATATCAATGCTGTACTGCTTGTTGATTTTTCTAAGTTTATTGTTATGAATATGTTCAACCTGCCCAGTGAGAATGGTATATCCATCCTTTTGAAGTTGCTGCTTGATAGCTTGGACTTCTTGCTCAGAATAGTGTCCGTGCCTCATTAGATTTTCGAATGTTGCTTGAGAAATCGTATGGGTGTTTCTGATTGCTTCCATATAATTCTCCATTTTAGGAATATCATCATGAGGATACACTTTGGCACCACGGTCCATCTCCTCAAATATCCACCTACAAAAGTCCTCATCATGTTCGATACGGAATTTGTCGAAGAGCGGATCTTTCAATAAATCATATGTTTCATCCTTAACATAAAGCATGTAGCCATGTTGGGCGCTACAACGCATAAATGGCTGATAGCCAATTGGAACGATCAGATCCGTTACTGTTTCGTCATTTGACAACGCCAACTGCATATCTGTAATTTCTATA
>ERZ1673696.3220-NODE-3220-length-10278-cov-4.668590_pt1 | contig 10278 bp, 5 predicted proteins | sample MGYA00580226_ERZ1673696 | MGnify/ENA primary metagenome ERZ1673696 (study PRJEB41218, sample SAMN15661743) | gut metagenome | host: Homo sapiens | place: Canada: London | collected 2015-08-20/2019-03-30 | study: EMG produced TPA metagenomics assembly of... | reverse complement strand
TCTGCTTATCCGTACTGACTCTTACATAACCGTATATCATACAATTGAATATTAAATGAATAACTAAAGATACGTTAGAAAACTAAATGATAGGGGGTGATTAGTAAAAACCAACGTTTTTTATCGTCAACTGGATATGTAAGTTGCTTTTCACTACAAATATGAATATAATAATTTAAACCAATGGCATATTGAATGGTAAAATTAAATTAAAATTTAACTTACGTGTGATCATAATGGAAGGAAAAACTACTTTTGTGATAAAGATAGAATAACTAGGCAGGAATGATTTCATCGTTTCCTGATACATATATAAATATGAAGAAATTATTATCGTTACCGCCCAATTTGGTGAATAGTTTCCACAAGATAGCGAAAGTAAATGTGGATGAATGGTTTTGTACTTCCGACCCGGTAGGGGCACGGCTTGGTTCCGGTGGTGGTACAACCTGGTTGATCGAAGCATGCCGGCAAAATGAAGCACCTCAAATACCTGTAAAGGAATGGCTGGCAAAAGAAAAAAGAATTTTGTTGCATGCCGGAGGTCAAAGCCGGCGGTTACCCGGATATGCCCCGTCGGGAAAGATTTTGACTCCGATACCTGTTTTCAGATGGGCGAGAGGGCAAAAGTTATCACAAAATCTGCTATCCCTGCAACTTCCTTTATATGAGGAGATCATGCATAAAGCGCCGGATTCACTCCATACCCTGATTGCCAGTGGTGATGTGTATATAAGAAACAGTGAGCCGTTACAGGATATTCCGGAGGTGGATGTTGTTTGTTACGGATTGTGGGTCGATCCTGCCTTGGCGACCAACCATGGTGTGTTTGTGTCGGACCGGCAGACGCCCGATAAACTGGACTTTATGCTTCAGAAGCCTTCTTTGGATGATTTGGGGAAGTTGGCACAGACACATCTTTTCCTGATGGATATAGGGGTTTGGTTACTTAGCGACCGGGCAATGGAGTTGCTGATGAAACATTCTTATACAGCCGACGGGAAGACTATGAAATCTTACGATTTGTATTCTGAATTTGGACTGGCATTGGGAGAACATCCCCGTATTGCCGATACTGAACTGAATCAGTTAAGTGTGGCTATTTTACCATTGGAAGGAGGAGAGTTTTACCATTATGGCACGAGTCGTGAACTGATCTCTTCCACATTAGCCGTTCAGAATCTGGTACGTGACCAGCGGGCAATTATGCACCGTAAGGTTAAACCTCATCCGGCCATGTTCGTGCAGAATGCAGCTATCGATTTGACGCTGACAGCCGAGAACTCTGAGCTATGGATTGAAAACAGTTATATAGGAAAGAATTGGAAACTGGATAACCGCCATATAATAACCGGTGTCCCGGCAAATAACTGGGAATTGGATCTGCCCTCCGGTGTTTGTATCGATGTCGTTCCGGTCGGTGAGCAAGACTGGGCTGCACGTCCTTATGGTTTTAATGATCCGTTTAAAGGAGCATCTGACGATGAGAAAACGCTTTTCATGGGATGTCCTGTCATTCAATGGGGAAAGGATAGGGGAGTAACATTCGAACCTTTTGATGATTTACAGAATGCCCCGTTGTTCCCGGTTTGTAAAAATGTGGACGAATTAGGACTGGTAATACGCTGGATGGTTTCCGAACCCGGACTGGAAAATGGCCGTAAGATATGGGAAACTTCCCGGAAAATGTCGGCGAATGAATTATCTGATTATGCGAATCTGGATCGGTTGTTTGCCCAACGTGAAAAGTTCCGTTATGCCAACTGGCCGATGCTGGCCGCTAATCACGAGAAAAGTGTCTTCTATCAGTTGGACCTTGCTGATGCTGCACGTGAATTTGCCGGTGGAAATCTGGCTTTACCTGAGGTGCTTTCCTCTGAAGTTCCTTTAATGAAACGGATACATAACCGGATGTTCCGGGCTCGTGTATTGCAACTGGAAGGGAAGCCTTATGAAGAGGAACAACAGGATGCTTTTTCATTGTTGAGAGAAGGACTGATCGGGTCTGTTTCCCGTGAAAAGCAATCTCCTTTCCTGAATGTCTATCGCGATCAGATTGTTTGGGGACGTAGTCCGGTACGTATCGACCTGGCTGGCGGATGGACTGACACACCTCCTTACTGTATGTATGCCGGTGGAAACGTGGTTAATGTAGCTATCGAACTGAATGGCCAGCCGCCGTTGCAAGTATATGTCAAGCCATCGAAAGAATATAAAATTATTTTGCGTTCCATAGACCTGGGGGCTATGGAGGTCGTTTCAACCTGGGATGAATTGCATGATTATAAAAAGATCGGTTCTCCTTTCTCTATACCGAAAGCTGCGTTGGCACTTGCCGGGTTTGTCCCGGAATTTTCAGCAGAGCATTACCCTTCGCTGGAAGATCAGTTGAAGAGTTTCGGTTGCGGGTTGGAGGTAACTTTACTGGCGGCTATTCCTGCCGGTTCCGGACTTGGTACCAGTTCTATCCTGGCAGCAACGGTTCTGGGTGCAATCTCTGATTTTTGCGGTCTGGCCTGGGATAAAAGTAAGATTGGATACCGCACATTGATACTGGAACAATTGCTGACAACCGGCGGAGGCTGGCAGGATCAGTATGGCGGAGTATTGCACGGTCTGAAACTTTTACAAACAGGAGAGGGATTCAACCAGAATCCTTCCGTGCGCTGGTTGCCGGAATATTTGTTTACAGACTCGCAATATCAGGGCTGTCATTTACTTTATTATACCGGTATAACCCGTACGGCAAAAAATATCCTGGCTGAGATCGTGCAGGGGATGTTCCTAAACAGTGCTACTCATCTCCGCCTGCTCTCAGAAATGAAAACACATGCCCTGGATATGTTTGAAGCCATCCAATGCGGTAATTTTGAAACCTACGGCAAACTTATCGCAAAGACCTGGGAACAAAAGAAAGCACTCGATTCCGGAACAAATCCTCCGGCAGTAGAGGCACTTATCACCCAGATTAAAGAGTATGCCTTGGGATATAAATTACCCGGAGCAGGTGGAGGCGGTTATCTGTATATCGTCGCTAAAGATCCGGATGCGGCCTTACAAATACGCAGGCAGCTGACTGCTTCGCCGCATAATCCGAATGCCCGTTTCGTTGAGATGAGCCTTTCCGATAAGGGGTTGCAGATCAGCCGGTCGTAACTCCGACTACAAGAATATGTACTGATCAGAATATTTGCCTGTCTCTGATCAGTACATATCCGCTTATTGCTATTAAGTCAAGAAAAATACAACTGATAAGGATCAGTACTTTTTTAGGTGCTGAAGCTTTCAGGGGGACGGAAGCAGGTTCTATAATGGTATAGACCGGTGTTTGTTCCTGTACCCGCAATTTATCCTGTTCCTGTTTTTGCGCTAATGTGTTATAGACATTGAATGTCAGTGTCATCTCATTTTTCAACCGTTCCAACTCTGTCCGGTAACTGGCTGAAACGATATTTTTATTACCGTCTTCAAATGCGGCATACGTTTGTTGGGCTTTATAGTAGGCATCCTGAGCCTCTTTTAGTACTTTCTCTGTAAATTCCAGATCTTTTTTTGCTTTTTGTGTCCGGTAGTTGGTTATATATTTTTTTAATTTTTCCACTACATTATCCGTTACTCGTGCTGAGATAACCGGATCCTGCATTCGAACGGAAACGGTTACTACCTGCGTTTTCTTATCTACAAAGATCGATATCCGTTCCTGTAATTTCTTTATGATATCTTTTTGCTCTTTGGTAAGAAAAAAAGGATCTATCTTGTCTGGCTGGTGATCTTCATCTCCCAGCATTTCGAAGAGATAGGAGATACCTTTCAGCGGGGCTTGTATGATCAGATTCCACCATGCCTCTTTCTGATGTCCTTTCAGATAATTGAACAGAGACATTTTCAACGTTTTCTTCTTATTCGTTACTTCCTGAGGGAAAAGTTCCAGAAGAAACGGAGTACTGTGAACAATATCCGGATAAACTTCGGGTGAAATAGCATCCTGGCTGTTTCCGCTGTTTATATCTATTCCAGCCATGGCTGCCAGTCCTCCGAGATTCCCCATCTTACTTGCCGTATTGTTTGTTTCGGGCATCAGTTTGACGGTTGTGGTGTATTCTTTCGGGATACTGAATGCAATGACAAGTCCTATAATCACCCCTATTCCGCTACTTTTCAGAAATAGTTTTCTTTTTGACCATAAGAACTGTATAACGGCTATAATATCTATATCCAATTCTGTCTTATCAGTCTTTTTTTCACTCTTGTTTATCATCCTTTACTACAAAGTTTATTTGAGAGAATTTATCAATGAAGTCAACATGGCAGCGATAGAAGTCGTAGAACTTGTGATGCTGAGTATTTCAGCCAGGTTCGCCCTTCTGTCACGTTGGCTTTTACTTGGAACGACTATTTCACAACCCGGCTCGATCTTTGGATAACGTTTAAAGAAAATACCAACTTTACGGGTGGTCGCTACTTTTCCGTTCATATAAATTACAATCGGATATTTGCGGGAAGTATCGTTATATCCTCCGGCCTGTGACAGGCAATCGCGGACGGACATTCCTTTGGTATATGTGATACTGTTCGGATAGGTAACGGCCCCGCTGATTTTCACTGTACTCTGTAACTGAGGTATATAAATGATATCCCCGTCACGGAGAACCAGGTCATAGGTACTTTTCGGGTGGGTAAGTGCCTGTTGTAAATCGATTCCGACAGAATAGTTCTTTATATTGGTAAGCGACAAGGCGATAGAATCCTTACTCTGCTTGTTGTTATTACTTAGTTGCAACAATGTTTCCACCTGGCGGATTTCATCTTCCGTCAACTGGCGTTTTAAACTAGCTCCTCTCACATAAGCATCCGGAGTTACTCCTCCCGATTGAGCGATAATATCACTCAGGCGTGTGTTTTTATAAGGTAAAGCATAGTCACCGGCAAAAGTGACTTCCCCATTTACTTTTACGACTTCCTGTTTTTCATATCCTGGAGAGAAACGGACAAAAACTTCGTCGAACGGTTCAAGAGTAAAAAGTGTATCTGCATGGGCCCCGGATGATTTGGATGGCAGTTGCAGTTCATCGCTCAATGCAACAGTATATACTTTGGAAACCTGGTTCGTACTTTTATCAGCCGTAGGATCCTTGATCCGGCGGGCTACTTCAACATTGATCGTCGAGGCGGATTCCTGTAGTCCTCCGGCAAGAATGATGGCATCTTCCACCGTCATATTTTTGCTGAAAGGAATAACTGTATCTGGGTTATTGACAGCTCCGCCGACTTTGACGGTATAAGGTTCCCGGAGTTCAAATAAAGAAGGTATATATAATTTGTCTTCTTTCTGTAATTCCATGTCCGGGATTTCCCCGTTCATTATACCTTGTATATCTATGGCAATAACCGTACTGGTGAAGTCGGGATTCAGACGGGTAAGATGCGCCCTGCCTATAAATTCATCTCCTTTTAGCCCGGCCGCCTGTTTGATCAATTGTTTGACGGTATGTACTTTTGGGCTTAATTCATATTCTCCGGGACGCCATACGGAACCGGTAATCGTGATCCGGTTGTCATAAAAAGGAATTACGGAGTCTACTAACAGGGAGTCGCCGTCCTGAAGGACAAATGTAGGAAATTCTTCAGCGGTTACGGTAGCAATCTGATAACGGGAACCTGATTTCCGTTTGATTGTCACGTCTTCTGTAAAAGCGTCTCCGGTGAATCCCCCTGCCATTTTCAGCAGGTCTTCCAATGTCTCTCCTTTACGGAGTTCGAATGTACGGTTACGTTTTATTTTCCCGTGTGTGTTAACCAGTTGCTCATAAGGTTCGATAATAATCATATCATTGTCTTCCAACCGGATATTGGTATCATATTTTCCGTTAAGCAGATAATCGTATACATCCAGATTGGCTATTTCCTTATTGTTACGATATACCCGGATATTACGGAGGGAACCGATGTCGTTCACTCCACCTGCTGCGTATAAAGCATTGAACAAGGAGGCTAGCGAAGATAAGGTGTAGGTACCCGGTGCAACCGCTTCTCCAACAATATTTACTTTAATACTCCGGATTTTCCCTAGTCCGACCGAAACAAATGTATTAGGTTCTTTTCCGTCTACCAGGTTCCACATGATTTTTCCCAACTCCTGCTTGATCCGGTTTTCTGCTTCTTCGATTGTCAGCCCGCTTAAAGCGACTGGTCCTACATTGGGAATGATGATCGTTCCTTCGGGTGATAAAGTCAGCTTCAGGTTTAACTCCGAATCTCCCCATACATCAATAAGTACTTCATCACCGGCTGACAATGGATAATTTCTGGGAGTCGGCATATTCATATTCGGTTCGAAAGACAGGTTTTTATTGGAAAATATCTCACGACCGAAGACCTGGTTTTTTAGACTGTCTTCAGAGGTGTTATCTTTCCGTTGTATGTCGATTGGAGGGATCTCATTTGTTATCATGATCCGGTCGGTTACCGGTTGTTCGCTGGCCGGGATTACTGACTGTTTCGTCCCGCTACTGTTTAAACGTTTGGTAATTTCCTGTTGTATCTGTTCTTCTGTCATGCCGGCAGCCTTGGCCTTATCAAGTAACTCCTGCGGAACCTGGGCTATTGCCAGGATAGAGTACAATGAGCAAAAGAAACAAAGAATGCATTTGTTTAAAGTCTTCATAGAATCTCTTTTATTTTAGTAACAATTCGTTGGCAAGCCAAACCGTCTCCATAAGGATTCACGGCTTTACTCATTTGGTCGTAATATTTTTTATCCTCAATTAATCGGGATGTTTCATCGAGTATCCTGATAAAATCTGTTCCTACCAATTTTACAGTTCCGGCGTCTAACGCTTCCGGACGTTCAGTGGTATCGCGCATTACCAGGACCGGTTTTCCCAGTCCGGGTGCTTCTTCCTGAATACCGCCGCTATCCGTCAATACAATAGCAGACTGTTCCATCAGGTAGACGAATGGCAGATATTCCAATGGTTCGATGAAGAATAGATTTGGCAGACGGATATCTCCAAACACACTCTTTATCGGTTTCCTGACGTTCGGATTAAGGTGCATCGGATAGACAAAGTCTATGTCCGGGTATTTGATTGCTAATGTTTTGAGCGCTTTACACATAGAAATAAAACCGTTACCGAAGTTTTCCCGGCGATGACCTGTGATTAAAACCAATTTCCGGTTACTTTGTTCTGACAGGCGGGAGGTTTTATAACCGGACTTTTCCAGTTCACTGGCAAGTAGTTGCTTCAGTTCATCCTTGTTTTTTATTTCTGAGACTACGTGATACAAGGCATCTATGACAGTGTTACCTGTTACTGTAATCAGCTTCTCATCTATTCCTTCCTCCAATAGATTTTTTTTGCTTAAGACTGTCGGAGCGAAGTGATAAGATGCTATTCTACCCGTCAGTTGCCGGTTCATTTCTTCCGGCCAGGGACTGTATATATTGTGTGTCCGTAATCCGGCTTCTATATGTCCGACCGGTATCTGCTGGTAAAAGGCAGCCAATGCTGCCGCTGTCGACGTGGTTGTGTCGCCGTGTACCAGCACCAGATCGGGACGGAATTCTTTCAGCACATCTCTCATTCCGGTAAGTACGCGGGCTGTAACGTCATACAGGTCCTGTCCCTGCTTCATAATATTCAAGTCATAATCAGGATGTATGTCAAAGATGCGAAGGACCTGGTCCAACATCTCCCGGTGTTGTCCGGTAACACAAACGACTGTTTGGAACAGATGAGGATGTTTCTGAAATTCTTTGATTAACGGAGCCATTTTTATTGCTTCGGGACGTGTGCCGAAGACTAGCATAATCTTTTTCATTTTGTTTCTTTTATTATATTCAGCATTTGTCCGGCGAGTACTTTTCTGTCAAAATCGTGTGCAAGTTTTCTGCATCCGGCTTTACATTGTTTATATAGGATAGGATCGGAGAGGAGTCTGTCGAGTTGACGCTCGAAGTCTTCTTTTGATTCGGGTTCGAAGCATAATCCGGCTTTGTACGACTCGACTATCTGACGTGCCTCTCCGTCCACTCCCATCAGGATAGGTATTTCCATGCCTGCATTTTCAAAGATTTTTGAAGGAATGACTGTCGTGAATAAATTTGATTTACGCAAATTGATCAATGCAACATCAAGGATGGAAATGTATCTTTTTACATCCTGCTTGGATACCGGATCGAGCATCGTAACATTTTTGATTCCTAAGTCATCCTTTAGTTTCAGCAGTTTATTCTTCTCGGCTCCGGCTCCCAGGAACAGGAAGTGATAGTTGTTTTTCCCCTCCATCCCAGCCGCACATTCAAGGATAAAATCCAGTTTGTGAGCCATTCCGTGAGTACCGATATAACCGATGATTTTTTTATCTTTTAAATTCAGCTGTTCAAGTAATACTTGATCTTTAGACATGGGAGTGAACAATTCCCTGTTTACCCCGTTTTTTATAACTTCTATCTTTTGGAGAGGGATTCCTTTTTCGCTTAACCTCTTTTTGAATGAGTCCGTTACAACGACGATTTTTTGGGCAGAGCGGTAACATCTTTTTTCCTCCCATTCCAGAAAGCGGATTATAGGATTTTCTTTCATGGCACCGACTGTTTTGATGGATTCGGGCCATAGATCGCGGACTTCCATGATCCAGGGTTTTCTTTTCCAGAAAGAAAGGGTACGTCCCGACAAGGCTGTGAAAAATTGGGGAGAGGTGGCAATGATTATATCAGCCTGTTGAAATAATCCAGCAAAAAAAGAAGTAACGGAGAAACTGATATAGTCGAGTGTCCGTTTCAGAAAGCCTTCGTTCGCGGTGATGTAACTCCATACCCGTATTACACGGATACCATCCATTATTTCTTTTTGATAGAGGCGGTTACGGTATCCTGTATATACTTTTCCCTGAGGAAAATTAGGAGTACAGGTGATGACGGTGACTTCTTTCCCTTGTTTTACCCATTCTTTACAATGTTCGTAAGTCCGGGTAGCCGGCGCATTCACTTCCGGCGGAAAATTATCAGTTAAAAATAAGATTTTCATTAGTGATAAATGTTTATTGGATGTTATGCCTGATTGTATATTGCATTTGGTTGGTAAAAGCCAGGCATATTTTTTTTGTCGGAATCAGTTTATTATATTCAAAAGCGATCTCACAGGATTCAATCCATACTTTGTCCGCCCCGGAGAAGGAGATGGTTCCACGGTCTGTCTTTACTGAATCCGTATTGACCGATAGAATCGTGACATCGGGATGTAGATGTATATAGTTGATCCCTTTTGCTCCTTTGGCGGGTATAAGTTGGTCTTCAATCGTAATCTCCCGGTTTTTCATATTAAATCGTCGTTGGTGTTCGACACCCAGTTGCCTGAATCCGTTATGGCGGGCAGTGATACTGTTACGCTCTTCTTTCAGGTAAGTGATTTTAGCCCGTTGGGCAACCCGGAAACCTCCCCAGACATTGCTGGAGCTTTGACCTGCAACCCGAACCGTATTATGCGCCTGTGTCTCACGTTCATATTGTCGCCGTACATTTTTCTCGTAGGTTGAGATACCAGAGTCGATGATGAAAGGTTTCCCATCAATCCGTAATTCATAGTTGAAAGTGTCGGCATGAGCATGTCCGGGAATGTAGTCCGGACCGATATTACCGACATCCAGTACCATTTCAAATCCGGAAGATTCAAATTTTCGATAACCGGATTCCTTCAAATTTTCTTTTGACCAGGTTAATCCCAGTCGTTTAGCATACAGAAACAAATCCCTGGCTATTGGAGCTACACCATAGGTGCTGTCATTGAATAAAGGCATGGAACCATCAGTATAGATGATAGCTTCTAGCCATCCGAGCATTTTTATAGCTTTTGATTCCATATATTTTACAATGTATTTCTGTTGATCGAACCGCATATTATATTTAGCGGCATTGATGCAATCAAGTAAACGGTCCAGCAATATTTCATGGTACATCGGAGTTAGTTCATAATGTGCACCATCAGGAAGTATTTGTTCTTCCAATTCACTATATAATAATTGTGTGGCCTGTTCATAAAAAAAGTTGTCTTTAAAATAAAGTGCGGCCCACAACAAAGAAAATGCATCTTCTAATAAATGGTTGCCTAATAAGTGATATTCAAGGTTATCAGATAAAATTCTATATTGGTTATATAACGATGTATTCCAATTTTTTGTGTTTTCGGGAGGAATTAATAGATAATATTTGGAAAAAAACTTTATCCAGTTTACACCACGCAGGGCTATAGGATACGGTTCTAATCCATTCTTGTTAGA
>ERZ1673696.3211-NODE-3211-length-10296-cov-16.310224_pt1 | contig 10296 bp, 10 predicted proteins | sample MGYA00580226_ERZ1673696 | MGnify/ENA primary metagenome ERZ1673696 (study PRJEB41218, sample SAMN15661743) | gut metagenome | host: Homo sapiens | place: Canada: London | collected 2015-08-20/2019-03-30 | study: EMG produced TPA metagenomics assembly of... | reverse complement strand
GGTATGTACATGTCCGGCTTCTTCCCCTGCATGATGTTCGGTGTCCTGGGCGCTGCTCTGGCTATGGTCAAGACCGCTAAGAACAAGAAGGCTGCCATCGGCCTGGTTCTGTCTGCTGCAATCTGCGCCTTCGTCTGCGGCGTTACCGAGCCCTTCGAGTTCGGCTTCATGTTCCTGTGCTTCCCCCTGTACGTTGTGTACGCTGCTCTGTACGGCATCTTTACCGTCATCACCTACTACTCCGGTTTCCGTGCTGGCTTCTGCTTCTCCGCAGGTGCCACCGACCTGGTGTTCTCCGCTTCCCTGCCTGCAGCTGCTAAGACTTGGATGATCATTCCTCTGGGCATCGCAGCCTTCGTGGTGTTCTACGCAGTGTTCTACTTCGCCATCACCAAGTTCGACCTGAAGACCCCCGGCCGTGAGGACGACGACGAAGAGACTGAGAAGAAGGTCGTTCTGGCCAACAACAACTACACTGAGGTTGCTTCTGCTGTTCTGGCTGCTGTCGGCGGCAAGGAGAACGTGAAGGACGTTGGCTACTGCGCAACCCGCCTGCGCTTTGAGGTGCTCGACAACGCGAAGGTTGACGAGAAGGCTGTCAAGGCTGCCGGTGCTGCCGGTGTCATCCGTCCCAGCAAGAACGCTTGCCAGGTCATCATCGGCACCAAGGTTCAGTTCGTGTACGACGAGCTGAAGAAGATGCTGTAACTGGCACTTCGGTAAAACAAAACAGGCGCGGAGGGCTGGTTGCCTCCGCATGACACCGCCGGGGGCGGGCGCAGAAAGCGCCCGTTCCCGGCGGCTTTTTGTTCACACAAACCGCTTTTCTTCCAAAAAGGAACGTGCTATACTCAGATCAAATGGATGCGGCTTCCTCGCAGGGAGGCGGCCGCTGAGAAGAACGAGGTGTTTTGCATGATCATTCAGAATGCACTGGTTTATACGCCGCGCCACACCTTTGAGCGCGGTACGCTGTTCATCCGCAACGGGCGCATCGTGCCCTTTGCCGCCCCGGAAGCGGGCGAAGAGGTGATCGACGCCGAGGGCCTGTATGCCCTGCCGGGTCTGGTGGACATCCACTTCCACGGGGCCATGGGCAAGGACTTCTGCGACGGCACCGAGGAGGCCATCCAGACGCTGGCCGACTTTGAGGCCAGCAAGGGCGTGCTGGCCATCTGCCCCGCTACCATGACCTACCCGGAAGAGTTTTTGAACCATGTGATGGACGCCGCCGCCGCCCACAAAAACGGCAAGGGCGCAGATCTGGTGGGCATCAACATGGAAGGCCCCTTCATCAGCCCCAAGAAGGTGGGTGCCCAGAACCCGGAGTATGTGCAGGGTGCTGACGCGGGGATGTTCCGCCGCCTGCAGAAGCGCGCGGGCGGCCTGATCAAGCTGGTGGACGTGGCCCCCGAAGAGCCGGGCAACCTGGATTTCATCAAGGAATGCCACAATGAGGTGCGCATCTCCATTGCCCACACCTGCACCGACTACGACACTGCCGTGCAGGCCTTTGAGGCCGGTGCCACCCACATGACCCACCTGTACAACGCCATGCCCGGCATCACCCACCGTGCCCCCGGCCCCATCATTGCGGCACTGGAGCACGGCGCAGAGGTGGAGCTCATCACTGACAACGTGCACATCCACCCGGCCATGGTGCGGTTCACCTTCAACACCTTCGGGGCCGACCATGTGTGCCTGATCGCCGACAGCATGATGGCCTGCGGCCTGCCGGACGGCCAGTACAGTCTGGGCGGACAGGCTGTCACGGTCAAGGGCCCGCTGGCCACCCTGACCGAGCAGCCCGGTACCATTGCCGGCAGCAATACCTGCCTGTACGACTGCATGAAGCGTGCCGTGCTGGAGATGAACGTGCCGCTGGAAAGCGCCGTGCGCGCCGCCAGCGAGAACCCGGCCCGGAGCATCGGCGTGGACAACGATTACGGCAGCCTGGCCGCCGGCCGTTACGGCAACGTGATCCTGGCCGACAAGGAACTGAACATCAAGGCCGTGATCCAGAAAGGGACCCGCATCGTATGAACAAGACCTTTACCTGGCGGCTGCTGACCCCCGGCGAGCTGACCGACGTGTATCTGCAGGAAATGCGCCGCGACTTTCCCGCCGGGGAGCTCAAGCCGCTGAGTATGATCCTGACCAGCGAGGCCGAGGGCCTTGCCCACACCTGGGGCGTGTTTGACGGGGAGACGCTGGCCGCCTACCTGCTCATGGTGCGCCCGGAGGGCAGTGCCATCAGCCAGCTGGACTATTTTGCCGTGGTGCCCGCCTACCGCGCGGGCGGCCTTGGCGCAAAGCTGCTGGCAGCCCTGCCGGAGTACGAAGCCGGGACACAGGCCATCATCATTGAGGCCGAAATGCCCGAAAAGGCTGAGGACGAGGCCATGGCCGTGCGCCGCCTGGGCTTTTACGCCCGGTGCGGTGCCCGCGACACCGGCTACTATGAGCACCTGTTTGACGCGTGGTTCCGCATCCTGGTGCTGCCCTGCCCCGGTGCGCCGGAGCTGAGCGACAAGGACGCGCTGGACGCCCTGGTGAGCTGCTACAAACGCACCATCAGCGAGAGCCAGTGGCGCAAGTATGTGCAGTTCTACGCCCCGGACGGGAGCTTGAGCCTGTAAGGGAGACCCCGACGCAGGGATGTAAAGGTGAAACAGCAATTGCTGAAAAGGAGGTTTTTCTTATGACAACAAAAATGACTCGGCGCACGTTTCTGAAGGGGGCTGCGGCTGCTGCGGCAGCAGTGTCCCTGTCTGGCCTGCTGACCGGCTGCGGCGACCAGGAGCTGCCGGACAACGAGATCCAGATCGGTGCATACACCGTAAAGGTGTATGACCTGGATGTGGACCAGGGCACGGAGATGAATAAGGCCGGTGCCATCCTGGGCAAGGTGAAGCTGCGGTTTGCAGACGGCGGCGGCAACTGGCAGACCATGAGATATGATGGGATGTTCAGCGCAACTGTCAATGGATGCAATCTGACCCAGGTGGCTCCCACCGGAAGGTTTACCGTGACCGATTCCATGGGCGGAAAGCTGCACAGCACGGTGGAGCAGGAGCTGCGGCTCAGCTTCCCCAACGAGGGTTGGCGTTACCAGTACCAGAACGGTGCAATGGCAGTGCTGACCATCAAGATCAACGGCATGACCGGCACGCTGTATCTGGTAAAGCGGGGCAACGTATATGTTGCCACCAAGATCAAACCCATGAACTGATAAAAGACCTTTTGCCCCGGGCACTCTGGAAAGAGTGCCCGGGGCTTTTTGTCGTTCTGCCCAGGGGCAGAAGGATGGTTTTGGGCAGTTTTTCCGGCAATGTAAAGAAATGTGCCACGGTTTTCACCGCCAGTTTACAAGCTCTTTGCAAAGGCCCGGCCCGGCCCCCAAAAGATTTACCTGCATTTTGCCCTGCCATGGTCGAAGAAATGCTGCCGGAGGAATACAATAGAGCCGTTCCCAAGAAAAACACAAACACAACATAAATTGCTGCCGGGCGGGTGCCCGGCCCGATCTGGAGGAAAATATTATGAAAAAGATCACACGTCGTTCGTTCCTGGCCGTTTGTGGTGCAGCAGCGGCTGCCGCTGCCCTGACCGCCTGCGGCGGCTCTGCTTCTTCCGCTTCCACCACCGCTTCTTCTGTGGCTTCTGCCGCTTCTTCCGCTGCCGGGAGCACTGCTGCCGGCACCCTGAGCGGCAATGTGGCCACCGGCGGTTCCACTTCCATGAAGAACGTCATCGCTGCCCTGACCGAAGGCTTTGCCGAGGTGGAGCCGGGCGTTACCGTCAGCTATGACCCCACCGGTTCCGGCGCAGGCATCACCGGTGCCACCGACAAGACCCTGGACATCGGCCTGTCCTCCCGTGCCCTGAAGGACGACGAGAAGAACGATGTGGACGGCACCACCGTGGCGCTGGACGGCATCGCCATCATCGTGAATAAGGACAGCAAGGTGGCGGACCTGACCGTGGACCAGCTCAAGCAGATGTTCACCGGCGAGATCACCAACTGGTCTGAGGTCGGCGGCGACGACGGCGAGATCGTGCTGATCGGCCGTGAGGCCGGTTCCGGCACCCGCGACGGCTTCGAGAGCATCGTGGACGTGAAGGACAGCTGCAAGTACGCACAGGAGCTGACCGCTACCGGCGCTGTCATCAGCGCTGTGGAGGCCAACCCTCTGGCCATCGGCTACGCTTCCCTGTCCGCTGTGGGCGACACCGTGGCCATGGTCACCGTGGAGGGTGTGGAGTGCAGCGAGGACACCGTGAAGGACGGCAGCTACAAGATCCAGCGTCCCTTTGTGTTCGTCACCAACAAGAGCGTGGCTCTGTCGGAGCAGGCCCAGGCCTTTGTGGACTTTGCCACCAGCAAGGACGCCGCAGACCTCATCCGCACCGCAGGCGCTGTGCCCGTGAACGAGTAAAAGGCGCTCAGAGCCAGCCCGGCTGGGAGTTTCCCCGCGAAATTCGGGGCTTTCAGCTCCCACCCTCGGATCATTCGCTGGTGAAACTCCCGGCCGAACTGACCCGGTAAACAGGATGGGGACAATGATAAAATTAGCCCACCGCGTTGGCCTGCCGTTTCTGCGAGCCAACGCGGCTTTTATAAAGGTTTTCAGCTATGAACAAAAAATCCTATCTGGCTCGGGTACGGCTGCCCCGCACCCCTGCCGACTGGCTGGAAGCGATGATGAATTTCATCTTCTTCCTGTGCGGCATGCTGGCGGTGGGCTGCGTGGTGCTCATCACGGTGTACATGGTCCTCTCCGGCGTGCCGGCCATCCACAAGATCGGCCTGTTCCGGTTCCTGTTTGGCACCGAGTGGGCCTCCACCGCCGCCGACCCGAAGTTCGGCATCCTGCCCTTTATCCTGTCCAGTGTGTACGGCACGCTGGGTGCCACCCTCATCGGTGTGCCCATCGGCCTGCTCACGGCGGTGTTCCTGTCCAAGGCGGCCGGCCCGAAGGTGCGCACGGTGGTGGTCACGGCCATTGAGCTGCTGAGCGGCATCCCCAGCGTGGTGTTTGGCCTGCTGGGCATGCAGGTGCTGGTGCCCGCCGTGGCAAAGACCTTTGGCAAGGCGTCCGGTGCCTGCCTGCTGTCGGCCATCGTGGTGCTGTCCATCATGATCCTGCCCAGCATCGTGTCCGTGTCGGTCACGGCCCTCAACGCCGTGCCGCCGGAATATGAGCAGGGCAGCCTGGCCCTGGGTGCCACCGACACCGAGACCTGGTTCAAGATCAGCGTGCCCGCTGCCAAAAGCGGTATTGCCGCCGGCATCGTGCTGGGCATCGGCCGCGCCATCGGCGAGGCCATGGCGGTGATGATGGTGGCCGGCAACAGCCCCAATATGCCGGACAGCGTGTTCCGCAGCGTCACCTTCCTGACCACGGCCATTGCCAAGGAAATGAGCTACGCCGGCGGCCTGCAGCGGCAGGCGCTGTTCAGCATCGCGCTGGTGCTGTTTGTGTTCATCATGATCATCAATGTGGTGCTCAACGTGGTGCTGAAGGGAGGCGACCGCGATGCATAACGGGTTTTCGCCCTCCCGCCGCGCCTGGAACCGTGTGATGACGGTGCTGGTGTGGGCGGCTGCCCTGCTGGTGATGGCGCTGGTGGCGGGCATCCTGGGCATGGTGCTGGTGCGCGGTGTGCCGCACATCAGCTGGAACTTCCTCACCACCACGGCCAGCGTGCTGAAAGGCACCGACGGCATCCTGCCGGCCATCCTCAACACCCTGTATGTCATTCTGTTGACATTACTCATTGTATTGCCGCTGGGCGTGGGTGCGGCGGTCTACTTGACCGAATACGCCTCCAACCGCCGTCTGATCGAGGTGATCGAGTTCACCAACGAGACGCTGGCCGGCATCCCCAGTATCATCTACGGTCTGGTGGGCATGCTGGTGTTCAGCCAGGCTCTGGGCTTCCAGACCTGCCTGCTGTCCGGCAGCCTGACCCTGGTGGTCATGAATCTGCCCACCATCATCCGCACCACCCAGGAATCCCTGAAAACGGTGCCCCAGGGCTACCGGGAGGGCGCGCTGGGTCTGGGTGCGGGCAAGTGGCACATCATCCGCACCATCGTGCTGCCCTGCAGCATCGACGGCATCGTCACCGGCTGCATCCTGGCCGTGGGCCGCATCGTGGGCGAAAGCGCTGCCCTGCTGTTCACTGCCGGTGCGGCGGAAGTCATCGCCAAGGGTGTGGTCAAGGCCTACACCTCCAACGGTGCCACCCTGTCGGTGCTGCTGTACCTGCGCGCCTTTGAGGACGGCGACTTTGCTTCCGCCTGGGCCATCGGTGCCGTGCTGCTGGTGCTGGTGCTGGCCATCAACCTGGCGGCCCGGCTGGCCAAAGCAAAACTGAAACAGAAACAGTAAAACCTCTCGGTCCCCGGAGGATCAAAAATGGCCTCCGCTTGCGCTCTGGCCATCTTCAGCGGAAAGTGATTTTAATCGTTGCGTTTGTCGCGGCCTGCGGGCCGCTCCAAACGCCTTTTCACGGATGGAGATCTGAGAAGTTTTTAAAACATGAGGTACTCTATGGAAAGCACAACGATGCCGGTCATCTCGGCAAAAAACCTGAACCTCTGGTACGGGGATTTCAAGGCGCTGAAAAATATCTCGCTGGACGTGGGCGAGCGGGAGATCACGGCCCTCATCGGCCCCTCCGGCTGCGGCAAGTCCACCTTCCTGAAAACGCTCAACCGCATGAACGACCTTGTGCCGGGCGTGCGCATCGAGGGGGATGTCCGCCTCAAGGGGCAGGACATCTTTGCCCGGGACATGGAGCTCACCGACCTGCGCCGCCGGGTGGGCATGGTGTTCCAGAAGGCAAACCCCTTCCCCATGAGCATCTACGACAACATCACCTACGGCCCCAAGCTCCACGGTGTGCGCAATAAGGCAGAGCTGGATGAGCTGGTGGAAAGCTCCCTGCGGGGTGCGGCCCTGTGGGATGAGGTGAAGGATCGCCTGAAAAAGAGCGCCTTGGGCCTGTCCGGCGGCCAGCAGCAGCGCCTGTGCATCGCCCGGGCCCTGGCCGTCAAGCCGGAGGTGCTGCTGATGGACGAGCCCACCAGCGCCCTGGACCCCGGCTCCACCATGAAGGTGGAAGAGCTGATGAGCGCGCTGAAAAAGAACTACACCGTGGTCATCGTCACCCACAACATGCAGCAGGCTGCCCGTATCAGCGACCGCACGGCCTTCTTCCTGCTGGGCGAGCTGGTGGAGGTGGGCCCCACCAACCAGATCTTCAGCGCCCCGCAGGACAAGCGCACCGAGGATTACATCTCCGGCCGGTTCGGTTAAATCGAGGAGGAAAGACCAATGAGCATCCGCAAACAGTACGACACCGATCTGGAAGCCCTCAAGGCGGCGCTGGTGGAAATGGGCAGCAACTCTGCCGAGGCCGTGGAGGCCGCTCTGGAAGCCCTGTGCACCGCCGATGCCGAAGCCGCCCAGAAGATCGTGAAGGGCGACAGCCGCATCAACAACATGGAGCGGGACATTGAGCACCGCTGCATGACCCTGCTGCTGCGCCAGCAGCCGGTGGCAGGTGATCTGCGCCGCATCTCCACCGCCATGAAGGTGGTCACCGACATTGAGCGCATCGGCGACCATGCTTCGGACATTGCCGAGATCATCCCGCATCTGGTCACCGTGCGCAAGGAGGGCGACCCGGCGGTGAGCCAGGCCATCCGCATGGGGCAAAAGGCCCACAAGATGATCCTGGACGCCCTGGCTGCCCTGACGGCAGAGGACGAGCAGGCAGCCCGGCAGGTCATTGCGGCCGACGACGCCGTGGACTTTGACTTCAATGCCATCAAGCACACCCTCGCGCAGGAGATCGCAGCCGACCCCGCTAAGGTGGACGCTGCGCTGGACCTGCTGATGGTGATCAAATATCTGGAACGCATCGGCGACCACGCGGTGAACGTGGCCGAGTGGGTGCAATTCGTGCGCACCGGCCGTTACAAGGACGAGAGCATGTTTTGATCAAGCGATTTTCCTCATTTTCTTCCAGATGGGCCGCGCTGTGCAGTTCGTGCACAGGCGGCCCTTTTTGCTGGAAAAAATAATTCAAAAATTTTTATCATTTCGTGCAATCTTCCGGGACCGTGTTTCGTATACGAAGTGTAAGGGCCTTCAAGCAAGACCTGCAGTTCCCGTGCGGCGGGTGTCCGGCTTCCCCCAGTCCCCGCCCGCCGCACCGTTACAGAGGAGATCCAGATGATGCAGACCAAGAACGAGATGCTGGAGAGCCGCACGGAAGCCGTCAGCCGCGACGCGCTGGTGCGGGCGGCTCTGCAGGAGATCACCCAGAATTACCGCGAGGCCAGCCTGTCCAACGTGGCGCGGGCCTATGGCGTTTCGCTGGCATACGTCAGCGAGTGCGTGCGTGCGCAGACCGGCAAGACCTACAAGGAGCTGCTGCAGAGGCACCGCATGGAGACGGCGGCCCGCTTGCTGCGCCGCAGCGATCTGAACATCCAGCAGATCATTGCCCAGGTGGGTTACGAGAACACCAGCTATTTTTATCGTCTGTTCCACGAGCGCTACGGCCTGAGCCCCCGTGAGTACCGTCAGGTGCGCGCAGTCCGCAGCCGGACCACGGCCTGAGCATTCCAGGCAAGAGAATCATTTCCCCCCCCCTGAGCAGGGCACCAGTGTGAGACGCACGGTGCCCTGCTTTTTTGCAGTTGTGCCGATGCACAAAAAACTGGTGTTTTCTGGCAGGATGTAGTATAATAACAAGTGCAACAAAGCTGTGCCGCGCCTTCCTTGCGGAGAATATGCGGCAGGATAAGAGGGTGTAAACAGATGTTTCGTGGAGCAGTGAGAGGAGATCTGCCGCAGATCCTGCAGATCTATGCCCATGCGCGGGAAGCCATGGCGGCTTCGGGCAACCCCACCCAGTGGGGCGACAACTTTCCCCCGCAGGAGCTTCTGGAGGAGGACATCGACTCCAACCGGCTGTTCGTGGATGTGGTCAACGGCCAGCTGCTGGGCGTGTTCGCTTTCATTCTGGGGGCGGACCCCACCTATCAGGTGATCGAGGACGGAGCATGGCTGAACGATGCCCTGCCCTATGGCACCATCCACCGGCTGGCCTCCTCCGGCAAGAGCAAGGGGGTGGCTTCGGCGGTCATCGAGTGGTGTCTGGAGCACTGCCAGAGCCTGCGGGCAGATACCCATGCCGACAACCAGATCATGCAGCATCTGCTGGAAAAGAACGGCTTTACGCGCTGCGGCATCATCCATGTGGCGGACGGAACGCCCCGCATCGCCTACCAGAAGCTGGCCCTGACCCAGCAGCACAGCTGAGCCAAAAACACAACATAGCACCCTTTGCCCCGAGGGCCCGGCCCCGGGGCAGGGGGTGCTTTTTTTGTCGTCAAAACTGCAAAACTGTATTTTGTACAAATACAGTTTTCGGGGCGAAAAAATAAAAGTTCACAAAAATTGGAAAACGAGAGAGAAAAATGCCTGGAAATACTTCCTCTTTTGGGCCGTCTGTGCTATAATGACACTTGTTCTTGGGCAAGAGACAGAAAACTGTACGCATGAGGCGTACAGCATAAAGAGGAGTGTTATCATAGTATGAAGACCCTGAAAGCTGCTGTTGCAAAATACAACAGCATCAGTCTGATCCTGCGCATCCTCGTCGGCCTGGCAGTCGGCGTGGTGCTGGCACTGGTGGCCCCGGGTGCCGGTTGGGTGGCTGAGTTCGGCAACCTGTTCGTCGGCGCATTGAAGGGCATTGCCCCGGTGCTGGTGTTCGTGATCGTGGCAAGCGCCCTGGCACAGGGTTCTTCCAGGCTGGACCGCCGCTTTGGCACGGTGATCTGGCTGTACATGCTCACCACCTTCCTGGCCGCTGCCATTGCGGTGATGACCAGCTTCCTGTTCCCGGTGACCGTCGTGCTGGCCGATGCCGCCCAGTCCGACGTGGTGCCCCAGGGTCTGGGCGAAGTGATGAGCACCCTGCTCACCAACTTTGTGGCCAACCCCGTGGCGGCCATCATGAACGGCAACTACATCGGCATCCTGTTCTGGGCCTGCATGTTCGGCATTGCCATGAAGGGCATCGGCTCTGAGAGCACCAAGATCTTTATGGCCAACACCGCCGATGCGGTGTCCCAGATCGTGCGCTGGATCATCAATCTGGCACCCTTCGGCATCATGGGTCTGGTGTACACCAACGTTTCCGGCAACGGCCTGGCCATCTTTACCCAGTACGGCAAGCTGCTGGCCCTGCTGGTGGGCACCATGCTGT
>ERZ1673696.3204-NODE-3204-length-10310-cov-7.831887_pt1 | contig 10310 bp, 8 predicted proteins | sample MGYA00580226_ERZ1673696 | MGnify/ENA primary metagenome ERZ1673696 (study PRJEB41218, sample SAMN15661743) | gut metagenome | host: Homo sapiens | place: Canada: London | collected 2015-08-20/2019-03-30 | study: EMG produced TPA metagenomics assembly of... | reverse complement strand
ATAAAGGCTTCTATCTCCTTATAAGGTGCCATAAAGGTGACGGCTTCGTGCGCATCGTCTTTTTTCGCCGTTTCGGTCTTACCGCCGCCGCAGGCAGTCAACGCCGCCGTGGCTGCCGTAATGCCGCAGACCTGCAAAAAGGAGCGGCGGGAGATCTTTTTCATCATATAAATATACTTTCCTCACATTTTCGGAGGCAATCCTGCATGAATCCAATGGGGTGCAGTGCTGCCTTGATTTTGGTAATTCTTACACACCCCACAGGAATCCCCATGCTCGCGGCCTGTCCACACTGATTTTGTGCGGATTCTTCTATAAAAGGCATTGTTACTATTTTATCATCGTGTGAAAAGCGTTTCAAGCTAATTCGGGATTTCTTGCAATCATTTGCATGAAAAATAGGGAGGAAATCTGAGCTGTTTGGAGGCGTGTCAGCCCTGGCGCGGCGCAAAACAGAAGAAAATGAATCGAAGCAATCGTAAAGCCGCTCACCATGCTGGAAACCTGCACGGTGAGCGGCTTTTTGCTGTCCTATTTACAAATATGAGGAATTCAAGAAGTCTTTTATTGTGGTCAAAGCCAAATGAGGCCAGCCCGTAAACGAAAAAAATCCAACGATTTCTAACGTGAAATCGTTGGATTTTTGGTCCGAGTGGCGAGAATCGAACTCACGGCCTCTTGAACCCCATTCAAGCGCGCTACCAAAACTGCGCTACACCCGGATATTGCATGTGGCTTATCGCTCACAGCTCAATTAGTATACCCGATGCAGGGTGTTTTGTCAAGCGCTTTTTTCAAGTTTTTTCGATTTCTTTTTCGTCTTCCTCCGCCGTTTCCGCAATGGGCTGGCTGCGGAACGGTAGTGCGTCAAATTCCACGGTAGCCAGCGCCACGGCGAACACGCTTTGGGCCCCGGCATCCAGCAAAGCCTGCGCACAGGCGGCTGCCGTGGCTCCGGTGGTGATGACATCATCCACCAGCAGCACCCGCTTCCCGTCCACGTTGTCCGGTTCCAGCACCCGGAACGCGCCTGCCACGTTGACCAGGCGCTCGTCCAGCGAGAGCCCGGCCTGATGGCGGCCAGTGCGGGCACGACCAAGGGCGTTGGCGGCCAGCGGGACGCCCACCGCCTTTGCCAGCGGCCGGGCCATCCGCTCCGGCACATTATAGCCGCGTTTTTTGCTGGAGGCCGGCACCGGGACGATGGCGTCATAGCCAAGGCTCAGGCCCTCCACCCGCTGGGGTGTGGGCTCCGCGCCGCGCATGAGGATCTCGCTGCCAAAGAGCAGCCGGGCCATCTCGACGCCCAGTTCCACGGCCGTCCACGGCTCGCCCTGGTACTTGGCCCGCAGCACCGCACTGCGGACACAGCCCGTGTAGCGGTAGGGTGCCGCGGCCCCGCTCAGGGTCCCCAGATAGTGCTCACTTTCCTTGAGCCGCATGGGCATCCGGCGGAGCGGTTCCAGCCGTTCCGCGCATTCCGGGCAGGTTGGCACAAAGCCCAGCACCCGGCGGCAGAAAGGGCAGCGGCGGGGATACAGCAGCTGCCGGGCCTGCCGCAGCAGCCAGCACGGGGCCGCGTAATCCCCCGGCATCAGTCTTTCTTGACTGCGATGATGACGCGGACTTTCTTGCCCGCCGTGCAGCCAAAGTTATCGTACCAGCCGGTCAGGTAGTAATCATCCGAGTTGACGTATGCCAGCTTGGTGGCGTAATACTGGCCCTTGTACCACAGGTAGACCTGCGTGTCGTCGGCCATCTCATAGCGCTGATCGCCCGAGAGGACGGAGGCAGCGCCCACCTGATCGATCTTCATGGGCATGAGCTGCATCATGGATTTGACCGAACCAGACGCCTCCTGGCTGACGGCAATACCGCCCGCCAGCACCGGGTACTTGATGGGGGTGGTCAGGCTGGCCTGCTGGCCATTGATATAGCAGATGTAGTTGGCACCGCCGCCGATGAAGTTGAAGATGTTGCTCAGCGGAGCCCCGGTGATGGCACCGATCTGCCGGAAGCCGATGCCCAGCAGGCCCGCGGTGTTGCCCGTCAGGCGATTCCATGCCGTGCTGAGGATATCGCCGCTGATGACGCCCCACAAAATCTCGCTCGTGGTGGGCACCAGCAGATTTTTCACCTCATCCACGGTGGTCTTGGTGGTCGTGTTGCCCGAAGAATCGGTGGTCACCAGCGTTTTGATGCTGCTGTAGTTGGCGGCCAGATTCTTCACATCGTCCAGCACGCCGTAGTTCCACAGATCGCCCGTGACATCGTTGAGGATGAGGCGGTCGATCTGGCCGTTTTCATTGGTGGTGTAGTAGCGGACGTCAGAGCCCGAGAGCGTTACCCCCGATAGGCGGCTGGGACGAATCGCCCCAGCCGCACCTCCTGACGTTGTATCCATAATTTCCACATCGTCGGCCAGGGCAGCGTTGCCCAGAGCGGTGGCGTCCGCGTTCACGGTGCCGCTGACGGACCGGCTGCTGATTTTTTTCACGTTCTCTCCGTTGGCACCGTCCACGCTGATTTCTACCAGCCAACCGGTGGGAAAATTGAGGCTTTTGTCCACGTTGACGCTCCGGACGATACCGTCCGTGCACATCACCGAGACTTTCTGGAGCACATCGGCCCCGTTGTCCTCTTCAATCAGGTTGCGGGAGGCGGACTGGACAACGCCATAGAAGACGCTGTCGGCCTCTTCACCGGTGACGATGCCGGCCACCTCATTGTTCATGCCCAGCAGCAGGGTGACCACCTGGCCCACACCGCCGCCGTTGAGGGAGGACACCTGCGAGGCCACCGCCGTGCTGCCCAGCGTGTAGGTACTGCCCGCCACGGTGACCGAGGTGGGCGCGCTGGCCGAGGGAGACACTGCCGTGATGCGGCCGGCCGCGCGGCGGGTGTAGACCCAGATCGTGCGCAGGCTCTCGCTGTAATAGTACACGTCGTACTGGTTCAGCTCGCCCGAGGGGGAAACTTTATCGTTGCGGTAGACGGCTACCGGGGTAAAGGGCACCTGTGCCCCCTCGCCGTAGATAAAGGGGCCCTGCAGGCTGCTGAGCAGGACAGTGGAGGCATCCACCTGGCCGTTGGAAACGGTAAAGCCCAGAGTGGTGCCGTAAGCGCCGCCCGAAGCCGTGTTGGCCGTGAGGGCGTTGTAGAGCAGGACCGCGGCGTCCTCATAGTTCATGGCCTCGCCCTGCTTGCGGTCCAGTCCGGTGCGCAGGCCGATCTCGCTGGCCTTGTTGAGCTGCGCGTTGGGGAACGCGCCGTTCAGCTCGGTCATCTTATAGCCCATCAGCTTGAGGACCGCCGTGCAGGCCTCCTCCAGCGTGACAGCGTTGTCCGGGCGGTAGCTGCCGTCCGTGTAGCCGTTCAGCCAGCCCTGCTGCACCGCAATGCGGATGTAGGGGGCCCAGGGCGAAGTGCCGGGCACGTCGGTATAGAGGGTGCCCACCGTGCCCTGTGCACCCACGCTCTCCCGGAATGTGGAGAACGAGGCAAGCATCCGGGCAAAGGCACCACGGGTGACCACGGCGTTCAGGGCCCCGGTCTGGTCGGTATCCATGGCCCCCAGGGTAATGGCCATCTGGACCGCGGTGTTGTTGGTGGCAGCCGCCGAAGCCGGGAGCACCAGCATGGAGGCTGCAATGCACACCGCCAGCAGCAATGCAAGGATTCGTTTTTTCATGGCTTATCTTCTCCTTTTAATCATACCGCAGGGCGTCGATGGGGTTGAGCTTGGCGGCACGCTTGGCCGGCAGGTAGCCGAACAGCACGCCGATGCCCGCCGAAATGCCGAACGCCACCACGATGGAGTCGAACGAGGGGCTCACCGTGATATCCATGCCGTCGGTGAACATGGGCAGCACCCGGTTGGCAGCCATGCTGACGATGTACCCCAGCACGATGCCCAGAGCGCCGCCCAGAGCGGAAGTGGTAGCGGCCTCGGTGACGAACTGGGCCAGGATGACCCGCTCCTTGGCGCCCATGGCCTTGCGGATGCCGATCTCTTTCGTCCGCTCCGTGACCGACACCAGCATGATGTTCATGATGCCGATGCCGCCCACCAGCAGCGAGATGCTGGCAATACCGGTGAGCACCACGATGACCATGTTGATCATCTTGTTCATTTCCTCCAGCCACTCGCTGGCGCTGTACACATAGTAGCCGTTTTCGGTCTTGAGGATCTTCTGCAGCTCCTCTTCCATCGTGGTTTTGGCCTCGTTGGCAAAGTTTTCGTCCGTCATCACAGCCGTGTAGTTATTCACCGCGCTCTGGCTGGAAAGCCGCATCACGGTGGTGTAGGGCAGGTAGACGCAGTCGTCGTCGCTGCCTTGCTGCATGGTGGGGTTGCTGACCTTGGCCGCCAGCACGCCCACAATGCGGAACTTGTTGGCACCGATCTTCAGCGTCTGCCCCACACCGTTGCCGCCAAAAGCCACCCGGTTCAGGTAATCGCCAATGATGCAGACCTGCTTGTTGTCCTGCATATCCATGTACTGCAGGCCGCGTCCCTGTGCGATCTGGTAATTTTTCATTTCGGTGTAGTTCTCGTCCACACCGCTGATGTTGGACCAGCGGTAACTGGTGGTGCCGATCTTCAGCGTACCGCTGGCGTTGCCGCTGAATTCGATCTGGGGCGACACTGCCTTGATCAGGTCGGAGTGCCGCTGGCAGATGTCGTACATATCGTCCACCGGTACGGTGCGGGAGCCGTAGCCCCAAACCTGAATGCTCAGGGTGTTGGTGCCCAGCGCGGAAAAACTGTCCCGCATGCTCTTGGTCATACCGTTGCCCAGACCCACGATGACGATGACCGCCATCACGCCGATGATGATGCCCAGCATGGTCAGAAAGGTGCGCAGCTTGTTGCTCCACACGTTCTGGATGGCCTGCCGGAAGGTTTCAAAGATCATGCCTGTTCCTCCTTTTCCGGCGTTTCGGGCAGCAGAGTGGGCTGCACCATGGCCTCCGGTGCGTGAGAGTCGCCGTCATACACCACCCGGCCGTCCTCCAGCCGGATGATGCGGTCGGCCTGCACGGCAATGGAGTTGTCGTGGGTGATCAGCACCACGGTGTGTCCCTGCTGGTGCAGCTGCTGCAAAAGCCCTAGCACCTCGCGGCCGGTATGGGAGTCCAGCGCGCCGGTGGGCTCGTCTGCCAGAATGACCGGCGGGTTGCGCACCAGTGCCCGCGCAATGGACACACGCTGCTGCTGACCGCCGGAAAGCTGGTTAGGGCGGTTTTTCAGCTTGTCGCCAAGCCCCACCTGCTCCAGCACCTCCCGGGCGCGGACATGGCGGTCGGCGCGTGAGATGCCCGCATACACCAGCGGCACCTCCACGTTTTCCATCAGGTTCAGCTTGGGCAGCAGATTGTACTGCTGGAAGATAAAGCCCAGCATCTCGTTGCGGATGGCGGCCAGCTCGTTCCGGTTCATCTTGCCCACGTCCCGGCCATTGAGCAGGTAGGTGCCCTGGGTGGGCACATCCAGGCAGCCGATGATATTCATACAGGTGGACTTGCCCGAGCCGGACTGGCCGACAATGGCTACAAACTCCCCTTTTTCGATCTTCATGGAGATATGGTCAGCCGCCTTGACGGTCGTGTCGCCCATCTGGTAGTATTTGCACACTTCATCAAATTCGATCAGAGCGCTCATGTTCAGCCCTCCTCATCAAAAGGAACTGCTTCCGTCATCATAGAAACCGCTTCCGTCATCATAGTAGCTGTCACTCACCGAGTTGGGATCGTAAGCAATCGTGTCTTCCGCCGTGATGCCGTCGAGGATCTCGGTGTAATCGTCGTCGCTGACGCCCGTCTTCACGTCCACATAGACATAGCCGTCCGGAGCTTCCATCTCCGGGTCCGCATTGGCCGCGCTGGGCGAATCCTTGGTCACCAGCACATAGCCGCCGCGGACGATGGCCGCGTTGGGCACGCAGAGGGCGCTGGTGGACTCGGCCACCACGATCTCCGCGTTGGCGTTCATGCCCGGGCGGAGACCGTCGATGGAGTCGATGCGGATGGTCACGGGGTAAGTCGTGGTGCCGCCGGAAGAGTTGCCTTTCATCGAGACACGGGTCACGGTGCCCACATAGGTCTTATCGGCCACCGCATCCGCCGTGATCTGCACTTTCTGGCCCACGGAAAGGGAGCCGATCTCTAGCTCGTCCACATTGATGCTCATTTCCAGGTAGCTCAGGTCATACAGCACACAGAGGCTGGTGCCGGAGGTCAGTGCGTCGCCCTGCTTGACGTCTTTTTCGATCACAGTACCGCTGATGGGGGCCGTGATGGTGTAGTTGGCCATCGTGTCCTGCATATTCTGCATCGAGATCTCGGCACTGCGCAGGGTCTCCGAAGCAGACTGGACGGATTCAGTCAGGTCATCGCCCGTCAGTTCAATGAGGATGGCGTCCTTTTCCACCGCGCTGCCCTCCTGCACATTGATGGCGGAGACGGTGCCGGAAGAGGGAGCCGTCAGGGTACGCTCTGCCTGATAGGCAAAGGTGGCGGAGGCAATGGAGCTGACGCCATTGATGCTGGCCGTGGCTGCCTGAGCCGTGGTCAGGCCGCCCGCGTTCCGCACCGCGATGGTCACCGTACGGGTGAGCAGGTTGCCCGTGCTCAGTTCATCGGTGCCAGTCACAGCGGTAATGGTGCCGTCCAGCGTCTCAAAGGTGCCGTCCAGCACCACCTGCGCGCTCTGCCCCACCGAGAAGTTGGCGGCATCGGCCGCCGGGAAGAGCAGACTGAGCATCATCTTGGAGTTATCCCGGATGACGGCCACTTCCTGGCCGCTGGTCACTTCATCGCCCTTGGCCACTTTCAGGCTGCTGACAGTACCCGCCACCTCAGCACGGACGTACTGGCGGTCTACCGTCTTATCGTAGCTGCGCTGGGCCTGCTGGAGGGCGATCTCCGCTTTTTCCAGGTTGGTGGAAGCGTCGGAGCTGTCGATGGTGTAGAGGATCGTGCCCTCTTCCACGGTGTCGCCCTCTTCAAAATCAGCGGTGAGCACTTTGCCGTCCACCAGAGATTTCACGGTGTAAGTATTGGCCGGGTTCAGGGTGCCGGTGCCGCTGAGGGAGTTGGAGACATCCCGCTCCTCAGGCGCCGTTTCCACATAGCTGGTGTCCACATTGGCCTGCTTGTCCTTGGCGGGCTTGAGCAGGAACACCCCTCCCGCAAGGACGACCACCGCCGCCGGAACCAGCCATTTCCAGTTCTTCCGGGCAAATGCTTTGGCCCCGGCAAGCTTCCCGGCGGTCTTATCGTTTGCAGCCGCTGCCGAGGGGTCGTTCCCCTGCATGGCCGCGTTCTTCTTTTTCCAGATCATGCTTTTCCTCCTCGCTGTGCGGCGCGGGGGGCAAGATCCCCCTCCCGCAGAAGTGTCTGTTATAAGGTAGTGTATCGCATTTCGGGAAATTAAACAAGCGTCCAAATTTCATTTCACGCATATTTGACAAATATTCCGGCAGTTTCTCCCGGTTTCCGCCCCCGGGGCACCGCTGCCGCCTGCCCGAAACCCGGCCTGACAGGCGGATTTTTCCAAATTGTAAACCTGCTGCATATTTCAAAGTTGACGCACCCGGGAATTTCTGGTTTAATACGGGGCAAAGCGCAGTTTTTATGCGATGTTCCCGGCCCGTCCAAAACAGCGGGCCGCAAATAGAGGAGGATTTTTTATGAGTCAGGCAGCTGCCAAAAACACCCAAAGCTCGAAATTTTCGGTCCGCGATATCTGCTACACCGGATTGTTCGCCGCCGTCATCGCCGTGATGGCCCAGATCTCCATCCCGATGCCCCTGGGCGTCCCCATGACCATGCAGACGTTCGCCATCACCCTGGCCGCTGTGGTGCTGGGCTCCAAGCTCTCCGCCATGGCAAGCCTCGTGTACCTGATCCTGGGTGCCGTGGGCGTGCCCGTGCTGGCCAGCTTCTCCGGCGGTATTGACAAATTCGTCGGCCCCACGGGCGGTTTCCTCATCTCGTTCCCTCTCATGGCCTATATCATCGGCCTGGGCGTGGAGCACCGCAATGCCTTTAAGGGTGCGTTCCCTCTGGCCGTTGTCGTGGGCACCGTGGTCAACTACATCGTCGGTGTGATCCTGTTCGTCATCGTGGCCCACAGCACCGTGGCCGTGGCTATTTCCGCCTGCGTGCTGCCGTTTATCCCCACCGCCATCATCAAGGCTGTGCTGGCCTGCGCCATCGGCCTGAACATTCGGAAACGGATTCCGGGGCTCAAGGCATGATCGTACTCCGCCCGCACCATCTACTCTGCACCCAGGGCTACTCCGGCCACGGCTACGACGACGCCTTTGTGGAGCACATGAACGACGTGGTCCACCAACTGCGGGAGGTTCCCGGGACGCGGATCCACCTCACGTTCTCCACCGACACGCTTTGCTCCTGCTGCCCCAACAAGCTGGGCGAAGACCTGTGCGACACCCAGGAAAAGGTAAAGCGGTACGACCGCAAGACCGTGGAATACTTTGGCCTGGAAGAAAAGGATTACGTCTATCAGGACCTCATTCGGGCCATGGATGCCAAGGCTACCCCGGAGATGCTGGCGGATATCTGCCGCGACTGCTGCTGGTTCCCCGTCAGCGCCTGCTGCAAAAACATCTGCAGCGGCAAATATGTAAAATAACCTCTGTTTCTCCCCTGCAAAAGGGCCCGTACCGGCATTGGTACGGGCCCTTTTGCCGTTTCAGCACGCAAAAAGAGGCCGCTCCACGGAAAATTTCCAGTGGAACAGCCTCTTTTTCGATTTACTTACCGCGTTTTCCGCTCACTTCACCGCAGCGTCATCCGCCGCGTAGAGCTGGACATATACCCCTGCGGGGACGCAGGCGGCCCAGGCGTCTTTCTGGCTCAGCCAGCCGAATTGCTCACAGACATGGTCCGGGCACTGGCTGTCCTGAAAGGCGATGGCACCGTCTTTTACCTGTAAATGCACAACGTAATCGCCCACATCGTACAGATAATCGTAATCTTTGTCCAGCGGGATGGTCTCGGTGATGCCGTCGCCGAAATCGGCTACCGCCACCAGCGCTTCCCCCTGTTTGCGGCCCCGCAGTGCCCAGAAAAGCACCACTGCAGCCAGCAGGAGCACTGCCGCAAAGAGCAGATTTTTCTGCAGCCGGGTCAGGCGTTTCATGCAGCGTAATCGCTGGCAGCCTGGCCTGCAATGCGGCCAAAGACGGTAAAGTCGGCCACAGCGTTGCCGCCCAGACGGTTTGCACCGTGGACGCCGCCGGTGATCTCACCTGCTGCAAACAGGCCGGGGATCACGTTGCCATTGGTATCCAGCACTTCCGTGTTGGTGTTGATGGTCAGGCCGCCCATGGTGTGGTGGACACCGGCAGTGACCTTGATGGCATAGTAGGGAGCGGTATCCAGCGGGTTTGCAAAGCTGGTACGGCCAAACTCGGCGTCGGCCTTATCGGCCACGCACTGGTTCCAGTTGTTCATGGTCTCGGCAAAGGTCGCCTCGTCCACGCCAATGGCCTTGGCCAGTTCCTCGTAGGTAGCGCCCTCCGCGGTATAGCCTTTCTTGATGTAGCCCTGGATGACGCTGGAAGCATCGGCCATGGCCTGATCGACCACCAGCCAGCTGTAGCTGCCCGGCTGTGCGATCTCAGCAGCGGAAACCACGTCACGGGTGCCCACTTCGTCAATAAAGCGCTTGCCGTCAGCGTTGACCAGGATCGCGCCATCGCCGCGCAGGCCCTCGGTGATCAGGGCAGCGGTGTTCGCCTCCACAGTGGGGTGGATCTGGATCTGGTCCATATCCACGGTACCGGCACCGATGGCCTCAGCCATCTCAATGCCCTGGCCCAGGATGCCGGGGGCGTTGGTGGTCATAAAGCCCTCGAGCTCAGGCTTGTACTTCACGACCATGTCCAGGTTGGCACCGAAACCGCCGGAAGTCAGGACCACGGCTTTGGCGTTGACGGTGACGGTCTCACCAGAAGCGCCGGTGGCCTTAACGCCGCAGGCTGCGCCGTTGGCATCGGTCAGGATCTCGTTGGCGGTGGTGTTCAGCAGGATCTGAACACCGGCCTTTTCGCAGTTCTCCTGCAGCAGGGGGATCATGTAAGAGCCCACAGAGAGGGTCTTGCCCTCTGCGTTCACAGGGCGATGGATGCGCTTGACAGAAGCGCCGCCAAAGCTGGAAACGCTGTGCAGGGTGATGCCGTTCTCATCCAGCCAGTCGATGGCATCGGCACTGTTCTCGCAGAGAGTCTCCACCAGAGCGGGGTCGTTGATGCCCTTGCCGCCGATCATGGTGTCCA
>ERZ1673696.3194-NODE-3194-length-10334-cov-11.901255_pt1 | contig 10334 bp, 8 predicted proteins | sample MGYA00580226_ERZ1673696 | MGnify/ENA primary metagenome ERZ1673696 (study PRJEB41218, sample SAMN15661743) | gut metagenome | host: Homo sapiens | place: Canada: London | collected 2015-08-20/2019-03-30 | study: EMG produced TPA metagenomics assembly of... | reverse complement strand
GAGAATATACGATTCAGATAAACAAGACAAAAAAGCGAAGAATTGTATACAAAGCCTTTCGCTTAGAAAAAGGCGGAATGCTTCAGTTAGTACCTATGGTTTATTGCATAATCACAAATGATTTTGAGAAAAGTCCCAAAGAAGCAATGGACTTTTATGAAGCAAGAGGAAACAGCGAAAACTTTACAAAAGAATTAAAAGATGATTTCAACGGTGGGAATCCTTCACATAAAGAATTCGTAAAAAATGAAATGGATTTTCTAATTTCAAGTCTAGCCTACAATCTTTATCATGTATTCCAGCAAACAATATTAGAAGAAAAAGATCAGACAATACGAATGAATACATATCGATTGAAATATCAGAAAATAGCAGTCAAAGTGATACAACACGCAAGACAGGTAACGCTTAGTTTTAGCAGTGCCTACAAAAATAAAACTCAGTTTACTCAGTACTGGAATAAAGTGTTGCAGATTTAACGTTTTGAACCTATATTTTAAAAAATCAGCAATGTCTGATATCCTTTTATATACTCATTTCAAACCATTCGAAAACAAAATGAAAAAGATTAGCCGAGTTGGATCCATCAACAAGGCTAATCTTTTTTTATTATCTTTTCATGAATAATTCAGGCTATATATTAACTCAAAATACACTTAAGTTAGTTGTATCCGTTTTCATTAAACTAAAAGGTGCAAATGATACTAAAAAGTACCTTAGTTGCTTCTACGCTTTTTACGACTATGAATATTCTTAGATACACTACGAATATTTAAAATTGGAGCCAAGAAAATGATAATAGGATAGATTTCCAAACGACCAATCAACATCGCAAAAGATAAGACGATCTTCGAAAAATCCGAGAACATGGAGAAATTTCCCATTGGACCACAAAGACCATATCCTGGACCTACATTACCAATACAAGTCATAACGGATGTAACCGTTGTTTCAAAATCAAAGTTATTAAATGAAACCAAGAACAACAAGACACCGACAATAATAATGAAACTACAGAAATACGCCATGATCTGAGTGACCACCTCTGTATCTACAACTTTTCCATCCATTGTAATGGCTTCTACTTTTTGTGGATGTAGTAACTTTTGAATATCCAATTTAATTTTCTTTACAATAATCAAAAGACGACTTACCTTAACACCACCACCAGTCGAACCAGCACTCGCACCACAGATTGTTAATAAGAAGAGGATCATCTTACTAAATTGTGGCCAGACACTATAATCACAACTCGAATATCCCGTTGTCGTTATAATTGAACCCACTTGAAAACTTGCCAAACGAATGGATTTGAATACATCAAAATTATACATGGATAAAATATTCAATGTGATACAAATAATTGAAAATAGAATAATACCTAAATATGTACGCAACTCTTCATTTTTAAAGACCTGTTTGAAATCTTTGATTAATAAAAAGTAATACATATTAAAGTTCACACCAAATAAAATCATGAAAATCGTAATGATCACTTCATAATACGCATTGTTGTAGGCACCAATACTCGTGTTTTTAATTGCAAAACCACCAGTACCCGCTGTACCAAATGTATTACACAACGCATCAAACAATGGCATCTTCCCAATCAAAAGTAAAATGACCTGAATGACAGTCAATCCCATATACATGGTATATAAAATCATAGCCGACTGACGCATACGAGGTACTAATTTACCAATGGTAGGACCCGGCGCTTCCGCACGCATAATATGCATATCACGATCATTTGACTTTGGAAGTAAGGCCAAAATGAAAACCAAGATACCCATACCACCAATCCAGTGTGTAAAGCTACGCCAGAATAGTGTGGCATGCTTCAAATTCTCAACTTCCGTTAAAACACTTGAACCTGTCGTTGTAAATCCAGACACCGCTTCAAAGAAGCAATCCACAAAAGAAGGAATTTCACCCGACAAGTAGAATGGTAATCCGCCAAAGAAAGAAACAACAATCCAGGCAATACCCACCACAAGCATTCCATCTTTGGCAAAATAAGAATTCGTTCTCGCCTTTTTACGCGTTAAACCATATCCTAAAACCAAACAAATCCCAATTACGATCAAGTAAGAATCAAATAATCCTTCTTGATAAATCAAATCCACCATGACCGGTAACACCATTAAACAGGCTTGCGCAATAAGCACCATACCCAATACATTACCAATTATAGTCCAGTTGAGTTTATGTATATTATGCTTAAGATAGTAAATCATTGATATCCCTCAATCCTGCAACCTTACTAATAATAATAACCGTATCCGATAGTTGAATACGCGTATCACCAGTTGCCACCTTAGAAACACCTTTATGTGTTATATACGCAATGATAATACCCTTACGAATATTTAGATCCTTAATTGGCACATCAATAAAACGACAATTGTCACGCACTCTAAATTCTAAAGCCTCTACCTTGTCATCCACTAGCTTGATCAAAGATTCAACGTTTGATCCAACCGTATTCTGCATAGCACGAACATACTGCACGATTTGGTTTGCGGTAATAAACTTAGGCGTAATTGAATTTTCAAGCCCCAACTTATCCAACAAGAAACCTAGAGAAACACGATTTACCTTAGGAAGCACATGCGTAACACCATGACTTTGCGCAAACATCGAAATAATGACATTCTCCTCATCATTATCTGTAAGAGCGATAAAGGCATCCATTTCCTCTAAGGATTCACTCAATAATAATTCATGATCCGTTCCATCTCCATGAATAACCGTTGCCTGTGGGAATTTTTCAACCAAGTTGATACACTTATCTTTATTCAACTCAATAATTTTAACGGCCATCCCCAATTCAAGTAACATTCTCGTCAAATAATATGTGATACGACCACCACCAACAATCATAACCTCATTGACTGTACGATCACTTAAAATACCAATCTTAATAAAGAAACGCTCTAATTGCGTTGCTGAACCCGTTAATGTAAGACGGTCATTTTCATAAATCACCGTATTTCCATTTGGAATGATGACTTCACCATCACGCAAAATCGTCACAAACAAGACTTCCGTCTTAAAACGACGATTGATATCAACCACACGCATATTTAAAAGTGGGGAATTCTCTGTTACCTTAACTTCAGCAAGCTCAATTCTTCCCTTCGCAAAAGACGATACTTTAATGGAATTTGAGAAACGAATCGCACGCAAAATTTCACGAGCCGCCGCCTGCTCTGGATTGATACTCATACTCAATCCCAATTCATCTTTAATCAAACGAACTGTGTTATTGTATTCTGGATTACGAATACGAGCAATGGTATGTCTAGCTCCCAATTTTTTTGCCAATAAACAACAAATAATATTCACTTCATCCGTTGATGTAGCCGCAATCAACAAATCACTCGAAGGTACGCGTGCTTCCAACAATGTGTCTAAACTAGCTCCATTCCCTTGCACACCAACAATATCTAGTTGATTCATTGTACTCGATAATACATTCACTTTATTTTCAACCACTGTAATATCATGACCCTCTTGATTCAATTGTTTCGCAATCGCAAAGCCAACTTTCCCATCACCAACTACAACAATTTTCATATTTTCCTCCAAAAAAAATAAATTCCTATACGGAATCTATCTCAAGTATAATACAAATCAATATTAAATACAATTCAACATAAAAACTAGTGATACAGAAAATTTGTTCACTCTTCTTGCATTTTCAATCCATAGTGATATACTAGGCAATACTGGATAATCAAATTGCCTTTTTACCGCTTATCCAGCGTTTCCTATTTCTTGAGCTGATTTACCCGATCAGCTCTTTTCTTCGTTTTAACAATCGAGTATAAAGCCCTTAGAAAGGGCATAATGGTATTTTTTAAATTGCACTATCTTACCTGCGTCTTTCCATAGACGCTTTTTTAAGGAGGTGTGTTATGAATACACAATTACCCGAAGCTTTGTGCAAAGATTTTGCGGCCATTTATCAATGTGAGCTAATCCAAGATACTATCGATATCGTCCGCTTCGACAAAGGAACCCCTATCGATATGGCCATACAAACTTTGGATTTGTATACACTTCACTCCTTTAGTAAAATGATACATGGTACGATACAAATGGAAAGTAAAGAAAATGCGGGTACAACCTTTTGGATAATTCTTCCTTTACAGATAGATTTTAACCTACAAACTGCAAAGCCCATTCAAACTAATCCATTAAATCTTACAAATAAGAAAGCACTCCTTGTTGAAGACAATGATATCGACCTAGAAATTGCAACCATTTTGTTGCAAGATCTTGGGTTTGATGTATCGACTGCTCGAAATGGACAGGAAGCCATTGATCAATTCAAAAAATCTAAGCTTTATACTTTTGATTATATTTTTATGGATATTATGATGCCAATTAAAGATGGATTAGAGGCAACAAAAGAAATACGTACCTTACCAAGAAACGATGCGAAAAGCGTACATATTCTTGCGATAAGTGCCAATGCATTTGAAAGTGATATTCAAGAATGCATTAAAGCAATATGAATGGACATATCGTAAAAGCAATCACTATGGAATTATTAGAAGAAAAATTAGCGAAATGAAAAGGGTGAGATACTTACCCTTTTAGTCTGCATATGGCTTTAAATAATCTGCATTCAAAATTAAAATCTTATTATCGACTATACGAATTACGTTTTCTTCTCTTAATCCACGCAAAATACGGTTGACACTGTTTCTGGTAGAAATACCACAGAATCCTGCGATATCATCATTTGTGATCTGCATATCAATCAATATACCTTCCTTGATTTCTTTTCCAGACAAAGAAATCAAATTATAAAGAAATGCATAGATAGCGCCACTCTTTCCATTCATTGTCATACATTTTTGGCGATATAGAGCTCTTTGTAGATTCTCACGATAGTATGCCTCAACATACTCTTTTAGTTTTTCATCTCGCTTTACGGCCCTTGAGAAATCTTCTCGACTTACCAAACAAAAAGATGCCTCTTCACTTTCAACACGAATTCTTACACGATACGCAACATCTTCACGAAGTGTGTCGCACATTAACGAAAGAAGATTGGGGCCTTTGTCGTAAGTTATATTATATTCACGTCCATCCTCTAAAATGGAACTCACCTTTACGACACCTTCCTTTAAAAAAATCATCTTTTCTAAATCGCACATTATAATATCATGGTTCTTTTTTGAAACAATTGGGACTTCCATCTTTTCCAGATATTTAAGCACATAGTCACAATTCATCTTCGTCACCTCTATCATTATTTCCATTGTACCATACTTCAGTTGAATCTTGTTAGCAATTGATATTTATTATATTACGTGTTCCTTACATATACAATTATGGACAATTGTTTTTGTATAATACACAACAAGATGATATACTTATTTTTGCTGGATAGCGTGTCCATAAAGTAATTTGCATATCCAGTTTCCTATGAATAGAGCTGAATTATTTGCCACATCATCTAGTTCAGCTCTTTTTTCATTTCAAAATCCATGATATAGTAAATAAAACTGGTTGTAACCAACTCATGATAGTCTTTCTTATAATGACCAGTTTTAAGAGTCGGCATCCCACATTTTAAGTCGGCTCTTTTTATTTTGTATGAAAAAAGGCGGATTATGCATCCATCTTAACATCTACAAATTGTTTTAAATACTCGACATCCAAGGCCATGATTTTATTATACAATGTGCGAATAACATGTTCTTCTCTTAAGCCACGCAAAATACGATTCACGCTATGTCTTGTAGAAATTCCACAGAAACCCGCAATATCATCGTTTGTGATCTTTAGGTCGATCAAAATTCCATCACGCGCTTCTTTTCCAAACATTGTAACCAAATAGTATATAAAAGCACATACAGCACCATTCTTGCCATTCATCGTCATTAATCCTTGTCTTGAAATTGTTTCCGATAATTTCTTACGATAATACGTATTCACGTATTCCACCAATTCAGAATGTTCATTTAATAATTGATTAATTAATTCTTTAGAAACACTATAAAAACTAGCTTCATCACTCTCAACACGAATCATCAATGAAGAAAATTTACAATCAACAACTGCATCTTTAAACATAGATAAAATATCAAAGCCTTTTAAATACGCAATATTAAATTCACGTCCATCACGCATTAAAACACTGACCTTCACAACACCTTCTTTTAAAACATATACATTCTCATCATCCATCTTTAAAAATGTATGTCTTCTTTTTCGCATAACAGGCACTTCGTGCTCTGTAAAAAAGTCTAAAAATAATTCACGACCCATAATTTAAATCACCCTTTGTCAATATGATTCATTGTAACACACTCCTTCTTGCGACACGTTAACAAATCACACAGATGAGAAAAAAGAATAGACCTAAGCCTATTCTTCAACAAGTTCAAATCGATATTCCTGCTTCACATCCGGATACTTGTCATGATCTACTTTTGACACAAACATTTCATATGGACGAACAAAATACTTATAATCCCCATATAATGCTTGATAAACCACCATCTTCTCCTGCACTTCCGTATGCATCGCAACACACAACACTTTATAGTTGTTTCCTTTAAAATGTCGATATATTCTGTTTTCTAATACTTTCATAAATCCTTTCTTGCAACGTTGTTTGACGAATACACTTTAACTTTAAGCGTACCTGCGTTTCAAATAAACTCCTATTGCCAATAATAAAAAGCTGTTTTTTAGCACGTGAGATCGCCGTATATAAAAGACGCTTTTCTAACATTTTTTTTGCATTCACATCCACAATACAGAATACCGTCTGATATTCATTACCTTGAGATTTATGAACACTGATACACCATGCGTGTTTTAAGTAATATAGAAAGTCCGTTGAAAAATCAACAATCACATTTGTGAAATCTACTGAAATCACATTCTGTTTTGAATCAATTTCAACGATCGTACCAATATCACCATTGTAAACATCTTCATCCGGTAAATTCTTCAACAACATGACCTTATCGTTTTCACGAAAGATTGTTGTTCCTACCTTTATCTGATTCTTTTGCGGACTTTTTGGATTGAACAACACCTGCATCTGACGATTGATCTCATCAATGCCTGCAACCCCCTTATACATTGGTGCCAAGATCTGCATGGAATCTAGATCCATATCTTTGACATAATCGATCAGGGCATCCATAATTTTTGGCGTTGTTCTTTCAATAAACTCAACACCATCCTCATAATGACACGTAGTTTCTTCACGAATTTGTTTTGCCAAAGTCACGATTCCAGAACCACTTGACTGTCTAAAAATCTTCTTTAAATGGACCGTATCAATCACATCCGATTTAATTAGATCTTCTAATACCTTTCCAGGACCCACACTCTCTAACTGATCTTCATCACCAATTAAAAGAATGCGACAACGCTGTGGAAGTGCCTTTAATAATTGGGCAAATAAATGGGTATCCACCATACTAAACTCATCCACAATAATGAAGTCGACATCTAATGGATCCTCCTCATCTTTTCCAAAGGAATTATCCTCTAAGTTCCACTGCAGCAAGGAATGAATGGTTCTTGAATCACAATTTGAAAGTTGTGCAAGTCGCTTTGAAGCTCTTCCTGTTGGTGCACAAAGCTGAATCTTACTATCTGGATATACATCCTTACAAATTTCCAAGATTCCTTTTACAGTTGTTGTCTTACCAGTACCTGGACCACCTGTTAAAATCATGAACGATCGATCGAAGAACAATTGAATCGCATCCTTTTGTTCCTGATCATATGTTATGGCTAAACTAAACTCTACTTGTTTGATTTTTGATTCAACATCCACACTTTCCACTTCAAATAAATGAGTCTTCAACTCTTTGGCAATCACGACCTCATCTTCATGTAAAGTAAAAGGGTAGATTCTAGTATTTTCAACATACAAATATTGAAGTGAAACCAAACGATCAATACTTTCCTGAATCAAGGATTCATTTACACCACGTACATTTTGAAAGATTGTCGCAAATGTAATATATGTATTTCCAGTTGCCATGGATAATTGTCTAGCCAACTCATAGATATAGGCATCTAATCTTCTTGGATCCTCATTGGATAAACCTATGGCACTTGCCATCTTACAAGCGGTTTTATATCCAAAACCATACACTTCATAATAAGGTTTGAAACAATCCTGTTCAATCACATCCAACACATTATCATATGTGTCCAACAACATCTGAATCTGTCTTGGACTCAAACCATACTTTAATAGCTTTGCGTATGTCTCATTAAATCCTGTAAATTCTTGAATGCCCTTTTGAATAATCAATATCTTTTTGGCAGTCAAATTGGGCACTTCATGTAAAAGTTCTGGATTATTATGAATCTTCTCTAAGCAATTCTCGCCAAGAGTCTCATAAATACTTTCGGCTGTTTTTTTACCAATCGTAGGAAAATTTTCACCACAAAGAAAATGAATGATCGCATCCGAATTGTCTGGCAATTTCTTTTTGGCCATATCCACACGAAACTGCTCCCCATACTTAGGGTGTTTTACATATTCCCCCTGCAAAACATATTCTTGATCTTCGATTGGATCTTCAATTCTTCCTGCCGCTGTAAAATTATGATACGTCTTTAATTCTGAAAATCCAGCAACGACATAATGATTGGCTTTATTTTCAAATATGATATATTCAAGCCTAGCCTCGATGTCCATTGGCTGTCTCCATAATCAATTGATTTAAATTCTTGCCTTCCTTGAAGACTTCTTCAATGACACCCCCACCAATGCACTTGTCACCATCATAGAATACAGCTTCCTGTCCTTCTGTAACAGACGCAATCGTTTGCGGATATTTTACTAACACACTTGTATCATCCAATCTTTCGATTTCAATATCCTGATCCTTTTGACGATATCTAAATTTACAAGTACACTTTGTTGGAATCTCATCCAAACTTGGCAAAATCCAGTTGATTCCTTTCACAATACAAGAATCTGAATACAATAAGTCTCTTTGGTCTGTACGACATACATAAAGAATGTTCTTCACAACATCTTTTCCAACCACAAACCAAGGACCCTTTTCATGATCTATATTTAAACCTTTTCTTTGTCCAATTGTGTAATATAAAACGCCCACATGACGTGCAATGACTTTACCTGTATTCACATCTACAATGTCACCATCTTTACTAGGAAGATAGTTCGATAAGAATTGTCTGAAGTTTCTTTCTCCAATGAAACAAATACCCGTACTATCTTTCTTTGTCGCCACCGATTCTAAGTTTAATTCAGAAGCAATCTTACGAATTTCTGGTTTTTCTAAATTTGCCAAAGGAAAAATCGTTTTAGCCACCTTACTCTTTTCAACCTGACACAAGAAATATGTCTGGTCTTTATTCTGGTCTTTGGCACGTGTTAAATACGTAAAGCCAGTCTCATCCTCTTTGTTTGAAGCATAATGCCCTGTAGCCACCTTATCAAAACCTTGTTTCATAGCATATTCAAAAAATGAATCAAACTTAATATATTTATTACATAAAATATCTGGATTTGGCGTACGGCCCTTTTCATATTCACTTAAAAACGTTTTAAATACGTTATCCCAATACTCTTCAATAAAATCAACACGTTGTAAAGGTAAATCCAAATGATTAGCAACCGCTAACGCATCTAAATAATCCTGTTCCTGAGGACAAGTATCATCTTTGATTGTAGGATTTCCTGCAATATCATTATTCGCAAAACTATCCCAGTTACGCATAAAACAACAAGTCACATCATATCCTTGTTTCTTTAATAAATAAGCTGCAACAGCAGAATCTACACCACCACTTAATCCAACTAATACTTTCATATGTAATCCTCCAACTATCAAAAATTATATCATAAAAAAGGACCAAGCCCGAAAAACTTGATCCAACAATTCAAAATGGTGCCCAGGGCCGGACTCGAACCGGCACGGTATCGCTACCGGTGGATTTTGAGTCCACTGCGTCTACCAATTTCACCACCCGGGCAAAAAATAAATATTTAATTTTAAAAATGGTGCCCAGGGCCGGACTCGAACCGGCACGGTATCGCTACCGGTGGATTTTGAGTCCACTGCGTCTACCAATTTCACCACCCGGGCATTACTTGAACATTATATCAAAAGATAAAATTTCATGCAAGGATTTTTTAAAAAAAGCCACTAAAAAGTGACTCTTTCATGAAATCTAAAATTTCATTCTCACTCTTAGACAACGACTGTTTTACTTTCTTTTCTAAAATTACCGTGAGTCATGATTTTAAGGAATTATTCACCTGTTATGAAGTGACCTTTGTCAAGACAAAATTACACTCATATTCT
>ERZ1673696.3168-NODE-3168-length-10389-cov-3.491097_pt1 | contig 10389 bp, 7 predicted proteins | sample MGYA00580226_ERZ1673696 | MGnify/ENA primary metagenome ERZ1673696 (study PRJEB41218, sample SAMN15661743) | gut metagenome | host: Homo sapiens | place: Canada: London | collected 2015-08-20/2019-03-30 | study: EMG produced TPA metagenomics assembly of... | reverse complement strand
CCCATATAATTGTATTCAACAATTTGGTAATCACCAATCTTTTTTTTGTATTCTCCGCTTTGAAGAATTTCATCTAGGCTGTGGGTTTTTTCGATTTTCAGGATAACAGCATGGTGAACAGCTGAAGTATTTTTATAGTGGCTGTTTCCGTCATACTGGATTTTAATATCATACTCACCGGCAGGAACATTATTGATTTTCAGGACAGCTATTCCGTTTTCATCAGTTGTAAGGTTAAATGAATTTGATCCAAATGAAATGGAAATGTTCTGATTAGCTATCGGATTTCCTTTGGAGTCACATAACTCTACACTGTATGCATCACCGTCTTTAAGAGTGTCTGATGATTTTACACTTAAGCTGGTGCTTTCATGAGTATCTATGCAAATAACTGATATAAATACAATCTCCAAGATAATTGCAGCAGCTGCTAATCTTTTTACCAGGTTTTTTTCATTCATGCTTGTTATTTTTATACTTTTTAATAACAATATTTAAATACTAATTAAACACAATATTATAACATAGACCTGATTTAATAATCTGCACCAAAATTATTAAAGTTATGGCAGGTCTTTGTAGGAAGTATGTTTCTAAAAATGTACTCCTACTTAAAATTCAACAATAAATGAATAACTGATTATAATTTTAATCATAACCTTCTGATTCCAGATAATCATCAACATCAGGATTGTCTCCGTATTCATAATAGTCATAATAGGAGTCAGGATCATTTTTGGCAATTGTATCTGGTGATGTATCTACTCCTCCGTAATGTGACGGATAGCTATCATAGCTGTAGCTTACATGATTAGAAGTGGCTGAATCACCTGGAGAATAGCTGTCTGTTGATGAAAAGCTGATGAGACTGTTGAGGGTTAGGATTAAAATTGCACATATTATTAAAATAGCTATTATCTTATTTTGCTGATTCCAGTTTTTAAAATCATTAATCAGATTCGGACTGGAATTTCTGTTGGCAATTTGAACATCGTTATATACTTCATAAAATCCGTAAACCCAAACCAAAACGGATAAAATGCCGAATATATTTGAAAAAAATGCCAAAGCAGCAAAAAGTACTCTGAGTATCAGTAATGTTAATCCTTTTTTGGTATTTCCTGCATAGATTGAACCAAGTCCTGTCAGTATGAATGTCAGTATCAGTGCAATGTATATGTTTTTGTTTTTTATTTTCTTTCCGCATTTGGAACAGAAAGTTGCATTATCTGCAAGTTCACATCCGCAATTGTCACAAAACATATGGTTTAACTCCCTAATGATAGTTATTCAATTTTTAGTATATAACTTTTTTTAAATAACTTTGTAATAATTTAGTAATATTTATATACAACAAAGGCACATAATTTCTGTTAATATTAATGAATTATATAATGTTTTAATTAATGATATAATAACGGGAATTTGTTTAAATAATATTATATTCAGTTGGATTTATGTCAGATTAATTGCTTTGGTTGTGTTAAAATGTTTTTGGATAGTATAAGTAAAAAATACAGGTACAGATATCTCTTTTCAAGTGATTTTAATAATTTATGTCTTGCTTTGGATTTTTTACCTGAAGATATTGATGAAATTAAACAGAAAACATATAATTTGGACAATGAATCAGATATTGAAAAATCAATTGCTTTAATCATATATGACCAAATTTTAAAGAATAAAGAAAATCCTAAAAAGAAAACATATGATAAATCTCGTTATTACAGGAGATTATCTGATTATAAGGGGTCTTCCCAGGTTGAATTCTTTTATCAGGTTTATATAAAAGATAAAAACAGGTGGGAGGATATCAGAAATAAAATTGAAGTAGGAATTGATTCAGGTAAAATTAACAATGATTTTTTGTTTGAAAAAGAGTGCAGTCATGAACTTGAGTTAATATCAAAAAATGATGTGGACAATGCGTTAGATACAATTTATCTGCATGAAATTCAGTATTTGATTAACAGTCATAATCTTAATGAAGATGTTGGAGATTATATATTTAAGGATGCCTGTCTGGAGTATTATGCAAATCCTCTATACTTTGATTCAGTTAAAAAGAAGTTTGAAGAAACACTGGAATTTGTCGAAACAGAACCTGCAATTGAAGTTAAAGACTGGGATATTATAACATTATGGCTTTCTTACCTGATTGTTGATAATGAAAAATTAGCCACTTTTATTGATGAATTCATTGACAGAACAGATGAAATATATGATGCTGATGAATCCAGATATCTGTTTACTTTTCCTTCATATTTGGGTTTGGAAATGGTCTTTTATGTCATTACCTGTGGTTATGATCGTTCTTATAAGTACAGATTTGATTTCTCAAATATTTTTATAATTAAAAAGGATCTGATTGAAGATTCCAATTCATTACTGGTTCATCAGAATTCAAAACTTGCACAGCACTTTGAAGATTATATTGAAGAGGACTTTAAAAAATGCCGTGATATAAATTTAAAAAAATGTGAAACTAAATTATATGATAATTTTGAAGTTACCACATTCAGAAATTCTGATGACAACAAAACATGGCATATATTTGATGTTTTAAATAAGAAAAGTGAAAAAATCTCAGACTACAATCATGAAGATTTATATGAAATAGCATCTCAAAAACCATTGTCCAAAGAGTTTTTACAGTTAATATCTTCTCTTAATTTTGATATTGATTTTGCTTATAGAATCCAGAATATAGTTGAAGATAGTGATGAAGTACTTTATTGGATAAACAAAAAGATTTTAGAAGATATGAATTATTCCAGAAATATCCTGTCAGCTGATGAGCTTTTAAATAAATTAGATGGGTTGTATACTAAAACAATTCTGAAATTTAAGGAAAATAAATGGGATGAAATCAAAGAAAGTTTAATTTCAAAAATCAGTTCAGGAGAAATTAAATCATCATATGATTTGCAGTTTAATTTTTCTCAAATGCTTCACTCAAGTTTCAAAATAAATATTTTAAATGCGCAAATTGAAGCAATCCTTGATTTTAAGGAATTGGATTATTCTTATAGTGAAAAACTGGCATTTTATTTAAGAGATTTCGATATTTTGGATAATGGCCTTTGTGAATATCTTAATGATTTAATTCCTGAAAAAGTTGAAATAATACAAAAGGAATATTTGGATAGAGGTAAATTCGCAGCTCCAAAATGGCTGGTTTATCCTGAACTTTCAGTAGGAACAATAGGCTGGAGAATGGGTTATGGTGAAGTTTATGCAATTAACGAGCCATGGCCTAATGAGGAATTTCGTGAATTGTTTCCAAGACCTAAAAACTGGGTTAATAAAAAATCAGACTTTAAAAGGCATCCAATATTAGGTTCTTTTTGGTGCGACCAAGGAGAGCAAAAGTATTTTGAAGTTACAGAAGATGCAATTGAAGTAAATGACTTTATTACAATAGAACAGGAAGATAAAGAGTTTAGATACAATTCAAAAGGGTTTAAAAGCATTGAACATGCAATATTGACTGTGAAATATGATTTTTTTGATAAAATTGACTATTACAATACATCCTTCAACACCCTAAAAAGAGGTTTTGAATTAACTGAAAAAGAAATTGAGCACTGGCAGAATTTCAGATATTCAGTGCTGCTGAATGCAGCCTATTATAAATTCATGCAGGATGAAAATCTTAAGGAAAAGCTGCTTCAGACAGGTGATAAATCATTAGTTTACATTTCTGATGATGAATGGGGAGGTGATGAAAACTTATTCGGTTTTGCATTAATGGAACTAAGAGATGAGATAAGAAGATTATATAAAAATGAAGACTGCATTGACTGGGAGTATACTGAATATTTAAAACATAAAAATCCGTATGGATAAAAAGATTATGGCTATCTGTCAGACAGTGAGGATATTTTCTTTTGTTTTGATGGGTAAAGCTAAAAAACAGCCAATATGGGATTTATTTTCAATACTATGATTTTTGATGATGAATAAAAAATAAAATACAGAATAAATAGTAGCTTAGATTATATTAATATAATTTGAGCGAATTTTTCCTGTTTATTTTTTAATTTTCAATATCTTTTTTTGTAAGAGATTATATGATTTCAATGGAGTCTGATATTAAAATATTACAATTAATAGATTATTTAGTGTTTAATTAATTCTAAAATGTACTTTTGAAGAGGATAATGTATCCACTATTGATGATGTATATACTGAGTTATATTTTACTTCAGATATGACAAACACAACAATAAATGGGTATGATGGAGTTATGGGTCCTTTTTTATCGTGATGATTATAAAAATGTTTATGTATATGGGAAATGATAAATTAGTTTGTATTAAATGCACAGATCTAGATTTAATTGATACAATTGTTGTTTAGATTTTATGATGTGATAATATGGATGAAAATAAAATTTTGGAAAAATGTAGTTATATATCTGCATCTAGTTATAGAAGAAAAGTAATGGAAGCAATAGGTGGGGAAATTAAAACTCCAACTAAAATAAGTGAAGAGTCAGGAATTCGAAGTAATCATGTTAGCAAAGTTTTAAATGAATTAAAATCTAAAAATTTGATTGTTTGCATTAATGAAGAAGCACGTAAAGGTAGATTATATAAATTAACAGAAGAGGGGGCTATTATTTTAAATAAACTTTTTGAATTGGAACTTTAATTTCAACTTTTATATAAAATTTAAATAACTTTATTTTTATATATACTATTAGGTGTTAAAAATGGAGGACAGATTTAAGGATTTTTATGATACTCTTTTAGATAATTTAGATTCATATAGTGGAGAGTATGCATCATTTATTGATTGTGGTCCTAATTTATTTAAGTTATTATGCAATCTTTTAGATCATGATATTAATAAAGAGCTTAGAAGTGATATTTGTAGTGCTATTGCTTATTATGTTGTACCAATGGATATAATTCCGGAACAAGTTTATGGACCATATGGTTATATTGATGATATTTATTTATCAGTTTTTGTTTTAAAAAGGGTAGCAAAAGAATATGATTATGATTTCCTACAGTTAGTATGGAATAATCCAGACATAAATATTAAAGATGTTATGGATGAATGTTATGAAAGGTCTTTGGAAGTTTTAGAAGAAGAAGATATAAATGCTATTTTAGAGTATATTGGTTTAAAATAGCAATTAATCTAATTTATTTAATTTATCAGTTAATATTTCTAATTCAGAATCTTCTAATTTCATTTCAATAAAAATATCTGTGTATTTTTTATTATTTGTAGAAATCAATTTATTAATATTTTTTTCAAATTCTTTAAGATAATTTAATAAGTTTATTAATTCAGTATTTTTAATAGTTCCTTTTATAATAACATCAGTAGGTTTTGATTTAGTTTTAATAGAAAGTATGTTTATATCTTCTTTTTTAATATTGGGAGTTATATCTTCTTTTTTAATGGGAGTAGTTGTATCTAAATTAATAAGTTCAATGCATTCATTGTAGAATTCTGCATGCCTTTTATCATTTTGTTTGCCTAGATTATACCATTCTTTAATTTTTTCTTCATTTGCATTAACAGTCTTTAAAGCTTCTTCATATCTTTTGTAGAATTCTATGTTGTCTTTACTATTACCTTGTTTGCCTTCATTTTTCCAGTGTATAATTTTATAAGTGGGGATGCCTGCAAGTTTTGCGGCTTCTTCATTGGTTTTACCTTCAGATATTGTATTTATAACAATATTCATTTGTTCTTGTTTTGTTAATGATGTTAACTCTATTGGTTTTTCTTTTTTCTCAATATAATATTTGTTTAAAAATTCTTCGCAAGTTTTTTCATTAGCTATTGTATATTCTTTTTCATTAATATCATGTGTAATTAAATCAAAATCCAGCATACTCCAAATTTTTGATGTGAAATTAAATTCAGAATCATAATAATGTTTAATTTTATCTTCTGAGTATGTTTTTCCCATTTCAAGATTTTTAAGTAATTCTTTTAAACATCTAGCTGCTGTAATCGGTTTTTTACAAGATTTACAGTAATCTTCGTATCCATCTTTATTTTCTTTATTTTTGAAGAATTTACGAAGAGGGAGTATTTTTCCACATATTTTACATTTTTTGCTTAATTTTAATGGTTTTGATGGTGGTTTTGGTTCTTGAGGATTATTACTTTTATTACCATATTTTTCAATGAATTTATCTAACTCTTCTTTATTTTTAAGAGTGTACTTCCCGTTTTTTTCATCAATTAAATTAGTTTCTTGTAATGTCCATATACAATCTTTGATTTTTATTTTATCATAGCCTATAATCTTTAAATCTTCTGCTCTAAATGGAACTCCACTATCAATAGATTGGGATAATTCATTTAAGATACAAGCAGCATGTATTTTTTTAGAACATTTTTTACAAGTGGTTTTTTTAGTATTTATTTTAAGTGTAATTCCACATATTTCGCAATGTTTTGAAGTTAAGTCAGTGTATTTATTGTAAAATTCTTTATAAATAGGAATTTTTTCTTTTCCTTTTTTGCACCATTCCTTAATATTATCTTCTGTAATTTCTAAAGTTTTCATTATTTCTTTAAGATTTTCACCTTCATTCATCATTTTTATACATGCATTTACCTGATTTTTATCTTTTGATTGTATCAAAATCTCGTTTTCACAATCTTTACAAATATCCTTATATTGTGAAGGATTGGTTTGTACTTTTGAAAATTTAGAAATAACAAATGTTTTTTTACATTTTTCACATGTTTTACTTAGTCTTATAGGTTTGTTATTATCATCTAACTGTGCATTAAGTTTTTTTCCATAAGATTCATAAGTTTCAAGAAAGCTATTTAATATAGAGTAATCTTTAAGGGAATATGTGTTGTATTTTCTGTTAATTAGATTATTTTCATTTAAAATTTTAATATAATTATTAACATATGTACTTGGATAACCTATATCTTCAAAATCTTTAGCTTTAAATGGTATTAATGGATCGATATGTTTTAATAATAAATTTAAAATACCTGCACAATAAGCTTTTTTGGAACATTTTTTACAGATATTATTTTCAATATCTTGGGGGATAAGTTCTTTACAAATTTCACAATTTTTAGAAGTTGCTTTTAAATAACTTTTATAAAATTCAATGTATTTTTTATTACCTAATTTTCCCTGGTTGTACCAGTTTTTAATTTTAAAATTAGGGATTTTTAGGGTTTTTGCAATATCTTTTGGGTCTTGACCTTCATTTAATAATTTAATAAATGAGTTTATTTGATTATTTTCATTATTTTTTTTTAAGGAAGGCAATAATTTAAATTGTTTATAAGAGTCATTTTTAAATATATTTTTATTGGTAGAATAATAAAAATATTTTTTTTCAGACCCCATATACTTAATAAAATCATGTTTTTCAAGTAATTTGAGGCAATAATTAAAGAATTCATCGTTATATTCATTTTTTAAGGAGCTAACTGCCATATAAGATGCATTAAATAAATCTTTTGTTTCATTGTAAAATTCTAAACATAATATTTTTTCAATACATTCGCTGCAAAGTTTGGAATTAGTTATCTGTAATTTTTTATTAAATTCTTCATCTTCTTTATTAAGAGTCTTGCTACAAATGTGACAGTTATTGATAGCAGATCCGGTTATTGGAGTTTCATTACTATCTAAACATTTAATCAGTTTTATTAAATTTGCTGTAAAATCCTGATTAAGATTACCTAAATTAATTGTCTCAATGGTTTTAGGAATTGAATTATCAAAAATGGTAATTGTTTTTTTATTAAAATCTTTTATTTTTAGATTGTATCCGTCAATATTTTCTTTAAAATAATCAATATTTATATAAATATTTAAGTTTGATGAATTATTATGGAGTATTCCGGAGCAGTCTTTGTGATAAATTTCTTTTTTGTTAAAATTTAATCTTAATATAGGTTTATCTATTTTAAAACCATTACTTTCATCATATTTTCCAAATAAATAAAGATGATCATTATTTGTTTGGGTTTTAGCAAACCATAATTTATTTTTTTTATTATAATAAATAATGTTGATTGGAGTACATTTTTCTGTTTTGTTTTTTGTTTGTAATTGATAATCTATTTTTGTTTTTTTAATTTTTGGAAATTTTGAAAATAATTTGTAGAATAATTGATTATTATATTTTTCTATTTGTTTTATTTGACTTTCTGACTCCATTTTTGAAGACCCCTTAATTTTAAAAGACTGATTTTAATAATCATTTTATAATAATTAATATATAACTAATTATAAATATTATTTTATATATCTTGAAGGGGGCAGTTACATTAGCTCAATTGAAAGTAATACTCTTAAATCTGTTGACTGTGGACATAAATATTGGATTCATAGAATAAATTTAGATGATTTATCTATTTTAAATAATGAAAAGTGTATTGGTGCAGTAAATGAGAAATCTAGATTAATTAAAGAAGTCAATGCTAATGATTTAATATTTTTAGTGACAAAGAGAAATAATGCATTGGAATTTTTTGGTTATGCTAAGGTAGAAAAAGTTTATCATGATAATGAACCATTATATGATTATTACAAATCTAAAAAGAAATTAAAACTTAAAGGTATAAAATATTTCACAACTCCTATAACAACTACGGATATTAGTGAAAACTTATCTTTTGTTAAGAATAAGAAAAAAAGTGCTAATTTTTTTAAAACAGAATATCGGGAAGTATCTAAAGAAGATTTTACTGAAATTAGACGTAAAGTAGTATTAACTGATGAATTTCCTTATTATTTAGCAGAATTTTCCATGAATTTAAAGGAATTTATATTAAGCACTATTAAATCAGTTTATATTATGGTTAAACATTATGAAACTAGAAATCAAATTGAAATTAAAAAATTTTTAGTTATTTTAAAGAAATTTTTAGACGGATATGGTGTTAATAAAAGTGTAAGTGATTTACAAGAGTTTTATTCAAGAAATGCAATTGATTTAGGTTTTAAACATATACCTTCAAGAGATCCGGACAAATTTGTACCTTTATGTACATATTCTGGCAGTAAGAAGAATTTTGCATATATAAGTTTGGAATAAATTTAATGGGGGGATTTATTTTATGGATTATGAAAATATACTTATGGCACTTAAAAATGGTAATGTTCCAGAAAGTGGTGTAAAAGAATTATGTATTGGTCGTGAAAAACAAGTTAATGAATTTGAAAAATTATTAGATAAAGTTGATAATAAAAAAGCTATTGTAAAATTTATTAATGGGGAATTTGGTGCTGGAAAATCTTTTTTCTTAAAAGTAATTGAAGAAATGGCATATGATAAAAATTTTGTTGTATCATGGATTACTTTAAGTAATGATATTCCTTTTAATAAAATTGATATTGTTTATAAAAATATTGTAAAATCATTAAAATGCAAAACAGGAACTTCATTAAGTCATATTATTGATAGATGGATAACCGGATTAAAAATGGAAGCATTTGAAGAAACATCCAATCCTCAAAAACAAAATCAATTAGTTCAAGAAGCTATTTATGATGATTTAGCAGAAACACGAGAACATGCAAGTGCATTTGCAATGGCAATTGAAAGTTATAATAAATTAATGAATGAAGAGGATTATAAAACTGCAGAATATGCAAAAGCATGGTTACGCGGAGATTCAAACATTCCATTTACTGAAAAAAGAAAATTTGGAGTTAAAGGAGATGTGACAAAAGAAAATGCAATACATTTTTTAGAAGCATTATCCATTTTTGTTAAATCAATAGGATACTCTGGTTTAGTAGTTCTTATTGATGAAGCTGAATTTACAATGAATTTACACACTAAAAAACTTAGAGATGTTGCCTATAATTATATGAGGGATATTTATGATAATTGTAATTTAGGTAAGTTTGAAAATTCTCTTTTTGTTTTTGCTGCAACTCCTGAATTATTTGATAACCAAAAAAAAGGAATACCTTCTTATGAAGCTTTAGATGATAGGCTTAAAGATGTTTTAGACACTGATTTACCAGATATGAGAAAACCTATTTTTGATTTAAAAGGTTTTGAGAAAAAAGATTTGATGGATGTTTCAGGTAAATTGCTTATTATGCATGAAGAAGCATATAAATGGAATGCTAGTGATAAAATAAATCCTATTCTTGATGATATTGTTGGAATACATGTGGAAAATGCAGGTTTAACCGGTGGAAAGGTTACACCTAGAACATTTATTAGGTCATTTATAAGTGTTTTAGATACAGTTCAGCAAAATCAATCTTACTTTAAAGATTCAAATGAAATACTTCAGGTATTTAATGATAGGGAAGCAGAATTAAATGAAGAAATCGATGAATTTGACGACGATTGGTAGATATTAATGGCTGAAGATATAAATTCTTTATTAAGTGATAGATTAACTCACTTTTTA
>ERZ1673696.3160-NODE-3160-length-10418-cov-11.705973_pt1 | contig 10418 bp, 12 predicted proteins | sample MGYA00580226_ERZ1673696 | MGnify/ENA primary metagenome ERZ1673696 (study PRJEB41218, sample SAMN15661743) | gut metagenome | host: Homo sapiens | place: Canada: London | collected 2015-08-20/2019-03-30 | study: EMG produced TPA metagenomics assembly of... | reverse complement strand
TGCTCCATCAGGACGGTTTCGATACGCTCTTTCAGCAAAAAGTGGAACTGTTTTGCGTGTTATGCAATGCCATAGGATACCATATTGGCCGCCAACAATCAATGATTTTATTTTGTCAGCAAAATTCCAAACACTTATGTAACACAAAAAGCCCCACGCTCAACACTGCCTCTGAATCTGACCGTCTCTGGTCAGAGCAGAAAAGCATATGTTGAGCGTGGGGCTTTGTTTATCGGCTCGGCTGCCAGCCGGGCTTTTGGTGTTCTTTGGGTTTGTAGGTTCCTTTGGTAGTATCGATCACCGCCTGCAGCAATTCGAGCTTCTGCCATGTGGGGCAGTTCAGACGGTCGATTTTTTCGATCACATAGTTGGCGTGGGCGGTTGCGACCCGTTTTCCGAGTTCGTCCCATCCCTCTTTCGTTTTGGGGTAATGTACCACCACTTCAATGGGGGCACTCTTTCGCATGGCTCACTCACCTCCGATTACATCGCTATCACCTCATTTTTACGGGTTACTGGTTGTCCGCTATTCGCTGCGGTTTCCGCTCAGAACGTTCAGAGCCAGACTGACCAGCAAAGCCATATCAATGCGGAGCATTTCAGCCTTGCTGGCATAGCCCATAAAGCGTTCGATGCGGGATTTATCGATCGTGAAGATCTGCTCCAGAAGAATCATGGACGGTTCTTCAAAGGCCGGGTTGGAATCCACCAGCACATGGGTGGGCTGTTTTTTCTTCTTTTCCGTCCGGGTGGTAACAGTTGCAACGATCAATGTAGGCGAATGACGGTTTCCAATGTTGTTCTGCAGAACTACCACAGGGCGTTTCCCGCCCTGTTCCGAGCCGATATGCGGCTCCATGTCTGCATAGTAGATGTCCCCTCTGAGATATCTCCAATTGTTCGGTAACATAAAAATCAACCTCCTTTTTATGTAAGAAACAGCCGCCGCAGACGGATACCACGACGGCTGTTGTTCAGGAGGTAAAACGAAACTGTCAGTTTTTCAGCGGCAGACTCATCTCACGGCTGGCACCGTTATAGAGGCGGAGAATCTGCCGCATATGACGGTTGGCAGAGCTGCCGGTATCCTTCTGCGCCAGTTGGGTGATGGTCTTGGGGTGGGTTCGTGCCAACTGCTGCACCAGCCGTTCCCGGTCGTATTCGCCCTCATAGACGGAGATAAACCGGGTCACGCCCCGGATCACCCCGGCAAGGTAGGCATCCACATTGCCCCGCCACGCCTCGTTGATGATGTTCAGCATCTCAATATAGCGCTCCCTGCCGTACTGCTTGTAGAGTTCGTATGCTGTTTCGATGCAGTAGATCTTCCAGGCTGCCCGGATGCCGTCGTAGGCAAACTCCACACCGGTATCTACGGTGGCTCTCACAAAGTGGATCGCATCCGGGTTTCTTGCCACCAGATTGGCACGCAGACGTTCGCCCGCCGTCAGGCAGGTGGAAATGCCGGTCTGCAACGCAAAGAGCGTTGCTTCGTCCTCCTTGCTCAGACCAAGGAAAACCTTGCAGCGGATGGGCAGATCCTTACCGCCGTTGCAGGCCCGACGTGCCTCCACCGTGTTCTGCCCGTCAAAAACGTAATAGCGGCCATCCCGGAAGCTGACCTTCGGATCATTCGCAATGTACTCCGAGAAGTTTTCCGCGATCTGCGAAACCTTCTCCATCCGCAGCATACGCTGATATTCAATACACGGGATCAGCAGTGCACTGTTTACCATCTGATAGGCAAACTTGCATTCAGGCAAAGTGTTCAGGTTCAGATTTGAATTCATCATAACTTTTCCTCCTTTATGGTTTTCAGATAGTTTGTCATCCGGTCAAGCAGTTCAAAAATGGTTTTTCGACAGGTTTTATCGGTCAGAACATCCGGGTGTTCCTGGAAAATAACATTCCATCGAAAGATAAACTCTTCCGTTGCTCCCTGCAGTTCGCACAGCATGATGGAGCCGGTTGCTGCTGCTTTATCCTGGTAACGGGCATCCACCGAGGCCTGCAGTCGGGCCTTGTCTTCTTCGGACAAGTGCCGTTTATGACCCTGTATGCTCTGAAGAAAACTTGGTGGCGCATTGCTGGTCGGCTCAATTTCCTCTTCCGACGGGGACTCGGTGATCGGTGCCTGTACCGACGTTTCCGGCTGTTCTGCCTGCGACGCCGTGTTGTTTTCCGTTGCCGTTGGCTTTTTCTTCTGCGGTGCAGGCTTTGGCTTTGGCGGCGGACGCTCCGGCTTCAGTCTGGAAAGCAGATTCTCGTTCCGTTTGCCTTTTTCTTTCCGAAGCTCGTCCAAAATGGCCGGACGCTCTTCCTTGGGGATCGCAGGCAAAGCAGCAATCTGTGCATCCGTTGCCTTGATGCGCCCGGTCAGGATCTCCTCCTGTGCTCCGGGCACCGCTTCCTCAGCGGCATCTATGCCCTGCGAGTATTTTTCGGCACGTCGCACCGTCTTTTCTCCAACGCCGTGCTCGGAAGCAATGCGTTGACAGGTTCTGGATTCTGTGAAAATGTGGTCATTTTGACCACATTTTCGTATTCCATGTTTGCTGCCGAGAGGTGCGCCCACCGCCAGCTTGGTCGATTCATACTCCTTGCCCAGAAGAAACTTCTTTCGTTCTGGGCTGAGATTTCTGCGGCCAAGCTGATTTTTGCAGATCCATGCAAGCGCTTCGTACTTGTTCGCAAGCTGGATTTCTTCCACTTCAAACTTGATAAAACCGTGCTTTTTCAGGATGCGGTAGCGGGTGTGCCCATCCAGAATGTAGCCATTCCATGTGATGATGGGATTCAGAAGACGACCCTCGGCAATGATGTTCTGCTCAAGCTGCTGTTCTTCCTCAAACTGCAGCGGCGGAATTTTGCTTTGGAACTCCGGGTCAATTTTAAGCTGGCTCAGTTTCACGTCGGCTCTCCTTTCCGGTCATTTTCGATTTACGGACAATGGGCTGAACGTAGTAGTCAAACCCATATCGTGTCTGGCAATACGTGCAGACATCCTTGACGAGCTGCCTGGGGTCGGCTCTGCGAAGCCGGACGCCCTTTGCGTCCAAAAATGCCCCTCGGCAGACGGCGCACAAAGTTGTCAGGGTGGATTCATCCACCTTTTTTGTGGTCTTGCGGTTCATTTGCGTACTCCTTTTCGCTGATATATAAAAACGCCGTCCGTGGTTATCCTCGAACGGCGTTTGGAAAAGGTTTTGTATGGTTTCTCTTAATTTGCCCCCGGCACCCCTGAGAAAGGGAAACAATCAGGCGTTGGATTTGCACCACTCCATTGGCCTCTCGGCCACCCCGTCTTCTTTATGACCGGGCCGCGAATTACGGAAGTATCATTATCTGGAAGTACCTGAAGCTGCATATTCAATTTTCAAGGTCCGCCCGGCTGCGGCTCCCGCTCCTTTTCGGAGGTGGGCCGCTGCCGTGACAATAGTGTATCGTACTTTCGAGCAAAAGTTTATGGACTCGTAGTCCAAGTCACCCACCCTCTTAGTCCATATATTGTATACAACAGTCCCAAAAAGCAAAAAAATCCCGCCTGAAAAGCAAAACCTTCGCTTTGCCCTCAGACGGGATGTCTTTCTATAAAATTTCAAAAAGGGATTGACTTGAAATCAACTTCAAAGGTTATACTGAACGTCTCAGAAAATTTCAGTTGCCTCCTGTGCGGCAGGTACAGGCCCCAAAATACCTCTCCCGGCCATCACATGGTCAGGAGAGGTTTGCCTAATTATTTGGTTTATCAGTATTTTCCCTTTGGTACAATGAGTGGTGCTCCAGAAAGTGGATCCTTCATAACAATGCAATTAAGTTGATACACCTTTTGCATCAACTCTTCTGTAATGACATCTGCCGGTTTACCTTCTGCAATCAATTTTCCACGGCAGAGCGCAAACAAATGATTCGCATATCGTGCAGAAAGGTTCACATCATGCAAAATCATTACGATGGTCGTTCCCTTTCTGCGGTTTAACTCTGTCAGCAAATCAAGAATTTCCACCTGATAGGCAATGTCCAGATAGGTTGTCGGCTCATCAAGCAGCAAAATGTCTGTCTCCTGCGCCAGTGCCAGAGCAATCCACACTCGCTGCCGCTGACCGCCAGAAAGCTCATCCACACATCGGTTGGCCAGTTCTGTGATTCCCATCCGTTCCAGAGCATCCTCAACTGCGGCATAGTCCTCTTTGGTCATATTCTGCATGAACTTCCGGTATGGATATCGTCCACGTGCGACCAAATCTGCCACCGTGATTCCCTCCGGTACCGTTGGAGACTGGGGAAGAAGTCCAAGCATCTGCGCCAGCTGCGTGGAAGGATAACCGTGAACTGCTTTTCCGTCCAGAACCACCTGTCCTTTTTCGGGCTTCAGCAACCGTGAAAGGGTTTTCATCAGGGTGGATTTTCCGCAACCGTTCGCTCCAATGATCACACTAACCTTGTGAGCCGGGATTTCCAGATTCAAATCTTCAATGATGGTGGTTTCATCGTAGCCCACAGAGAGATTTTGAGTTTGCAATGTATGCTCTGTCATCAGACACGCTCTCCTTTCTTATTGATTTGCAGCAGGAGCAGCAGCAGATATGGTGCACCCAAAATTCCAGTGATAACACCCACCGGATATCGCACTGCAAAGAGATTTTGTCCTACCAGCTCTGAAGCCAGAATTAGAACCACACCTACCAGTGCCGAAGCAAGCAGATTGGTACGTCCTTTCCCAACGATTCTTGATGCGATTGGACCTGACAGAAAAGCAACGGACGCGATGGGACCGGTGATAGAGGTTGCTACAGCTGTAAGAAGCAACGCGCACAGAATGGAGCCCAACCGTACACGCTGGACAGGCGCTCCAAGCGTGATGGGGTATTCTTCTCCCAACTGCATAACCTGCAAGCTTCGATTTAGCACTATTAAAATGAAGCCACCTACCAAAACTGTGATGCTCAGCACCGGAACATCTGACATCTGGACACCATTCAAGCTGCCCCGCAGCCATCGTAATGCTGTGGCAACATCGTATTCAGAGCCTTTCAATAACATCCATGAAATCAAGGCATTGAGCATAGCTTGCATTCCAATGCCAATCAGAATCATTCTACCGCCAGAATAACCATGTCGGTCACGCGCCAGCAGGTAGATCAACGCTGCGACGAAAAGGCCGGCCAATACAGCAACGAGCGATACGATTCCGCCACTCCATTTGAGCATCAGAATACAAAACACTGCTGCTGCACTGGCTCCACTTGTAACACCAATAATATCCGGGCTTGCCAGTGGATTCCGAAGCAAGGTTTGAAATGTGTTTCCGGACATTCCGAATGCAATTCCAGCAAGAATGCCAACGAGCATTTTAGGCAGACGAAGTGTTTTGATGGTAAATGCGGCTCCTTTTGTACCTTCACTGGTAAGAATGTTCCAGACCTCTGCTAACGAGTAGTAAGTGTTGCCACATGTCATAACCAGACAAGCCAGAACAACACTCAAGATGATGAGCACAGCGACTGCCAGAACAGAGCGACGGTGTCTTTGGGCAAACCCCTGCTGCACAGAAATGTTCGGTTTGTTCATAAACTGCGCACCTTCGCTTTCTTTGCTACAAGAATAAAGACGGGTGCTCCCAGAACAGCCGTTACAATTCCTACTTCCAGTTCACCAGGGCTGCCCAGAACACGGCCAAGCACATCTGCGAGAACCAACAAAGCAGCACCGTACAATGCGGAAAGCGGAATTACTGTTTTTAAATCAGCACCAAGGGTCAACCGGACAAAGTGCGGCACCATCAGCCCTACAAAGCCGATTGGTCCTGCCAGTGCAGTGGTGGCTGCACACAGCAGTACCCCACCCAGTGCAGCCAGTGCTCGCACCAGCTGCACATTGACCCCCAGACCAGCAGCCAGTTCATCACCCAAAGCCAACGCGTTCAAGGCAGGAATCAACACCACTGCCAGCACAAACCCTACCAAAAGATACGGCAGAATGCTCTGAATCTCTGTCCAACTTGTACCACTGATGCTGCCGACCTGCCAGAAGCGAAATTCTTTCATAACAGAACTGTCTGGCAACATAACGGTATTGACAAGGGCAGAAAGAGCTGTGCCCGTAGCCGTACCAGCCAATGCCAGTTTGATCGAAGTCGGACCGCCATAACCTACCGATGCGATACCGTAGACAAAAACAGCAGTCAAGGCCGCACCTGCAAAGGCCAGCCAGATATATTGCTGGCTGGATGTAATGTGCATCCACGCGATTCCAATCACGACAAACAGGGATGCGCCGGTATTGACTCCAAGTACACTGGGATCAGCAATCGGGTTTCGGGTCACAGCCTGCATGAGAGCACCTGATACGCCCAGTGCGGCTCCCGCCAGTACGCCAAACACAGTGCGCGGAATACGAGCCCAGACGACCGATGCCTCAAAAGTTCCTGAATCTGGATTTTGAAGAGCCTGCAGAACCTGCCCGATGGGAATAAGATTGGAACCATATGCTACGGAAGCCAGCATACATCCTGCCAAAATGATCATACCCAGCAGAGTGATCCCAATCACACGCTGCCCATTCTTCATACAGCTTTCTCTGCCACAGCATTCAGGACTTCCAGATAGCGGTCAATCGTATACGGAATCGACAGGATAGAGGGTGTGCTGGAAGCAGCCAGATCATCCGAGGAATCCAGCAGAACCACAGCACCGTTCTTCACCGCCGAAATTTCACTCAGCAGGGGATCAGCCTGAAGCGCGGTCAGCAGTTCATCTGTACCGTAGGTGATGATGATTTCCACATCGCTGAACTGATTTGCATTCTCCGCACTGACTGTCAGTGCAAAATCCTTCCCGTTATCCAGTGCGGCAACACTATCCGGCAGCGGCATTCCAAGATCCGTCAGAAATGCGGCACGCGGATCCAATGTGGTGTAAATATAGAATGTGCTCAGATCCGAAGCACTCAGCCAGAAGAAGGCTGCCTTCTTGCCCTCAATAGCAGGATACTCTGCCAACTTTTTCTGAATCATAGCGTCAGTCTCAGCCACCAGAGCTTCGCCTTCACTCTTCATACCCATCGCCGTAGCATCTACAATTGTTTCCTCACGCCAAGTAGTAGACCATGCAACGCTGGGATATGCAACCGTCGGAGCGATCTGGCTCAGCATATCGTACTCTTCCTCAGAAAAACCGGAGTAAGCAGCCAGAATCACATCCGGAGCGCAATCACTGATGGCCTCATAATCCCAGCCGTCCGTATCACTGAAGACATTCGGCGATGCACCCAGCTTTTCAAATCCGGCAGCAGTCCAAGGCAGCAGACCGTCTTCGTTGACCGGGCCGAAGTTTGCTTTAGAAACACCGGTGGGCACAACACCCAGTGCCAGAGGTACATCCGGATTACCCCATGCAATTGCAACAATGCTTTCGGGCTTCTCCTCAATGACCGTCTCGCCATAAGCATGCTGGATGGTGATGGGATATTCCACCGCTTCATTGGAAGCTGCACTTTCCGCAGAAGAAGCCGTGCTTTCGGAAGCAGATTCACTGCTTGCAGAGGAAGTGGAGCTGCCGCAAGCGGCCAGCAAAGCGGCGGCACTGACCACACCTGCGGTCAGAAGAAAATTACGACGCGAAATCTTTCTCATAGTTCCCTCCAAAAATAGAACATCATTTCAGATAACATAAATGCATTCCGTCAGTTAGTAAGTTGTAACTAACGTCAACGGCGAATATTATACACTCCCTTTTGATGGTTGTCAATTAAAATTTTATTTTTAGCTAAAGTTATTTTAATTTCTTGACAAAATTTAATTCTTCATGCAAAATAGAAAAAAGCATTGCAAAAGGGGTATTTCTTTATGGCTGTAATGAAAGATGTTGCAAAACTGGCCGGCGTTTCCATCTCGACTGTCAGTTTTGTTTTGAATGGAACTGCAAAAGAGCACAAAGTTGCGGATAAAACTGCCCAAAAAGTACTCTGTGCTGCGCGTGATTTGGGATACCAGCTGAATGCGCCGTCTATTATTTCCCCTTCTCAGCTTACCATCGCACTGTTTTTTCCATCTGTCTCTCTCAGTGCAGAAGTCAACCTCTTCGCTTCTGCAATGGAACGACAGATTCAACAGACAGACACCCCTTTTAATCTTCTGCTCTGCCTCTACGAACGAGGTCAATTGGAAATGCGAATCCGGAACCTTGCACCTTCCGCATATACAGCAGCCATTGTTGTTGCTGAATCCGAATCCGACCGAAATGCATTGGAAAAACTGCCAAACACGCTGCCGTTGATTCTTTTCAATGGCACAAGTCGTAATTTCTGCAGCGTATCCTGCCAGACAGAGGATTCCATCCGACAGGCCGCGCAAATCATCTCCGCAAAAAACTATCACAACATCGTCATTCTATCCGGGGCTCAGCCTGATTGTTCCGAAGATGATACGCTGAATCAGCTAATGATTATTTTGCATCAGCAGGGAATCCCGATTTCACTCCAGCAATGTTTCTCCACAGAAAACTCTTATCAAGGAGGGGCTATCGCAGCAAGACGTATCCTGAACCTTTCTGAGAAGCCGGAACTTGTGATCACGATGAACACAACTCTTGCCTTTGGTGCGATCCCTCTTCTGGCTCGAAATGACTTTATTTTTACGCAGCAGGCCGAACTTCTCAGTTTTGGACGAATGGAAGACCGGAATCACCTGAGCAACTATATTCCCTCAATCTCTTTTATTGGAATCCCGATGTCTTTAATTGCAGAAGATTGCTTTACGCTGGCACTTCGTCTTGCTCGTGGGGAACTAAAAGCCGCCGAGCATGTTCGCTGTCAGTCCAATCTGATGCTGAATGCCAGTTTTACGATTTGATACTAGGAGCCTGCTGCATCCGTTCTCTTTATACAAAATGCCGCCAGTGTATCATGTGAAATCCATCACACGGTACACTGGCGGATATGCTTTTATCCCTTATGGCCAGTTACAGCCCCCCACATCCATATTCATTTAGACAGACGGCGGAATTCCAGTGGGGTGACGCTATAAGTTTCTGCGAATACCTGCGCAAACTTGCCTTGATTTTCATATCCGACGGCATTTGCGATCTCAATAACTTTCATATTATGCTGGGAGCAACCTTCCAGTTGACGGCCAATGGGGCCAAAGTTCTTTAATGTGTAGCCATCTCCGCAAAAGAACAGGAACCAGCCTTTACAATAAAAAACAAAAAGTCCCGCCTGAATTCACTTTCAGGCGAGATGTCTTTCAATATGACTGCTCTGGCGGCATAATCCCCTGTGCTGATCTGATATAGGTGATGCAGATTCTCCTCGGTAATCGTATTCTGACGATTCGCGATAAACTCCAGTCCGCGCTTCATACCATAGATGCGGGCTTCTTGTTCATCACGAGGGGCATAACCATCGAGGATATAACGGATACTGCTGCGGGTCGAGCGGATACTTTCAATTTGAAAAGTAGCATAAATTTCCTCGGTCATCGCCGACAAACCGAAGTTTTGTCCACTGACAGGGACAGAGAGCAACTGCTTCATACCATTTGTTGAAATTTGCGCGAGGTTCGGCAGGTAAAACAGCTTATTTCCAGAAAAATCAGTCAACGGCAGAGGCTGCGCAAAGTTTTGCCGCAGCAATTCGGCAAATTCTTTGACGCTGACAGTCGAGTACTTGTATTCCATCCGATTGAGTTCAAACAAATGCTTATCTGAAAGCATTTTGGCAAACTGTGCCCCATCCATTCTGTCCACCTCGCAGTTGATACTTATTGATACTATATAGTATCAATATACCGATTCTTTATAAAAAAGTCAACCGAAACAGGCCGAACCAACTTTTTTCCATACTCTCCGTCAAAATTCCCGTGGTTCCGCCACGAATCACATCTCCATCGGCTTATTCCCCACTTCGTCCAGATACGCATTCAAAAATTCCGCTGCAAGGCTGTTGGGACGGATGTTTTCTCTGGCTTCCTGTGGGGTGAACCACTTGCAGCGGTCCACTTCGTGGTTGATATGCAGCGCCTTTGCGGTTCTGACGAAAGCCGTAAAGTTGCACATCAGCGTGTTGGACGGCTCAAAAAACTTGGTACGGTTGAACCGGAGGTGCTCTACTTCCAACCCGGTTTCTTCCCGGACTTCCCGCACCACGGCGTGTTCTTCTGCCTCACCGCGGTTCACATATCCAGCCACCAGAATATAAGAGGGCTTGCCGTACTGCTGGATGAGCAGAATTTTCCCGGTTTCCTCATCCACAACAATCATGCTGACTGCCACATTGTACATCGGGAACCGGTATTGCTGGCATTTCGGGCAATAAGGCACAATGCCCTCTTCTTCCAGTTCTTTTTCAATCAATGCCGTACCGCATTCAAAGCAATGCTTCTGAATCATTTTTACACTCCAAACACTGTTTTTGTCAGC
>ERZ1673696.3152-NODE-3152-length-10440-cov-3.972460_pt1 | contig 10440 bp, 7 predicted proteins | sample MGYA00580226_ERZ1673696 | MGnify/ENA primary metagenome ERZ1673696 (study PRJEB41218, sample SAMN15661743) | gut metagenome | host: Homo sapiens | place: Canada: London | collected 2015-08-20/2019-03-30 | study: EMG produced TPA metagenomics assembly of... | reverse complement strand
TGCAGAATCGTTTGAAAGAAGCTGAACTACAATTGAATACGAATTCGACGAATTATAAGACAGCACTGCAATCTTTGAATATTATGATGGGAGTGGAGCCGGATGCTGCTGTAGTTTTGACCGATTCTATTCAAAAAGTGCTTTGGGTTCCTAAGCAGGAAGGGTTGAATAAGGCCCTGGAAAGAAGAGCCGACTATCAATCTGCCATTATGGGGATAGAGATGGCGAAATTGCAGACCGATATGGCCCGTTCGAAGTATTTGCCCCAATTGGCTGTCGGTATAAAAGAAAAATACGGAACGACTTTGTTGAATGTGGACGGAAAGGCTCAATGGGCGACTACGGCTTATGCACAAATCAATATACCGGTGTTCCATTGGGGAGAAATGCGGCAGAATGTGAGATTGAGCCGGACCCAGGAATGGACCAAAGAACTGGAAAGAAGCCAGCTCAAGGACCAGGTAAGTAAAGAGCTGAATAATGCCTGGGTGAATGTGATCGAAATATCCAAAAAGCTGGAGATCGTATATTCTTCTCTCGATATAGCAAAGGACAACCTGACGTTGAATACGTTTAGTTATAATGAAGGGAAACTGCCGATTATCGATGTTTTGTCGGCCCAGGTGAGCTGGTTACAGGCGTACACCAATGTGGTTTCTGTCAACTATCAATATAAAGTAGCCTTGGCCGAGTATGCCAAAGCTTTGGGGGGAACGGACCGTTGAGTCTGTCAGGAATAACGGCGCGGATACCGGAAGACGATAGCCGATAGGGCACATATCCCGATCAGCATCGGATAGTACAGGTATTGAATGATGGAAAGCGGGGAGATGGAGGCCAGACCTGCAGCGATCAGCATTTGAGCTCCATAGGGTATGATTCCCTGGATAAAACAAGAAAATGTATCTAATATGCTGGCAGATTTACGGCAGTCGATGCCGAATCTGTCAGCTATATTTTTAGCTATAGGACCGATGGTGATGACAGCGATCGTGTTGTTGGCCGTACAAAGATTGGCCAGACAGACTAAACCGGCGATACTCAGCTCTCCGGCACGTTTGGAATTGACATGTCGGGTGAGTTTGACGATGATGTAATCGATCCCTCCGTTGTATCGGATCATTTCGAGCATACCTCCGGCCAATAAAGTGATAATGATCAATTCCCCCATGCCTGTGATACCTGCTCCCATAGCACCGAACCAGCCGAACAAATCGAAACCGGAAGAGAGTATACCGATAAGCCCGGAAGTTAATATCCCCAGAAATAATACGAGCATGACATTTATGCCGGCTAAAGCAGTTGCGAGAACGATGAGATAAGGGATAACCTTGATCCATTCGACGGCTTCGATCTGCGTGGGGGTATGGATGTGCATGCCGGCAAAGACATAATAAAAGAGCAATAGGATGGCTGCCGGCATGACAATTAAACTATTGACCTTGAATTTATCTCTCATTTCACACCCTTGAGTTTTGGTGGCTGCAATGGTAGTGTCAGAGATAAACGAAAGATTATCTCCGAAGAAGGCCCCTCCGACGACAATAGCTACCATATAGGCTAGTTCTACACCGGTTTTATCGGCGATTCCTACAGCAACAGGAGTGAGGGCTACGATCGTTCCGACGGAGGTCCCGACCGATAAAGAAATAAAACAAGCGGCGATAAAGATACCGGCCAAAAGCAGGTTGTCCGGAAGAATGTGTAAAGTCAGATTGACCGTGGCGTCTATGGCTCCCATCGCTTTGGCCGATTGGGCGAAGGCTCCCGCCAGAATAAATATCCAGATCATCAAAAGGATATTTTTATCCGAAGCACCTCCGGAGAAATGAGCGATCCTTTCACTCAGACCGAGATGACGGGTCATGGCGATAGCTGCGATGGAAGAGATCACGAAAGCGACAGTGATCGGTACTTTATAAAAATCATCGGCGATAAGAGAAGTGACCAGGTAGACTCCCAGAAATATAAATAAAGGACTTAAAGCCAGTAAAGAAGGTTGCTGCGTGTATTGCTTCATGTATTTTTATATTTTCAGCGTGCAAAGTTAACGGATTAATTGAAAAATCAATTCGAAATATCGTTATCGGAATGTGCCTGACCACTTTTGTGAGAATCCGTGTTTTTAGCAGCAATATAAAATCCCTTGCCAGGGGTCCATTCCACGCAGAAGAGCGAATCGATATCTTCGTATCCCAGTTTTTTTAATTGAGCCAGTAGCCAGGTTTCCTTTTTTCCGGCATTATCCAGTGAACTTTGCAGGATCGATCCATTATTGACAAAAAGATAAGATTCGGAAATATTTCGTTTCAGTGAAACGGTGAGCTTGCCGTTTGTCTCGAAGCGGGCATCGTCTACATCGAACATCGAGAATATACCCACTTCCCGCAACATGGTCCGGAATTGTTCCATTTCCAGACCGTTACGTTTGAATTCTTTGAGATTGATTTGTCCGTTCCTGACGATCATAACCGTATCTCCTTTGACTAAACGCCTGATCAGACTGAAACGCAGCAAGTAGCGGATAGTCATATTGACGATTGTCCAGGTTCCGAGCGCAAAGATCATATACCATACCGACAAGTCCGGATTATAAATCACGCCTCCGATCAGAGCTCCTAAAACAAATGCATTGACCGAGTCGAGGGGAGTGAGCTGGGCCATTTGTGTCTTGCCTGAGATGCGGAGAAAAAAGATCACTCCGGACATACCGATGATGATTTTGATAATAATGCTGAGGATCATAATATACCTTAATTTCATTCTGAATTAGGAGAATTACGCTTTTGCAAAAGCTTTGTTACAAATTCCCGAATTTTTAGCCGATACAGAAAGCAACCAAAAATAGATTTATTCCGTTAGTAGGTTAATAAATGAGGTTGATTAATTAAAATTTATTGGAATGAAGAAAAATATTTCAACTTGGCAGTTGGCCTTGATGACGGCAGCTGCAGTGATTAGTTTGAGAGGATTGCCGATGATGGCTCAGGAGGAGCTGACGATGTTTTTTTACATTTTCTTTGCTACTTTCCTGTTCCTGATACCGGCGGCTTTGGTCGCTGCCGAATTAGGTAGCGCTTTTGCCGACCGGGGTGGTGGAGTATATACTTGGGTGAAAGAAGCCTTTAACCGGAAAATGGGATTTACGGCGATTTTTTGCAATGGATTCAGAATGTAGTCTGGTATCCGACAGTACTTGGATTTGCAGCCGCCTCTATCGCATATATGATCGGAAAACCCGACTTGTCGCAGAATGGCTGGTTTGTAGGGGTGTTTTCTATTGCTATGTATTGGCTGGCTACCTGGTTGACCTTTAAGGGCACCTCGATTATTTCCCGGATTACCAGCCAGGGATTTTTATTAGGAACCGTATTACCCGGAGTGGTCATTATCGTTATGGCGATTATTTGGATTGCAGGAGGTAATCCGATTGCTTTCGAACATGTCCCGGATACGGTTACTCAAGTGGTCAACGTAAATGCCGGGCATGTACATCCGCGTTTTTTCCCTCATATGACGGGGATCAGTGATATCGCTTTTTTGGCGGGTATTTTACTGTTGTTTGCCGGAGTCGAGGTACATGCCGTACATGTCCGGGAAATGAAAGAACCTCAAAAACAATTTCCTGCTGCCATGTTTTTAGCTGCCTTGATTTCTTTTGCCTTGTTCACTTTAGGTTCTCTGGCAGTAGCGATAGTTACTCCTTATGATCAGATCAACTTACAAGCCGGATTGTTCGTCAGTTTTCAGCAATTGTTCGGTCATTATCATATCGGGTGGTTGACTAATGTGATGGGATTGTTAGCGGCTTTCGGAGCTTTGGCCGGGGTTATGTCATGGATTTCCGGCCCTAGCCGTGGATTATTATGGACGGCTAACGATGGACAATTGCCTGATTTCCTGAAAAAAACCAATCGGAATGGGGTACAGACTCATATCCTTTTTATTCAGGGAGCTATTGTATCGGTTTTATCTTCCCTGTATATCATTATGGATGATGTCAGTGTGGCTTTCTTTTTGTTGAGTGCTTTGACGATCGGACTTTACCTCGTTATGTATATGATGATGTATGCTTCAGGAATAAAATTGCGGTATACTCAACCTGATCTGAAAAGAAGTTATAAAGTGCCCGGAGGTAAGATGGGCATGTGGCTGATTGCGGGAGTCGGTTTTCTGGCTGTCGCCTTTTCATTTATCGTTACCTTTTTTCCACCTTCGCAGTTGCCGGTCGGTAGTCCTGCCTTTTATACGGGGTTAGTAATTGTCGGTACGGTAGTATTTGTGGGCATTCCGATCCTTATCAGCACGGTTATGGCCAGGAGAAATCGGAAAGGACAGTAAAATTTACGGTTTTACCAACCGAGCAATTTGAGGATAAGTAATGTGTATTCCTTTCCGAGTATTTCCCGTAACCGTCTGTATGCACTTTTTTTCATTGATTTGACGGTGTTGACAGAGATATGCAGAAGATCTGCGATTTCAGTATTATTGTTGCCCTCCAAACCGAGCTGGATAATTTCCCGGGTTTGCGGGGGCAATTGGCTGATGGCGAAACTGAGTAAACGGAGTGTTTCCTGATAAGTAATTTCGTGAAGACAATTTTGCTCTTCTTCCTCTTCCCGTTGTGAAATATATTTTTGTGCGATCTGGGAATGTCGCAAATGATTAAGACAAAGGTTGTGTGCAGTCGTATAAGCGAAAGATTTGGCTTTTTCGATGGCGTAAAAATTTTCTCTCTTCTCGTATAAACGGACAAAAACATTCTGAGCTATATCCTGAGCTACAGGCTCTTCTCTTACATATTTTAAGGAGAAGAGATAGACAGGTTCATAGTAAGTATTGAAAAATAATTCAAATCTTTTATTGTTTAGAAGCATTTTATTTGCCGGTCGTTTATACTGATATTCGGAAACAAAAGTAATTTTTTTTTTCAGATGCGCACACCCACTTGTTGATTTTAAGTGTTTCAGTATAAAATACACATAGAAATGAGAGGGTTTGAAAATAGGTATGAACTTGCACATTTGATTAGCTGCCGGCTTATGGGGACTATTACTCCGGAAGAAGAGGAACGGTTTCAGAAGTGGTGGAAAGAATCGGAATCCCATGAAAAAGAATATGAGATTATATGTAAGCGTCTGATTGTTGATTTACGGAGAACGGAGCATCCGGATTTGCATAAAGCCTGGAAAGGAGTGTGGAGCAAACTTCCCCGTACGAGGAGGCTATTCTGGTCCTGGCATTCGGGGGCTGCTGTTTGTGCCGGAGTGATTTTGCTCCTGGGATTGGGGTGGATATTTCTACCGGCTGATGATTTGAATATATCTCGGTCGGGGAATGACCGGTGTGCGGGGACTGTGTTGATTCTCGGTAATGGAGAATTAATTGATTTGGGAAAGAGACAGGAAAGGGTGGTCGATGCTGGAAAGGGAACGAAAATCAGGATAGGGGAGAACGTGGTGAGTTACCAGACAGGAGAACAAGAAGAAGCTCCGATACAGGAAATGAATACGGTACGGGTCCCCCGGGGAAATGAATACCGGCTGATACTGTCGGATGGAACGAAAGTATGGCTGAATGCTGAGTCGCAGCTGATTTATCCGGTCCGTTTCACAGGAGAAAACCGGGAAGTAATCATGAAAGGGGAGGCATGTTTTGAAGTGGCGAAAAAAGAAAAACAGCCGTTTGTCGTGAAAGTGGATGAAATAGAAGTGTTAGTGACGGGGACTTTATTCAATGTGGAGGCTTATCCCGAAACTAAAGAGGTAAAGATGACTTTGGTCGAAGGGCGGGTCGAGGTGAAGACAGAAGAGCACCGGCAACTGTTGAGCCCGGATGAACAGGCTCTTGTAGATAAGCAGGAAGGACAAATCCGGGTGAGAAAAGTGGTTGCTGAAGAGTATATCGGCTGGACCAGGGGAGAATTCCGTTTTACGCGGACAAGGCTGGAAGAAGTGATGACGAGGTTGGCACGCTGGTATGATGTAGAGGTATTTTTTGCAGTTCCGGACTTGAAGAATGCCCGTTTTACTCTGAATTTGGAACGCTATGACAATATAAATAAAATATTGTCGAAGATTGAAAAAACGGGACGTGTGCATTTCCGTATTCAGGGGCAGTGTATTATTGTGGAATAATAAAAACAGCGGAGTATAGTGGCATATACCCCGCCTTTAGTTATAAAACCCTTGCTCTACCGACATAGAGCAAAAAATTGTTATAAACTCTAACTACAAAAGTATGGAAAAAAAATCAAGAACAGGTGATTCCGTGTTCCTTAAATTACCACGGATGTTTTTAATCATGAAAACGGTATTTATCTCATTGGTGTGTACATTGAATGTACAGGCTAATGTGTTTTCCCAACACACGAAGTTCGATATCGCGATGAAAAATGTTACGGTATCGGAGGTTTTGTGTTATTTAGAAGAAATCAGCAAATACCGTTTTGTGTATGACAGCGATGCAATTGATCGCATGCAACGGGTGGATGTAGAGATGAAGGGAACGAAGTTGGAAACAGTGTTGGAAAGTATATTCGTGAAAAGTGGTTTTTCATTTGTCATAGAGGATGGGGTGGTGATCATCCGCGAGGCTGGAAAGAAACAGATAACGGCTGGAATACTCCCGCAATCCCGGAAAATTACCGGTCGGGTAAGGGATCATGGAGGCCATCCTTTACCTGGAGTGACCGTGGTTTTAAAAGGTACCTCTGTCGGAGTAGTGACGGATGTGGACGGCCACTTTAAAATGGATCTGCCGGCCGATCATGAAACTGTGCTGGTGTTTTCATTTGTCGGGATGAAAACTCAGGAAGTGTATTATAAAGGGGAAAAAGAATTGAATGTAGTGATGGAAGAAGAGGTGAAGCAAATGGACGAGGTAGTTGTGACCGGAATCTTCTCAAAATCGAAAGAAAGCTATACTGGCGCTGTGTCGGTGATTACGGAAAAGGAATTGAAAAGTTTCGGTAACCGAAACATACTGACCACTTTGCGCAATATCGATCCTTCTTTCAATATCCTGGAAAGCAACGAATGGGGTTCTAACCCGAACCGTTTACCGGAAGTACAGATCCGCGGAGCGGCCAATATGCCGGATATCGACCAGTTGCAAAGCGATACAAAAGCAGAATTGAACACGCCTTTGATTATCATGGACGGTTTTGAAATAACTTTAGAACGCATGATGGATTTGGATGATAGCGAGGTGGAGACGATCACTTTGCTGAAAGACGCTTCGGCAACTGCTATTTACGGTTCTCGTGGCGCAAACGGTGTGATTGTGATCACGACAAAAGAACCCGAACCTGGAAAACTGCGGTTTGCCTATACGGGAAGCCTGAATCTCGAAGTGCCGGATTTGAGCGATTATGATGTATTGAATGCCAGGGAAAAGCTGGATCTGGAACTTCGATCTGGCTATTATGACGGTGTCAGGGCTGAATATGAAGTGCAGTTGAAACAAAAATATAATGAAATTCTGCAACAGGTGGAGAGAGGGGTAAATACCTACTGGCTGTCCAAGCCCTTGCGTGTCGGCGTGGGGCATCGGCACAACATCAAGTTGGAAGGAGGAGATCCGAGTTTCCGCTATTCGGCAACAGTGCAGTATAACGACGTAGCCGGAGTTATGAAAGAATCGTTCCGCCGGACGTTCAATGGAGGGATCAACCTTTCTTACAAAACTTCCGACCTGATTTTCAGAAATCAGCTGACGATCGGTTTGAATAAAGCACAAGAGTCTCCCTATGGAACTTTCGATCAGTATGTAAAACTGAATCCCTATTGGACAGCAACGGATGAGAATGGTAATGTAAAACGTTTTTTTGATGAGGATTACAGCTACTGGGGAGGAAATAATCCTGCCAATCCTTTGTATAATGCTACGTTGAATACAAAAGAAACAAGCGATTATACTAATATTACCAATAATTTCTCGATCGAATGGAAACCGGTACAGGAATTTACCTTAAGGGGTACATTCGGTATTTATACTCAAACGAATAATTCAGACAAATACCTTCCCCCCGAACATACAGCGTTTGCTGATTATGCCGATGACGATTACTTCAGAAGAGGAACTTATGATTATACGACGAGCAGATCGTCGCGTTACAATTTTTCATTGACGGCCAATTATTCGAAAGTGTTTGCGGAAAAGCATATGATTTATGCCGGTCTGAATATGGATTTGGAAGACCAGAAATCACAGAGGTACAGTTTTTCTGTAGAAGGTTTTCCGAGTGGGGCGCTCGATTTTCTGGCAGTAGCTATGCAATATAAAGAAAATGGAAAACCGGGAGGTAGTGAATCCAAAAGTCGGCGTGTCGGTTTTGTCGGTAATGCCAGTTATTCTTTCGAGGACCGGTATTTTGTAGATGCTTCATTTCGGACAGACGGTTCTTCCCTGTATGGAGCAGACAAACGGTTTGCTCCTTTCTGGTCTGCCGGTATCGGCTGGAACATCCACAGGGAAAATTTCATGAGTAATGTCGATTGGATAAACCGCTTGAAAATAAGGGCTTCTGTCGGTGAGACTGGCTCGAACAACTTCAGTGCCTATGAAGCTATGGTTACTTATACTTATTCTTTGAGCGATCGCTATTACAATTGGATGGGAGCTAACCTGAAAGCACTGGCTAATCCTGATCTGGAATGGCAGAAGACCATGAAGTACAATACCGGAGTCGAAGTAAATTTACTTAACAACCGTTTGAATATGATCTGTGATCTTTATCTGGAACGGACAAATGGCCTGATGTCTTCTTTGGAATTACCTCCTTCCAACGGGTTTACCAGCTATAAAGCCAACATCGGAAAACTGGAAAATAAAGGTTTTGAATTGAAAGTGACTGGCTATCTGTTACGCGATACGGAACGGGAACTGATCTGGTCGGTAACAGGTTCTTTAGTCCGGAACAAAGACAAAATTATCAAACTCTCGGAAGCCATGAAAGAAGCCAATGCTACCCTACTGGCTACCGGAGGGGCTACTCCTAACAAAGTATGGCAGGAAGGAGACTCTCAAAATGCGATTTATGCCGTTCCTTCGCTCGGTATCGACCCCAGCAACGGCCGTGAACTTTTCCTGAAGAAGAGCGGGGAGGTTACTTATACCTGGGATGCGAGGGACCGGGTGTTCTGTGGAGTAGACCAACCGGACTACCGGGGAAATATTAATACGATGTTTATGTGGAGGGATCTGTCTGTCAATCTGTCTTTCGGTTACGAATGGGGCGGACAGCAATACAATTCGACCCTGATCAACCGGGTGGAAAATGCCGATAAAAAATACAATGTAGACAGACGGGTATACGAAGACCGTTGGAAAGAGCCTGGTGACCGGACATTTTTCAAAGGGATCAAAGAGACTACTGCTACACAGGCTACGTCGAGATTCGTACAGGATGAAGCTACGTTTACCTGCCAGAACCTGAATATCACATATGATTTGAAAGGAAACAAATGGCTCCGGCATAATTTGGGTATCCAGACCCTCACATTGAAAGGAGATATTGCAGACTTGTTCCGGATTTCGACGATCAAACAGGAAAGGGGAACCTCTTATCCTTTCTCCCGTCAGTTCTCTTTTACGTTAAGCGTAATGTTCTAACCGATAAAAATAAACAGAGATGAAAATTAAATTATATATATTGGCCTGTTGGCTACTCAGTGGCCTCGTTTCATGTAATGACTGGCTGGATGTAAAGCCGGAAACGGAAATGACGCTGGAAGAAATGTATGCTGATCAGCAAGGATTTCAGGATGCCCTCACCGGCGCTTATTTGAATATGAAGAGCACCGGTGCTTATGGACAGCAACTGATGTATGGTACAGTAGAATACCTGGCTCAACATTGGGATTGTTCAGCGAATAGTACCCAGGAGAAGATTTCGCAGTTCAACTATGTTGACAATAGTGTTCAAAGCAGTTTCGAAACGATTTACACCCAGCTTTACAAAATCATAGCATCGGCCAATATGATTTTAGAGCAAATCGATGCCAGACAGGACGTTTTCGAACCGGGAATGTACGAGATTATCAAAGGTGAGGCTCTGGCTATGCGGGCTTATTGTCATTTCGATCTGCTCCGTTTGTTCGGTCCTATGCCGACCCGGACAAGTACCGGTAAAATTCTTCCTTATGTCACTACGGTGGGTATCGACTACCATACCCATCACACCTATCAGGAATTTACAGAACTGTTGAAAAACGATCTGATTGATGCAGAAGGATTGCTGAAACAGGTAGATCCAATTATTCCGGCAGAAAAAGGTGGGGAGGAACTCAATCTGTCCGTTTCGGCAGAAAATTTTTTATTAGCCCGCCAGGTCCGCTTCAATTACTACGCGGTGAAAGCGATGGAAGCCCGTTTTTTTCTCTGGATGGGAGGAGAAACGAATAAGTCTGCAGCCTATGATTGTGCTACCGAATTGAT
>ERZ1673696.3151-NODE-3151-length-10441-cov-4.777489_pt1 | contig 10441 bp, 13 predicted proteins | sample MGYA00580226_ERZ1673696 | MGnify/ENA primary metagenome ERZ1673696 (study PRJEB41218, sample SAMN15661743) | gut metagenome | host: Homo sapiens | place: Canada: London | collected 2015-08-20/2019-03-30 | study: EMG produced TPA metagenomics assembly of... | reverse complement strand
CGGGGGATTCACGGAGATAATATCTGTCTGAAATTATTTTGAATGGTTTTATTTTTTAATTTTGCTACGGTAAATCATGTCCAGAGCACTTTCAATAACCCGGTCATTTGAGATACCCTCGTTTATGGATAATTTTCTCAGTTTGTCATATGCCTCCTGTGAAATATTTACGTTCAGGGGGCGCAGCTTTTTATCAACCCTGTTTTTTATTCTGTTTTTTTGGGTAGCCCAGGCGCTTTTAAACTTCCGGGTAAACAGTTCTACTGAGTCTGGTGAATTCTGGTTGTTTTTTTTCCATGTGAAGTAACTGGCATAACACCAGGCCATAATCTCTTCAGATGATTCTCCACAGACATAGTTCAGGGAAATATTTGTCTTTTCCTGAATATATTTTTTGAGCCATGAGCAGATATCAAAATTTCTGGCCTTAACCTCTCTGAAAATATCATCTTTTTCGAGCAGTGTGGTCCATTCAATACTTTTCTGGTTCAGGTAATTTGATGGTGTGTATAAAATGAAAGGCCAGTTGTCAATACACCTGCGTATGGCATCCACCCTCACGCTGTGGTGAGAAGGCAGTGACTCCGGAGATAAACAGGTAAGAGTATTTTCATAACCGTTTATCTTAATCATTTCATATAATTCACAAGTCAGCCATAAACTGGCGCGGGCATCATTACGATACCAGTTAAGATCATCCTCAGATGGTAAGGAATCGAAGTAACGCTGGTCTGTTTCAGCCAGAAAATTATTTATTTTCAGTGTGTCAGCACCCTGTGAAATAAGAGTGTTTAAAATCCGTTTCTGATACGAGAAATAATCTTTATCGGCTAGGCTTGATGGTAAATAAAACCCATTTTCATTTAAGCGCCTTTCAAGATATCGTATTCTGCTTCTTTCATCTTCCACAACCTTAACCATAGTATCTCTCCTTCAGTCAGGATAATCACACGTGATTTTAAGTAAAATCAAAGCATCTTTAGCATGATTTTCTCATAAATTTCAGTTCATTTCACGTGTATAAATTAAGGGGCGGGAGATACCTCATGTTATCTTTTTGTATCTGCTGACTGGGAGGGGGGTTTATAAAAGTACATTCTTTGCCAGGACGGTTGAAGTGCATTCACAGGAGTGAACCGCTCTTTTTATTTTCCGGGAAGAGCGCTTTCGCCTCTCATCCTGTTATTATTAAATTACTTTCGTTTTCGTCTTCGGGCAACTCTCCCCTTTGCCTTAAACAACACAGTTAATTCCGCGTCAGGTTATTAAGGTAAATGTTGATATGAATTTCACCAGAGACGATGAGTTTCATTGTGAGAATCATTGTATCCTGTATTTTGATGCGTCTCTCCATGACGTTAACAGAGGACTTCATATTTTCATTTACGATAAGTCTGGTTTTACGTTACTGGAGATAAAATGACTAACGGTCATCACTTTCCTCATTAATCATATCTTACAGATATGGTATTGTTCACCAGTCTGTCACGGGTACAGGGAAATCATATGGGCTTCCTTGTCAGAGAAAATGACTGGTCGGAAATTTATTCGGGAATTCATTGTAGTGCCTGCAGACACAGATATATCGTTAACGTAAACCATAATTGACGGACGATACGGGAGTTACAGTGACTCATGAACCATGAATTTCATAAGCCATGATGGCAAGTAAATATTCCTGATTACCGTAAAGTATTTCTTAGATATTACCATACCCTCTGGCGTTACTGATTTACTGACAGATATGGCATCCAGAATTATCATAACATTTCATCCGTTGACATTATTTACCCGGTCTAATAGCTTTTTTAATAAAGCTGACTTTCAGATCACGCTTCCTGAGATTACTGTTTTTCCGGTATCAGTTCACGGTGGTGGCAAAGAAAAAATTTAAAACCCATCAGTCGTTTAATTTACAACAATGTACTCAGGCTGCGTGGTTCGCTGACAGCCAGACCTGATGTGGCTGCTATTTCTGCATGAACTGACGTGTGTACCGTCTGAAGCTCGTTGTCGACTGCTTCACAACACTGATATGTTAGCATGATACGAGTTCCCGGACTGTTACTTCAGGTTTTACAGGGCGTTATTGATTTGATTTTAAGCTGATGGGGTTACTGATATGCTGAGCAGATTACTTTCTGGTTAGCGGGTGGGAAAAGCACGTTAGCGTCAGCATCAGAAGCCAGCTCTCTGCGAAATTCCACATCTGGTTATCGACATTATCACTCTGGGGGTATTCTGGTGAAGGGAAACATAAAGTCTGGCTGCATGGAGTGACAGGCCCGGATAGGGGCGCAAGTTTCATCTGGTAGCAGACAATGTGAAGGACTGGATTATCCGGGACAATTTATTGCTCAACTGAATGAGCAATGGTAAGCGTCAACGGAGCACCGTATTGACGCTTATTTATTGGTGAGTATTACCTCCTGTATTGTCAACGCCGCTGTATATAACCTTTTTTCACCGTTTTATTTGATTGCCGCTATTTATCAACGGCGATGCCCGGTTTCCACCGATTCATCATCACTTATTGGCGCTGGCCCTTGCCAGTACACCTGCTTTACGTTTTTCCTTCAGGTGGTAGCTTTCCCCCCTTAATATTCAGCGTGGTTGAGTGATGCAGCAGATGCTCAGGGATCACTGTTGCCAGTACATTATCGCCGAGCATTTCCCCCCAGTTGGCGAATCCTTTATTTGACGTCAGAACGATTCTCGCTTTTTCATATTGCCGCTTCAGCAACCGGAAGAACAGCCTGGCTTCTTTCCGGGGCATTGGCAGATAGCCTGTTTCATCAAGGATCAGTACGCGTGCGTAACAGAGTTATTGGAGCTGTCGCTCAAGCCGGTTTTCCTGTTTCGCTTTCATTAGCACCATTTTGTGACGGGTCCTTATGGCTGTCGGTTCAGGGTATGTTTCCTGGTTATTGTGTACCACGAAGCAGGGGTATTGTGTCGATGGTCACATTTCAGCACCATAATGCCCAGAATGCTCCCTGATTCCACAGATCACTCAACTCACCGTCCGTTCCTACAACCGTAAGCGTCAACGGAGCACCGTATTGACGCTTATTTATTGGTGAGTACTACGTTCCATGGCAGGAGTTCGTCAACTCGGTTGGAAGGCCATTCCGGCAGTACGCTCAGGATATGGCGCAGATACGCTTCCGGATCGATACCGTTCAGACGGCAGGTGCCGATCAGCCCGTACAACAGTGCTCCACGCTCGCCGCCGTGATCGCTGCCAAAGAACATAAAGTTTTTCTTTCCGAGACAGACTGCACGAAGCGCTCTTCCCGCAGCATTATTATCCGCCTCCGCCAGACCGTCATCACTGTAATAACAGAGGGCATCCCACTGATTCAGTACATAGCTGAACGCTTCGCCCAGTCTGGATTTTTTCGACAGCGTACCATTCTTCTCCACCATCCATTCATGCAGCGACGTCAGTAACACTTTGCTTCGCTGCTGCCTGACGGCAAGACGCTCTGACTCCGGTAATCCCCGTATTTCATCCTCGATGGCGTACAGTTCACTGATTCGCTTCAGGGCTTCTTCTGCCGTCGCACTTTTGCTGCTGATGTATACATCGTGGATTTTTCGCCGGGCATGGGCCCAGCACGCAACTTCTGTCAGTGCACCACCTTCACGTTCTGCACTGAACAACCTGTCGTAACCTGTGAACGCATCCGCCTGCAGGATACCCCGGAAGGGGCGGAGGTGTTGCTCCGGGTGTTTCCCCTGCCGGTTCGGCGAGTACGCGAACCAGACCGCTGGAGGAGATGACGAACCCACATTGCGATCATCCCGGACATACGTCCAGATACGCCCTGTTTTCGCCTTTTTCTGACCCGGTGCCAGTACCTTTACCGGTGTGTCATCAGTGTGAACCTTGCGGGTGTTCATTACATAACGGTACAGGGCATCATTCACCGGTGTCATTAACTGGCAGCACGCGTCAACCCAGTTGGAGAGTAAGGCCCGGCTCAGTTCGACACCCTGGCGGGCAAAGATTTCACTCTGACGATACAGTGGCAGATGTTCGCAGTATTTTCCCGTTAACACGCGGGCAAGTAATCCGGGGCCCGCGATACCACGCTCTATCGGGCGGGACGGCGCCGGTGCTTCAACAATACAGTCACATTTTGTACAGGCTTTTTTTACCCGTTCTGTGCGGATCACTTTCAGGGCACTGCTCACCAGTTCCAGCTGTTCAGCGCTGACTTCCCCCAGATAATCCAGCTCACCGCCACACTCCGGGCAACAGCTTTCTTCTGGCTCCAGGCGGTGTATTTCACGGGGAAGGTGTGCCGGTAACGGACGACGATGGCGCGACTGTCGCAACTGGCGGGGAACCTGAGGATCGTCTTCCCGCCCACTGTAACGATCGCTGTCCTGTTCACGTTGTTTCAGCAGAGCCTCAGCCAGTTCAACTTCACGACGCAGTTTTTCAGAACGGGTACCGAACAGCATCCGGCGCAGTTTTTCTATCTGAGCCCGCAGATGTTCTATTTCCCGTTCATCTTCTTCGATCTTTTCTTCGGCACGTGTCAGTGCAGAGCGCAGGAAGGCTTCCGTCTCTTCAACCAGACTCAGTTGCTGGTCTTTCTGACGGAGGGCTTCAGCCTGCTCAGAGAGCAACCTTTCCAGCTCTGCGATGCGAATGAGGTATTTCTGACTCATGACCGTTTTTATAATGCGGTCAGGAGTTTTTTACAACATTGTCAGTGAGTTACGGCTGGATGTTTTTGGCTGACGCCAGTCCAGCTTATCGAGGAGCATTGCCAGTTGCGAGCGGGTAATGGATACCTTGCCGTCACGTACCGCAGGCCAGATAAACTGGCCTTCCTCCAGGCGTTTGGTGAACAGGCACAGACCATCAGCATCAGCCCAAAGAATTTTGACGGTGTCACCCCGTCGGCCACGGAAGATAAACAGGTGACCGGAGAAGGGATTATCATTCAGCACATGTTGTACCTGTTCTCCCAGTCCGTTGAAGGATTTACGCATATCGGTAACGCCGGCAACGAGCCAGATACGGGTACCTGATGGGAGTGAGATCATCTTCCCCTCCCGATCAGTTCACGGATCAACACTGTGAGCAGCTCTGGCGATGGATTTTCCAGCGTCATGTTACCGTGACGGAATTCCACCTTGCAGGAACTGGCACTGACTCTGGTCTGAGTGGAAGTGGATAAAGACGGCGCAATGGCCGCCACAGGTTCTTTCTGCTCATCCGGCGTTATTTCTACAGGTAATAATTCAACGCCAGTGTCAGAAGAGGTCGTTACCGGAAGACGCCGCGAAACACGCCCTTCGTTCTGCCAGAGCCTGAGCCATTTGAAAATAACATTATCATTGACGCCATTTTCACGTGCAATCTGTGCAACACAAGCTCCAGGTTGTGATGCCAGTTCCACCATACGAAGTTTGAATTCATTCGAATAGTTTTTACGAGGTTCTTTTCGCCAGTCCTGTAATTCCATACTTAGATGTCCGTCTATATCAGATGGGCGTCTAAGTTACCAATTCTCGTCTGATGGCTACATACGGCGGTCAGTTTACGCTTACCTACAACCGGCAATACCCGTAACCTGTGCCACACAGACGGAGCCGGGCCATGTGCAGAGACCGGTAAAATTCGTTACTACAACTGTTCCTGAATATCTGACGAAGAAACAATGATCTCCGGGGACTTCAGCCATAACATCCTGCCGTGTGAGTTTCTTCCGCAGTGCAAGGAGCGCTGTCGCCATGTACTTATTGTCACCAGAATGAGGCATGTACCGCAGCATGCCATTTCTGGTAAATAACCTCTGCCTGCATATTCAGTCCGTAGAGAACGTGGCGTGTATCTGGCTGTAAAGAACATCCCTGTCCGTGGCTTTCATCCACTGTGGTGTTCATGCCAGTTCAGTAATGACAGGATGCCCTTAAGCCATTCATCATGGCTCAGTATGATGGCGACGAACACGCTCTGCAGATGAGCATGCGGGGCCGGGAGCATAATTCCCGTATTTTGCCGCACCTTCCGAAAGCAACCGGCATCAGTTACGGTTATCGTCAACCGTTGTGCGGTATGCCAGGAGCACGTACTGATCCATCAGATCCGTCAGTGCTGCGCTCTGCTTCTGACGGTCGATGATCCATTCCTCCAGCTCTTTTTCTGATTTCCGTTTCAGGTTCTCTGTCCAGTCTTCAAGGCTGTTTCCGGTCATTAAATCAAGCCAGCAAAGCCAGACCAGTTTAAGGCGCAACTCCGTGCCACCAAACTGACGGAAGAGACTGATCAGTTTATTTGCCAGAGAATGGTGTTTCAGACGTTCACATTCAGACAGCAGAATGCCTTCCAGCATCGGATGATGAACCAGCAGATGTTCACTGGTGCATAAATTCACTATCAGATCATCATCCAGGGGCGGCGTGGCCCGTTTGTCAGGGCCATAAATCAGTCGGTGCAGGCTCTGGGGGACGATGGCAATCTCCGGTTTTTCACCATTGAATGACACCCAACCGGGCGTCAGATTATGGAAGTAGTAGATATTCGGATGACACACGCCCCAGGATACGGCGTGCCGGGTGAAGCCGGTCAGCCATTTCTGGTAGCTTTCGTGGAGCCATTCGTAGCGGGTCTGATACTGTTGTTTCATTTTCATATTCCTCACGGGGATATAACAGGCAGCAGAATACCGTCGGCAGGCCGGGGATTACGTCTGCTGCGGGTGAACGGATAAGGGGCAGAAATTACGGACGGGACTGTGCAATACGCGCCTGCAGCCAGGCTTCCACTTCACTTTTCAGCCAGCGGGAGCTGCGGCCGAGTTTGATGGGAGCCGGAAAGGCCCCATCCTTGATGAGCTTGTAAAACCACTTATCGGTCAGGCCGGTCAGCTGAGTGATAAACGCCATATCGACCATCTGGTCATCCATCAGCGAAACTGGGGTGGTCATGAGAGTGTTCCTCCGGATGTTGTTAAACCAGCCGGTGTGGTCATGAAAACAACGCACCACCTTCACCGGCATAACAACCGGGGAGAAACGTAAAAAATAATCGGGAATGTGACCGCCAGGAGATAAACGGGGAGGTTGCGGTGGCTGAGCGTACCGGTATGCCGGGTGGTTGTTACGAAACGATGCTTCCGCACGCGCGCGATAAAGAAGGGATGATTTTCGTGAGGAAGAGGGGAAAACTGGCGTTCTGATAATTGCAGAGTTATTTACGGGGCGGTTACGGTGGGGCAGCCCGTGCCTTGTGGGCAGGGACAGGTATCACTGTTGGGATAAGACTGTCTGATTGGTATTATAAATATATAAGAGAGATCAAACACATGAGCTCAAATACATGAGTTCATATATGTGAAATAAACACTGTGAGTGCGATCAGTGGGCATGAGAACGCAGTAGCAGCAGATTGCGTTGTACCCACAGGGCTATCTCTGATAGCTGGCGTATAACCTGCGTATATAAAACGTACCTGCAACCCACGTGAACAGAGTGCATTAAGCATCCGTCTGAGCGGTAAGCGTATCCGACCTGGTGAGTGACAGTCTGAGAGACCGGTTAAGTGGTGGCCCGGGAGTAATGAGTTTGGGGAGGGTACCAGAATGCCGGTCTGGTACGGTATGCTGACAGTATCACGTTAATTGCAGCATAAAGTAATGAGAGGCTAATGGAAGTTAAAACCAAAGAAGACTGGTTGTATCAGTTCCGTCGTTGTTCATCCCAGGAGACACTGGAAAAGGTGATTTCCCACACGCGTTATAAACTTACCCCTGCGGAGCTGGAAGCTTTCAACTCTGCGGTTGATCACCGGCTGGCAGAACTGACGATGAACAAGCTTTACGATCGTGTTCCCGCTTCCGTCTGGAAATATGTTACCTGAACGTTCGGTAATCACAGCGGTATAGCAACAACAAAGAATTCGAAATCAAAAGGGAATGGTGTACGGAGGTGTGGGTGGTTATGGGCTGATTTTCGGGTATTAACGACCTGTATCTGCTGAGGTTTTCTCGTATTTACCGGGGATCCGGTGCGTTACTGTCTGACACAACAAACGCAGAGGCGGCGGAGTGCTCTGCTCAGCTGATTCCGGCTAATCTCTCTCCTGTAACCTACTGCAACAGTACAAATACACTGACACCTGAAACGACAGCCAGAATCAGTACAGGCAGTAACGTCAGTAGACAGAGCAGACGATCGGTATTCCGGTAATAATCGAAGGGATCTGCTGACACGTAACCCGGGCAATATTCCGTATTATGAGGAATGGCGTTATCACAATCCCTGCACACCGTTTTGCATGTCACCATCACGTCCTCCTCACAACCCTCCCCGTAACCGGCTTTTTGCATTAAAAAGACAACGCTGAAAATTCAACCGTCAGTCCGGAGACGACCGTTCGGGTTATCACAGAGTGCCTGAGACAGTGTCCTGCTGGAGGTCACTTCAGGGACTCTGCACATTTTTACGACATGGCTATTCCGTATGAACCATACGGAGATTTAACCATGACCTACAAATACAATCCCTTCTGGCAGCAACGTATTCGTGAGACGGTGCTGCACGCACTGAATGTTCATCCACGCCTGACGGCATTGCGGGTTGACCTGCGTCTCCCGGATGTACCGGCAGCAACGGACGCGGCTGTGATATCCCGCTTCATCAATGCCCTGAAAGCCCGAATCAACGCTTACCAGAAGCGTAAGCGCCGTGAAGGTAAACGCGTTCATCCCACAGCCCTGCATTACGCCTGGGCCCGGGAGTTCGGGGTACTCAGGGGCAAAAAACACTATCATCTCCTGCTGCTGGTCAACCGGGATACCTGGTGTCGTGCCGGCGATTACCGCGATCCGGGATCACTGGCCGGAATGATTGAACAGGCCTGGTGCAGTGCCCTGGGGGTGGATGCCGGATGCTATGCCACGCTGGTGCATTTTCCGGTCAGGCCGGCGGTGTGGCTGGAACGCGATGATGATGCTGGTTTACGGGATATGCTGAAGCGTGCTGACTATCTCGCGAAAGAGTACACCAAAGTCAACGGTACCGGCGAGCGCAATTTTGGCTGTAGCCGGAGTTGAACACGACAGGTGCGCCAATACCCGGCAAACCAAAAGTATGGGGTGTTGTCTGGCGGCAACGATGTATCCACTCGCCCACTGACTGTTTTTACGTCAGTGTTCCATTGTGTGACAACCACAGTGCTGTAACAGCAACCAGCCTGCTTTACCCAAACTCCAGTCCAGATTTTAACTGAACCGCCATTCACACCCTGACCACGCTGCCCGTACCGGGACGGCTGTTTCCTGCGTGTCGTCTGGCGGCTGAGGAATATGACTATGTATGCAAAATCTTTTCTCGCTCTTGATGGCAACGGACGTCTGACGGGCGCCCGTACTGCACAGGCCGCACCTTATGCTCACTACACCTGCCACTTGTGTGGCAGTGCACTCAGATACCACCCGCATTACGACACTGAGCGTCCCTGGTTTGAACACACTGACGACGGGCTGACAGCGCAAGGTCAGCAGTGTCCTTATGTCAGGCCGGAGCGCAGAGAAATACAGTTGATTAAACGTCTGCAGCAATTCGCACCGGATGCCTTACCTGTGGTGCGTAAAGCCAGCTGGCACTGCAGACAATGTCACCACGATTATTATGGGGAGCGGTACTGCACACACTGCCAGACCGGAGGTTTCAGTCTTCCCCGGACAACTCAGGAGGAAATATGCGAATTCTGAACTGTTATATGGCGAATGACAGCAAGGGCCATTTTGTTACGGCGAAAGACGCAGCGAAGCACAACCGCCAGGACGTTTTGTGCTGTGTGTCCTGTGGATGTCCGTTAACACTTAAGCGGGGCAATGACGGACAACCACCGTGGTTTGAACATGACCAGATGACTGTCGCTGAGAAAATCCTGCTGCGATGCACCTGGCTTGACCCGGCAGAGAAAGAGGCCCGTCGTTTGCATCTGCAGGGTATGACGGTTCCGGATTATACGGTGAAGGTGAGAAAGTGGTTTTGTGTGATGTGTGACGAAGATTATGAAGGAGAAAAGTGCTGCCCGCGTTGTGGTACCGGGGTATACAGCAGGGCGTGGGGGCGGCAGGAGGAGCCGTCGGAAAATATCGGAACTGAAAATCCGTTGCAGAGGCTGTAATGGTTGCCTCTGGCGCAGTTTGCGGTGATGCTGTTCCCGGGAAAGGAGACGTCCAGCGCTTATCCGTCCAGATATAGGCCACATCACCGCACCACACCTGATTTGGCTTGGTCACGGAGGTAGTTAGGGATAGCAACATGTTCATGAACACCTCGTTTATACCGGGGAGTCGGCTGCTGTCAGCTGACCAGCCCCAGCTCTTTCATGAGCCTGCCAGCAAGCCAACGTCCCATCTGGTAGCCTCTCCGGGTTGCCATTGTGGCGATGCTTCTTGCTCCGGCC
>ERZ1673696.3135-NODE-3135-length-10484-cov-4.818199_pt1 | contig 10484 bp, 8 predicted proteins | sample MGYA00580226_ERZ1673696 | MGnify/ENA primary metagenome ERZ1673696 (study PRJEB41218, sample SAMN15661743) | gut metagenome | host: Homo sapiens | place: Canada: London | collected 2015-08-20/2019-03-30 | study: EMG produced TPA metagenomics assembly of... | reverse complement strand
TCCGACAGGGTTCGATCGTTGCCTGGATCAGACTGTCGCATAATTGTTCGAACTGAGCACGGGTCAGCGTACGTACCAGATGCTTTGGAATTCCGTTGACCGGGAATATGTACGGCAGATTGATTTCTGTAGAAGTTGAACTGGACAATTCGATTTTTGCCTTTTCAGCAGCTTCTTTCAACCGTTGGTGAGCCATCGGGTCTTTACGGATGTCTACCCCTTCGTCTTTCTGGAATTCGTCAGCCAGCCAGTTGATGATCTTATCGTCGAAATCATCCCCACCTAAATGGGTATCTCCATTAGTCGATTTTACTTCGAATACCCCGTCACCCAATTCCAGAATGGAGATATCGAATGTTCCACCCCCGAGGTCGAATACTGCGATTTTCTGATCCTGGGACTTTTTATCCAAACCATATGCCAAAGCGGCAGCTGTCGGTTCATTGATGATACGTTTTACAGTCAAACCTGCAATTTCTCCTGCTTCTTTCGTTGCCTGGCGCTGTGCATCGTTGAAATAAGCCGGAACGGTGATGACTGCTTCAGATACTTCCTGACCCAGATAATCTTCTGCCGTTTTCTTCATTTTCTGCAAAATCATGGCAGAAATTTCCTGTGGGGAATACTGACGATTGTCGATCACTACCCGGGGAGTATTGTTGTCACCTCTCACCACTTCATAAGCTACTCGTTTGATTTCGTTCTGTACCTGATCGAAACTTTCACCCATGAAACGTTTGATCGAGTATATCGTTTTTTTCGGATTGGTGATAGCCTGACGTTTGGCCGGATCACCTACTTTCCGTTCGCCGTTGTCTACAAAAGCTACAATTGAAGGGGTAGTACGCCGACCTTCACTGTTTGGTATTACTACCGGTTCGTTACCTTCCATTACAGCAACGCATGAGTTGGTAGTTCCTAAGTCAATTCCTATAATCTTTCCCATAATGTTAATGTATTTTATTTACTTACTTACTATTCGTTTTTACCTATTATTCGTTTTCGGTGTGTCTGAGGTTTTGATTCAAACACATTTATTTTTTATCAAATGGCATGCCAGTGCTTTTCTCCGGATTATTTTTGTAAAAATGGCGGTTTTTTTATAAAAATGGTGAAGGGGTATGGCAGGAAAAACTGTCAGAACGGCAGTTGCCGGTCCGGTAAATCTGTTACATAAACAAAAAAGTAGTATTTATACCCAACTTCGGCTATTAGAAATAACTTATTTTTGTAAGTTGTAAATAGTAATAAAGTGAAGACACTAGAAATGACTGATTATGTACTTGAATCCCGATGTTGTGGGACAAAGTTCGCAGATGAAAAATGGGAGTTGGATTGCCCGAATCGGGATGGCGCAGCTTTGATTTTTGCCAACTATGCAAAGAAACAACTGGAGGTGAAAGAAAATCTTCCGGGATTGTATAAATATTCCGATTGGTTACCTGTTTGTCGGACACTGGACGGTTCCGGAGCACCTGTCACATACAAAAGTGAAGGTCTGGCCGGCGAATTGGGATTGTCGGATTTGTATATCACTTTTAACGGGTATTGGCCTGAAAAGGGGGCTCTGATGAAGACAGGGGCTTTCAAGGAATGTGAGGCTTATGCGGTTTGTGCCCGGATCAATGACTTGAACGATAAAGTGATGGTGGTGGCTTCGGCCGGTAATACCGCTCGGGCTTTTGCACGGGTTTGTTCCGAAAATAATATTCCTTTGTTACTATGTATTCCGCAGGATTGTATCGATGCCATGTGGTCGGCTAAACCGTTGAATCCTTGTGTGAAATTGGTCGCTACCGAAAGAGGAAGCGATTATTTCGATGCTATTTACCTGTCGAATATTATTTGTGAATTAGATAAGTTTTATCCGGAAGGAGGAGCGAAAAACGTTGCCCGGCGCGATGGAATGGGGACGACAGTACTTTCTGCCGTTACCACGATCGGACGGATTCCGGATTATTATTTTCAGGCTGTCGGAAGCGGAACAGGGGCGATCGCTGCCTGGGAGGCAAACAAACGGTTTATCGTAGACGGTCGTTACGGAAATAACCTGATGAAATTGATGGTGTCACAAAATATTCCGTTTACTCCGATGTATGATGCCTGGAAGGCCGGATCGCGGGCTCTTTTGCCGGTTGACGATACGATTGCCCGTAAGCAGGCAGAAGAAATATGTGCTAAAGTACTTTCTAACCGTAAACCTCCTTATTCGTTGAAAGGAGGATTGTTCGACGCGCTTACCGAAACCGGCGGAGATATGTTTGCCATATCGAATGAAGAGGCGATGGAAGGTATGGTCTTGTTCGAACGCACTGAAGGGATCGATATCGAACCGGCCGCAGGAGTTGCAGTGGCTTCCCTGAAGCAAGCCATTCGTACCGGAGCTGTCGAAACCGATGCTGTGATTATGCTGAATATTACAGGCGGAGGTATCGCAAAATTTAAAAAAGAAAATAAAGTGGTTTATAAACAGCCCGATTGTGTCTTTGCACTCGATACAGATCCCGATACAATTAAAGAAACTGTGATGGAATTGTTTATTTGATCCTGCCGGAGGAGAAAACCGATTAAAGTTTTTTCCCTTAAACAGGATCGTGGTAGAATGGAATAGGTTTATAAAGTCCGTAAAGTGCCCTGGCACCTGTGGGGCTTCTTTTTAGTTGCAGAGGTTCGGAGAGTTACTGTGGTTTTAGAGGTTAAGTCTAACTGCTGTAACTTTTCGAACCTCTGTAATGATTTAAATGTCGATCTTTTTTCTGGCCAACTTTGTAACCTCGTTATTGTACACTACAGGTATTGAATTTTGTTTTATCTTTGCTGCATAAATCATACATAGGTCATGAAACACAGGAATAATCTGAAACGATTTTTGTATTTGGATTTTTATTACTCGGTTTTGCGCCGGGATTGGCGGATTTCCACTTTTCTTTCCGATCTTGTTTTGAAAACAGTGGCTGTTGTCATTGTCTCGATCGATCGTTTTATTAAAGATGCTTCGATGATCTCAGCTTCTGCTTTAACATTTTATTCTACGCTTTCTTTTATTCCTGTCGTTGCCCTGATTTTAGCTATCGCCCGTGGATTCGGTGCTGCAAAGGCATTCGAAGATTGGCTCAAAGAGCAATCTTATACCAATCCCGATGTGATGCAATGGGTGATGAATATTGCGAATAAAGCCTTGGATAATACGCAGGGAGGTGTGATTGCAGGTTTTGGTATTGTTTTACTCCTCTGGTCGGTTATCCGGATGCTTTCCAGTACCGAACTGGCTATGAACCGGATTTGGGGGGTGAAGAAGGGACGGAGTCTGGTAAAAAAATTTACCGATTACATGTCGATTCTGTTTATCGCTCCGATCCTGGTCGTATTGATCAGTAGTATGAATGTTTTTATGATGGCTAATTTGCAGGAATATGCCATGGACGAAGGATTATTGAGTTATGCCAGTGCTGCTTTGAAAGCTATTCTGACTTTGATACCCTATATCTTGGTATGGTTTCTTTTCGTATTTCTTTATATGTTCATGCCCACTACACCTGTGAAATTCAAATATGCTTTGGTGGCCGGTATTGTTGCCGGTACTGTTTTTCAAATTGTACAATGGTTCTATTTGCGTTTCCAGATCGGTGTGAGCTCGTATAATGCGATTTATGGTGGATTGGCCGCTTTGCCTCTTTTATTGGTGTGGTTACAGTTGAGTTGGAGTATCGTTTTGTGGGGAACGGAGCTGTGTTATATTATGCGCAACCGCCATTTCTTGTACCGGAATGCAATGAATGCGGATAATAAATGGGTGGATAACGTTGAAGTGACGTTGCGGATGTTGCGATATATTTCCGATTTGTATATTCATGGACAAGGAAGTCCTACGCTGGCTATGGTTTGTAAAAGACTCCGAATGAGTTCCAGTAAAGTCAGAGTAATCCTACAGGAATTGGTAGATCATAAAATCCTGGTCGAAGTAAAAGAAGACGATGATGTTTCTTATTTCCCGGCAGTGGATTTTCATCGTCTTTCTGTGGCGGATATTATTAATCGCTTATCTCATTTGGATCAGAATAAAGGTGAAGAATGGAAAGTCAGATTGGTTGGGGCAGTCAGACAGGAATTCGGTCAGGATACCTTTGCTTGAGCCTGATTTGCTCTCCTGAGCGAATGCTATTTTTTTCGGTCTGTTTGGTACTTATATTTTTTTTGAGTAATTTGGCTCAAAATTTAGAAATATGAGAAGAAAGATAGAGTTAGAGTACATTTTTTCGTCTTCTGTAAAAGTCTTGTTTTCTCGTTTAAGTACCCCTGCCGGTTTATCGGAATGGTTTGCAGATGACGTATTCCAAAAAGGTAATCAGTTTATTTTTATATGGAATGGTAGTGAGCAGCCGGCTACGCTCGTAGAATTGAAAAGTAATGCCGTGGTGAGGTTTCGGTGGGATGATGCAGAAGAGGAAGATGAATATTTTGAATTTAATATACATGTGGAGCCCTTGACCGGAGATGTAGCGCTGATTATTACCGATTTTGCCGATGAAGACGAAGTCAACGATACGATAGAGTTATGGAATAAACAAATGGATATCCTGCACCGGAACCTGGGGGCCTGATCTATACGGTTTTTGATGACCAGAGAGAGAGTATTGTAAACAAAAAAACGTACCTTTGTACCTGTTTTGAAGATTTTGATAATGTACAGGTTACTTATTGGCAAATGAAGAAACTACATATATTTATGCTCAAAAGCTTTATCGGGCCTTTTGTAGCTACTTTTTTCATCAGTATGTTCGTCTTGATTATGCAGTTTCTTTGGCGTATGATAGACGAAATCGTAGGAAAAGGATTAGAGTTTACGGTAATTGCCGAGTTATTGATTTATGTGGCGACCACTTTGGTACCCATGGCATTGCCGTTGGCAGTATTGCTTTCATCGATCATGACCTTCGGAAGTTTGGGAGAAAATTATGAGTTGATCGCCTTAAAATCAGCAGGTATTTCTCTCTACCGGATTATGAAACCTTTGATTATCCTGATTATATGCCTCACAGTATTCGCTTTTGTCTTTTCGAACAATATCCTTCCGGTGGCGAACCTTAAATTTTATAGCCTGCTTTACGATATCCGGAAACAAAAACCGGAGATGTCGTTTAAAGAAGGGATCTTTACGAACGATTTGGAAGGATATAGTATTAAAATCGATAAGATCAATAAAGAAACCGGCATGATGTATAACATGCTGATATACGAACATAAGGACGGTTCCGGGAATTATGATGTTACCAAAGCCGATTCCGGGATGATGATCAGTGATGCAAAAAGTAATCTGATGGAACTGGTCTTGTATAATGGCCATTCTTATACAGATGAGGGAATGAAGAATCCCGGTTCCCGTAAAACATTTCCTTTCAGAAGATTAAAGTTCGATAAGGAAACCGTATTGATCGAATTGCCGGGAACTGACCTGAAACGAAGCGACGAAGACGGATTTCGTTCTTATTCGATGATGCTGAATCTCAAACAATTGAGTCATTCGATCGATTCGGCACGAGCTGCATTGAAAGTGAGAAAAGCAGGAGATACGAAGAAATTATTGGCGAATAATTATCAAAGAAGCAAAAGTCCCAGTCCGCAACGGGATAGTATACTGGCCGATCAAAGCCGGGGAAAGTTCAGTGATCCCGACAGCCTTTTTACTGCTTTTGATATTGAAGAACAACGTCGGGCGGTCGATAATGCCCTGCAATATGCCAGAGAGGTAAAACAACGGAACCAGGACGATCTTCATTATTATGTGGCTCAGCAAGAGAATGTAATAAAGAGTCAATTGGAATGGCATCGTAAATTCACCTTATCTTTTGCCTGCTTTATTTTTTTCTTTATCGGTGCTCCCCTGGGGGCTATTATCCGGAAAGGGGGATTAGGAATGCCGGTGGTGGTTTCCGTGCTTTTGTTTATCATCTATTATATTATTTCGATGATGGGAGAAAGGTCGGCCAGGGAGGCTGTTATCTCTCCGGCTGCCGGGATGTGGATTTCTGCCTTTATTCTGTTGCCTTTGGGAATTATACTGACTTATAAATCCGTGACCGATTCCGAGATGATGAATACAGAAGCTTACACAAGAGTCTTTAAGAAATTGATTGCCTTTATAAAAAAGAAGAAAAATGCCAAGTCATAAGTTGCGTATCGTCTATATGGGTACTCCCGATTTTGCTGTCCTGCCCTTGAAAAGAATTATAAAGGCTGGATTTCAGGTTGTCGGAGTCGTTACTAATCCTGATAAACCGGCCGGTAGAGGACAACAGCTTCAGGAATCCGCAGTTAAAAAATACGCCCGGGAAATCGGCCTGAAGATTCTGCAACCCGAGAAATTCAGGGATCCCGATTTTTTACAGGCGCTGGCAGAGCTAAAAGCCGATTTGCAATTAGTTGTGGCATTTAAGATGTTGCCCGAAGTGGTTTGGAATATGCCTCCCTTAGGGACGGTGAATCTGCATGCTTCTCTGCTGCCGGATTACCGGGGAGCGGCACCGATAAACCGAGCCGTAATGAATGGGGAAACCTGCTCCGGGGTGACGACTTTCCTTTTAAAGCAGGAGATAGATACCGGCAATATTATTTTTCAGGAAAAGGTGGAAATCGGCGAGGAGATGACCGCCGGAGAATTGCATGACGAACTGATGGAGAAAGGGGCGGACTTGTTGCTGAAAACCGTGCAGGCGATGGAGGCAGGGGACTATCCGTTGACCGACCAGTGTGGATTGCTGCGGGGGCGCGAAGCGGTACTCGCTCCGAAGATATTCAAAGAAGACATGAAAATCCGTTGGAACGGGAAACTGGAAACCATCTGTAACCATATCCGGGGCTTGTCGCCTTTTCCCGGGGCATGGACGGAATTACAGGCTGTCGGGAAGGATGGCGGAGTGTTGACACTTAAAATATTTAAAGCCGCCAGGATACGGCAGGGCCATAATCTGCCCGCGGGGGAAGTCCGTACCGATGGAAAAACCTTTTTTGATGTATATGTGGAGGGAGGTATCGTTCGTGTGCTGGAGTTGCAGTTGTCAGGAAAAAAAAGAATGCGGACGGAGGACTTTCTGAGGGGATTCCGGTTGGAAGACTATCGGTTAGTGTGGTAAAGCGAACGATAGTGCCGGAAATATGGATGCAAGTCGGATATTGGAAGCGGTAAACGAGAAGAAGGAGGAACTTTGGCAGGAAGTTTTCGGCTGCTATTACGCGGCTTTATGCTCTTATGCCGGGCGTTTGGTGCAGGACCCGGTCATTGCCGAAGATTTGGTGCAGGACATTTTGTTGTATGTTTGGAACGGAGAACGAAAATTTCTTCAGATAGACGAGCTGACCAATTACCTTTACCGGGCTGTTTATAATCGGTCGATGATGTGGTTACGCCGCGAAAAGTGTAAATCCAGGCATCTGAACCGGTTGATGCTGGAAAACGATCCGGAATCCGATGAAATGTTTATGGCGACTGTCCGTGAAGAGTTGCTCCGGCAATTGTATCTTTATATTGATGAATTGCCGTCCGAACAGCGTAAGGTCATCCGGCTGAGCATAGATGGATTGTCCGTCAATGAAATTGCCGAAAAGTTGGGCATATCCGTCAACACGGTAAAAACCCATAAAAAGCGTAGCTTTAAACAATTGCGCGGGAAAATGAGAGGGGACGCCAGCGTGTTCTGGTTGGCGTTTTTCTTGTCTTGAAAACTTAAATAATATCCCTCCTTATAAAATACCTTCTTTTTCAAAAAAAATCAGTTTTCTTGTCACCCTTTTTCATTTGTTATGCACAATAGGTATAAAAATGAAAAAATAATGGATAAAAGTGTTGAAAAAACGGTGACTTTATTTCGGAAATCCTATGCGGGAAGACTCACGGCAGATGAGCGGGCGGAGATGGCGTGTTTGTTAGAGGACGAGAGTATGCGGCGGTTGTATGAGGAGGTGGGGGATGATGAGTACCTGATAGGAGAATTCCGGCAGTATGTCGGTTGGGAACCTGTACGGGGCTACCGGAAGTTCCGGAAGAATATGCGGCGGCAGAGCATCCGAAGAAACCTCATTCGTTTGTCAGTGGCGGCCAGTCTGCTCATGGCCTTAGGTGTAGTATGGTTGTTAGTGAAACAGGACAGACCGGAAGTCAGCGTGAAAATGGCGGAAACCGTGGTGGAGCCGGGTACCTGCCGGGCCTTTTTGCAATTAAGCAGCGGCGAGCGGATTGTTTTGGAAAAATCGGGACAACGGGATTTGCAGGAAACGGCCGGGAGTATCCGGATAGATTCGGGTAAAGTGGTTTATTCCGCCCCGGTGGCGTCGCAGCCGGAAAACGTGGTTTACAATACCTTATCCATACCCAATGGCGGGGAATACCGTTTGCTGCTTGCCGACGGTAGCGCCGTGCATCTGAATGCCGGGTCGGAACTTTGCTACCCGGTGGCTTTTGCGGCGGCGGAAAGAAAAGTATATCTGAAAGGCGAGGCCTGGTTTGAAGTGGCAAAAGATGCGGAGCGTCCGTTTTATGTGGAAACGGACGAGGTGAGCATCCGGGTGTATGGCACTGCTTTTAATGTGAATACCCATGGCCTCCGGGCAACGGAAACGGTATTGGTGGAGGGAGAAATCGGTATTTCCGGAAAGGGAAGTACCGGAGAGTGGCGGATGCGTCCGGGGCAGCTGGCCGCTTGCGACCATCATAGCGGGGAAATCACTTTCCGGGAAGTGGATATCCGGAAGTACACCGCCTGGAAAAACGGGGAATTTTGCTTTAACGACGACACCTTGGAGGAGATTCTCGAAGAGTTGGGACGCTGGTATGATGTAAAAGTAATTTTTCAGTCGGCCGGGAAGAAAGACATCCGGTTTTCGGGCCATCTGAAACGGTATGAAAATATTCGAAAGATTCTCGGAGCCATTTCGGAATCCACGGGAATCGTTTTTCACATCAGCGACCGTATGATTATAGTGGAATAAAATAAGAGAAGTGTGGGGACACTTCCCTTATCCAGATAAGTTTGCAATAAAACGGATGACAGCCGTTTTGTTGCTATGTTTAATCTTCAGTTACAAATTTATGAAAAAGAAGTCAGAATGCCTCGGTATTTATCATTATCGATGGCAAAAAATCGGAAAAATGATGAAATTGTGTATGATTCTGGTTTGTCTGTTCTCTTTCAGCTTGTCCGCTACTACTTTGGCGCAACGGGAACGGGTGAACATGAAATTACAGGACGTATCGTTGCGGCAGGTGCTGGAACAAATCCGTGAGCAGACCAACTTGCAGTTTATGATGAGCAAGGAACAAGGGGAACGTGTGGGACGGGTGTCCGTGAACGCCGAGAACGCGACCGTGGCGGAAGTGTTGGATAAAGTATTCGCTTCCACCGGTCTGACGTGGGTTATTAATGAAGACATCATTGTGGTGAAAGAACGCCCGCAATCGTCGGTACTGAGTCCGGCCCCGGACTGTGTCAAAGGTGTTGTGAAGGATGAAAAAGGCAATCCTCTGCCGGGAGTCACAGTTAGGGTGAAAGGTACCATATTAGGAACTTCGACGGATGCCGACGGTAGATTTTCCTTGTTGCTCATAGATGAAAAAGAGATGGCATTTGTCTTTTCCTTTGTCGGTATGCAATCGCAAGAAGTGGCCTACACCGGTCAAAAGGAACTGAATATTGTCATGCAGGCTGAGGTAAGCGAGATTGACGAGGTTGTTGTTACCGGTTATCTGAATATCGACCGACGCCATTTGACGAGTTCGGTTACCTCTGTCAGAATGGATGACATACAAAAACCTGGTATTACTAACCTAAATCAGATGTTGGAAGGTAAAATTCCTGATATGGTTGTCACCTCTAACAGTGGGGAAATCAATGCCACTCCCCGTTTGCGTATACGCGGTACTTCTACTATTATCGGAAATCGTGAGCCGTTATGGGTGGTGGACGGTATCATCGTGAATGATCCCGTAAACTTGTCTCCTGACGTATTAAATGACCCTGATTATGTGAACCGTATCGGTAATGCCATTTCCGGTTTGAACCCGCAGGATATTGAACGTTTGGATGTGTTAAAGGACGCTGCAGCGACCGCTCTTTATGGCACACGTGCTGCCAATGGGGTTATCGTGGTGACGACTAAAAGAGGGCATGTGGGTAAGCCGGTGATTTCTTGCTCCGTTACGGGCACTTTTCGTCGTCATCCTCGCTATACAGACGATAAAATCAACTTGATGAACTCCAAAGAACGTATACAGTTTTCACAACAATTGGTAGCCAATCACTACATTTACCCCAACAATATGCCCTTGACCGGCTATGAATATGTGTTGAGCCGGTATTACAGCGGAGCTTTGACCAAGGAACAGTTTCAGACAGAAGTAGATCGCCTGCAGACCATGAATACCGATTGGTTTGACTTGCTGACAAAAGACTCGTTTTCCAAAGATTATGCCATTAATGTTTCTGGAGGTTCGG
>ERZ1673696.3123-NODE-3123-length-10515-cov-25.889579_pt1 | contig 10515 bp, 9 predicted proteins | sample MGYA00580226_ERZ1673696 | MGnify/ENA primary metagenome ERZ1673696 (study PRJEB41218, sample SAMN15661743) | gut metagenome | host: Homo sapiens | place: Canada: London | collected 2015-08-20/2019-03-30 | study: EMG produced TPA metagenomics assembly of... | reverse complement strand
TTTATCGCAAATCTGCGACAACCTCTCAGTCAGCCTTCGGCTGACAGCTCCCCTGGGAGGGGAGCCTGGGGGACGCGTTTTCCGGGAGACACTTACCATACAGAAGGAGGATCCACCATGACTGATTTCCACGCGCTGATCCACAGCTACCAGAACTGCGCCTGCGGGCAGGCGCATACGTGCGCCATCCGGGATATCGAGATCGGCAGCGGTCTTGTCCGCAGCGTCGGCGATATTCTCCGGAAGAACGGCTTCGGCCCGCGCCTGCTGCTGGCGGCAGATGAGCAGACGCTCGCCGCGGCGGAGGGCATCGAGGCCTCGCTCGCCGGTTTTGCCGTCGTGCGGCACATCTGGCCGACCATCCGCGTGGCGACGATGCAGGACGTGGAGAAGATCGAGAGTTATTTTGACCGGGTCGACGGCGTGCTGGCCGTCGGGACGGGGTCGGTCCACGACCCGTGCCGGCTTGCCTGCGCGCGGCACGACGTGCCGCTGTGCCTGTTCGCCACTGCTCCGTCGATGGACGGTTTTGCGTCCTACTCCGCGCCCATCGTGAACGGGAATTTCAAGATCACGTATCCCGCCAAATGCCCCGAGGTCATCATCGGCGACACGAAGATCCTGGCAGACGCCCCGGCGGCGCTCAAATCCGCGGGCTTCGGCGATATGATCTCCAAATACGTTGCGCTGATCGACTGGCAGGTATCGAATCTTCTGACCGGGGAATCCTATTGTGAGCGCGTCGCCGCGCTCACGCGGCAGGCCGCCGACCAGATCTTTGCCATGGCCGGGCGCGTCACGAAGCGCGACGAAAAGACCGCGGCCGCGATCTTCGAATCGCTTCTTCTGACCGGCATCGCGATGAGCTTCACCAAGACCTCCCGCCCCGGCAGCGGCACGGAGCACATCATGGCCCATTTCTGGGAATGCATGGAGCTGCTCGACGGCAAAACGCCCAACTACCACGGCGAGGACGTCGGCGTCACGACGCTGATGATCCTGCAGTACTATGAAAAGCTCGCGCAGCTGCCGCAGGTGACGGCCCATCCGGAGGTCTGCAACTGGGACGAGATCTACAGCATCTACGGCGCGCTCGCCCCGGACGTGCGCAAGCTCAATACCCCCGACACCATCACCGACGGCATCGACCCCCGCCGCATCGAAGCCTGCTGGCCCGAGATCCGGCAGATCGTGCGGTCCGTGCCGTCCTACGAGGCCTGTCTTGCCGCCATGCGGCAGGCGGGCTGCAAGACGACGATCCAGGAGGTCGGCAAGGATCCCGACTTCGTCCGCGTCAGCTTCCGCTTCCACCCGTACATGCGCCGCCGGCTCTCGCTCAAGCGCGTAAGCCACATGCTGGAGCTTCCCGCCGATCTTTTTTGAACCAATGATACAAGGAGCACCAAACGATGGACAATTACGATGAAAAACTGAACTACAGCTTTGAACCGGCCGACCCCGCGCCCGCCGAACCCGCGCAGCCGCTGCAGCAGGCCAAAGAGGAGATCCGCCGCAGCGGCAGGCATACCGGCCTCAAGATCGCGGCCCTGCTCACCGTCGTGGCGATCGTCGCCGCAGCCGGCGGATACGCGCTGAAGCAGGCGATCGCCGCGCTGGGAGAGAAAAACCTCGCCGGGCAGCAGACCAGCGTCGACGCCATGGCCGAGCAGACTGTCGAGCCGGAACCTGCCGCTGAGACCGCCGCGCAGCCCACGGACGACAAGGGCGCCTACCGCCTTGAGCGCCGGCCGCTGCCCGATACGCTCCCGTCCAACGACACGGGCAAGACGCTCACCCCGACGCAGGTCTACCAGATGAACGTCGGCGCGGTCTGCGGCATCGCCACGCAGGTGACCACCAACGTCTGGGGCCAGACCACGACCTCCGCGTGCACCGGCAGTGGCTTCGTCCTGACGGAGGACGGCTACATCGTCACGAACAACCACGTCGTCGCGGACGCGAGCGAAGGCTCCATCGTCGTGCAGCTCTATTCCGGGGAGGAATACCCCGCTGCGATCGTCGGCACGGACAGCATGAACGACGTCGCGCTGCTGAAGATCGAAACCGAGGGCCTGCAGACCGTCACGATCGGCGATTCCGACCAGATCGAGGTCGGCGAGACCGTGGAGGCCATCGGCAACCCGCTGGGCGAGCTGACCTTCACGATGACCGCGGGCTACATCAGCGCGCTCGACCGCGAGATCACCCCCGACCGCACGCCCATCAACATGCTGCAGACCGACGTCGCCATCAACGCGGGCAACTCCGGCGGGCCGCTGTTCGATATGGACGGCAACGTCATCGGCATGACGACGGCCAAGGTCTCCGGCACGACGGAATCCGGCGTGTCCATCGAGGGGCTCGGCTTCGCCATCCCGATCAACGACGTCATGCGCGTGGTCTACGACCTGCAGCTCTACGGCCGGGTCCTGGGCCGCGCCTATCTCGGCGTGACGCTGCAGGATCTCGACAGTGAGGTCGCCGCGACCTACAACCTGCCCGCCGGTCCGCAGATCGTCACCGTGACCGAGGGCAGCTGCGCGGAGACCGCCGGGCTGCAGCCGCGCGACATCATCCTGCAGTTTGAAGACCGCGAGATCAGCTCCTTCACCGACCTGAGCGCGGCGCTGGCCAAACAGAAGGCCGGCGACACCGTCACCCTGAAGATCTACCGCGCCGGCGCGGAGCTGGAGATCACCCTCACGCTCGACGAACGCCCCGGCGAGAGCGAGATCGACGCGACCGAGCAGCAGGCGCAGGCCGAGCTGGAGGGCCAGACCGCCCCTGACACCGACATCCCCGACTTCGGCGGCTTCGAGGGCTACGGCTACGACTACGATATGGATTGACACAGATACAAAACGCGCCCCCGGACAAAGGTCCGGGGGCGCGTTCTGTTATTTGGAAATTTCTCAGAAGATCGCAACGACAGCGCCGTTGTAGGTGTTCTCGATGTAGGTCTTCACAGCGTCGGACTGCAGGGCCTTGACCAGGGACTGGATCTTGGCGCTGTTCTCCTCGCCTGCGCGGCAGGCAACGATGTTGGCGTAGGTCTGGGCCGCGTCGCCGGAGGCGTCTTCGATGGCCAGGGCGTCGGAGGCGTGGAGACCGGCCTGCAGGGCGTAGTTGCCGTTGATGACAGCGACGGTGCCCTCGTTGGAGTTGGCCAGCTGTGCCGGGACGGTATCGGCCTGCAGGGCCTGCACGTCGTGGCCCTTGGCGTCGACGATGTCGAGCGTGGTCACGCCTTTTTCCGCGGAAGCGTCGGCGGGCAGCTCAATGAGGCCTTCCTGGGCCAGCAGGAGCAGGGCGCGGGTCTCGTTGGAATCGTCGGCCGGGATCAGGATGGTCGCGTCGGAGGCGATGGCGTCGACGGAGTCCACACCGTTGCCGTACAGGCCGAACGGCTCATAGTGGATCTTGCCAGCGGAGACGAGGTCAGTGCCGTTGGCAGCGTTGAAGCTGTTCAGGTACGGGGTGTGCTGGAAGTAGTTGGCGTCGAGCGAGCCGTCCGCCAGGGACTGGTTGGGCAGGACATAGTCGTCGTACACAACGATCTGCAGGTCGTAGCCTTCGGCGGCCAGGGTGTCCTTGACCTGCTCGAGGATCTCTGCGTGCGGGGTGGAGGAGGCGCCGACCTTCAGCACTTCCAGCTTGCCGTCGGTGGTCTCGGCAGCGGCGGTATCGGTGGTGGCAGTAGTGTCAGCGGTCTCGCTCTTGGCTGCGCAGCCGACGAGGGCGGCAACGATCAGCAGAGCGGCAAGAACGATTGCAAGTACCTTTTTCATGATAATGACTCCTTTTTAAATGTAATATAAACTGGCTGTTTGGTTTTTCTGATCCGGACGACTTCGGTCACATTCGTCCGCAGCGCCAGTTGATACGCAGAAGATATTCAAAGATCTGTCTCATCGGCAGCTCCTTTCAGCGCGCGCGCTTATCCGTCCTGCGGAGGATGCGCGTGCCGACGATCTGGATGACCTGCACGATGATGACGATGAGGAACACGCAGACCCAGACGACGAGCTTCTGGCTTCTCTGGTGGCCGTAGATGATGGCGACCTGGCCGAGGCCGGTGCCGCCGAGTGTGGCGGCGAGGGCGGTATAGCTGAGGATCGTGACCGTGGAGATGATCGAGCCGGAGATGAGCGACGGCTTTGCCTCCGGCAGCAGCACATGCCAGATGATCTGCAGGTTCGTGCAGCCCATGGCCTGCGCGGCCTCGATGACGCCGGCCGGGACCTCTTTGAGCGAGGATTCGACCATGCGGGCCACATACGGCGCGGCGGCGATGATCAGCGTGACGATGACCGCGCCGTTGCCGGTCGACGTGCCGAGCAGCAGTCTTGCCGCCGGGATCATGGCGACCATCAGGATGACCGCCGGGATCGAACGGAAGAAGTTCACGATAAAGCCGAGCACCGTATTGACGCCCTTGTTGGGGTGCAGCCCGTCCTTATCCGTGACCCAGAGCACCACGCCGAGCGGCAGGCCGATGACATAGGCGAACAGCGAGGTCAAAAACGTCATATAGACCGTCTGCCACACGCCGAGCTGGATGATGTGGTTGTCCCTCAGCTTCAGGAAAAATTCGGTTGCCATTTACCGTTCCTCCTTCCAGGTCAGGCCGCTGTTTTTCAGCCAGCTGATGACCTTTTCCGCGTCGTGCTCGTCGTTGGGCAGCTCAAAGATCATGTGGCCGTAGGCCGCGCCCTCGACGGATTTCGTGTCGGCGAACAGCACGTTGACCGGCACGCGGCACGCGAGGATCATCTCGGAGATGACCGGCTTCTGCGTATTTTCGCCGTTGAAGATGATGCGGACCTTGCGCCCGCCGGTCGTCGGCTCGAGCACCGGCCGCTCCTGCGGCAAGACCAGCTCCCGCGCGATATCGGATTTCGGGCTCGTGAAGACATCCGCCACGCGGCCCTCTTCTGCAATGCAGCTCTTGTCGATGACCGCAACACGGTCACAGATCTGGTCGATGACCTTCATCTCGTGCGTGATGACGATGATGGTGACGCCGAGCGTCTTGTTGATCTCGCGCAGCAGCTCCAGGATCGAGCGCGTCGTGTTGGGGTCGAGCGCGCTGGTCGCCTCGTCGCAGAGCAGATACCGGGGCTTGGTCGCCAGGGCTCTTGCGATGGCCACGCGCTGCTTCTGGCCGCCGGAGAGCTGCGAGGGGTAGCTTGCAGCCTTGTCGGAAAGGCCGACGACCCGCAGCAGCTCCTCCGCCCGCTTCTTCGCTTCCGCCTTCGGCGTGCCGGAGATCTCCAGCGGGAAGCAGATGTTGCGCAGGACCGTCCGCTGCTCGAGCAGGTTGAAGCCCTGGAAGATCATGCCGATCTGCCGCCGGACCTGCAGCAGCTCCTTCTGGCTGAGCGTCATGATGTTCTGCCCGTCCACCAGCACCTCGCCGGAGGTCGGCCGCTCAAGCAGGTTGATGCAGCGCACCAGCGTCGATTTGCCCGCGCCGGACAGGCCGATGATGCCGAAAATTTCGCCGTCCGCGATCGTGAGATTCACATCCTTCAGCGCTTCTACGCTGCCGGAGGCCGAGGAATAGATTTTGCCGAGATGTTTCAGCTCGATCATGGGTGATCCCCTTCCAATGTTTTTTCTGCACAAATAAAAAGAGCCGGGAAACTCACATCGTTTCTCAGCCCCGATCCCGGCAGCCATGCTGCCAATCTGGAATTTTATGAAACAAAGCGAGCCGAATTTTGCGTATGCGAAAACATGCACATGCTGCGCATGCACATCGGCATCATCATAGCGGTCGTAAACAGCTGCTTCATCGCGTGTCGGCTCCTTTCCTGATTTCTGGGGCCATTATATCTGCCCGGTCAGAAAATGTCAATGGGTGATTCGGTGAAAAAATGTTGCCGCCTCGCCGTATTTTTTGTGCAGACAGAGCAAACCGGCTCCCGCGCAGGCGGGAGCTGGTTTGCGAAACGCTCATTTCATGAACTTTTTTACCATCCGCAGCTTCTTTTCCGAGTACGGGTGGTAGCGCAGCGGCAGGTCGAGCCAGGTCGCTTTTTTGACGATCGAGCGCGCGTGGGTGAAGGTCTCGAAGCTCTTTTTGCCGTGGTAGCTGCCCATGCCGCTGTGGCCGACGCCGCCGAAGGGCATGTGCGTCGTGGCCAGATGGATGATCGTGTCGTTGATGCAGCCGCCGCCAAACGAGCAGCTGCCCAGCACCTGCCGCTCCGCGGCCCGGTCGGACGTGAACAGATACAGAGCCAGCGGCTTTTCCCGGCCGCGGATGAAGTCGATGGCCTCCTGCAGCCGGTCAAAGGTCAGCATGGGCAGGATCGGCCCGAAGAACACCTCCTGCATCACAGGGATGTCCGGCGAAACGCCGTCCAGCAGCGTGGGCGCGACGAAGCGCGTTTTTTCATCAAAGGTGCCGCCAATGCACGCGTTTTGCCCCTCCAGCAGCTTCGTCACGCGGGCAAAGTGCTTTTCGGATACGATCACGGGCATCTCATCCATCCGGCCGTCCGGGAAGAACGCCTGCAGCGCCGCCCGGTATTCGCGCACGAAGGCGTCCTTGACCGACGTGTCGATCAGCAGATAATCCGGCTCCACGCACGTCTGCCCGGCGTTCAGGACCTTGCCGAAGGCGATGCGCCGCGCGGCGAGCTTCAGATCGGCCGTTTTGTCGACGATGACGGGGCTCTTGCCGCCAAGCTCCAGCGTGACGGGGGTCAGGTGCTTCGCCGCGGCCTCCATCACGACCTTGCCGACGGCGACGCTGCCGGTAAAGAAGATCGTGTCGAACCGCTGGGCGAGCAGCGCACTGTTCTCCGCGCGGCCGCCCTCGACGGCGGCGATGTAGCGCGCGTCAAAGGTCTCGCGGATGAGCTTCGCGATCGCTGCGCTCGTGGCCGGGGCGTAGGCCGAGGGCTTGACGACGGCGCAGTTGCCGCCGGAGATCGCGCCGACCAGCGGCGACAGGCACAGCTGCACGGGGTAATTCCACGGCGAGATGATCAGCGCCACGCCGTAGGGCTCGGGCGAAACAAAGCTCTTTGCCGGGAACTGCGCCAACGGCGTCGGCACCGCCCGCTCGCGCATCCAGCCCTTCAGGTGCTTCAGATGGAAGCGCAGCTCCTCGAGCACCATGCCGGTCTCGCACATGTAGACCTCCATCGGCGCCTTGCGGAAGTCCTGCATCATCGCCTGCTCGAGCATCTGCTCGTTGTCCCGCAGGGCCTGCTGCAGCTTTTTGAGCTGCGCGAGGCGGAAGGCATACGGGCGCGTCGCGCCGGTATCAAAATACGTCCGCTGCGCGCGGACAAGCTCCTGAATGTCCATGGTATCTCCTGTTCCAAAACCGCCGGAAGCGGCGCTTCCGGCGGTTTTTATGCGTTATTTGCCGAAGCTCAGCAGCTTCTGATAGGCCGCTTCCCACTGCGGCGTGTGATGCGGCTCGTAGGTTTCGACCGACTCGGAGCGGCGCACGACGGCGCGCAGCTCGTCCACATCCCGGATATCGCCCAGCGCCATGGCCTGCGCGAGCAGGTTGCCGATGGCCGCGCCCTCGACCGGGCCGGTGATAACAGGGCGGCCGGTCGCGTCCGCGGCAAACTGGTTGAGCAGCTTATTGTTGCAGCCGCCGCCGACAATGTTGAGCGTGTCGATGCGCGCGCCCTTGATCCCCTCCAGCCGCTCGAGTGCCCAGCGGTACTTGAGCGCAAGGGATTCATAGATGCAGCGGGCGGTCTGCCCGACGGTCTCGGGGACCGGCTGGCCGGTCCGGCGGGCGAAGCTGCGGATCTTCTCCGGCATCTGGCCGCCAGCGTAGAAGGTGCTGTCGTCCGTGTCGATGATCGTGCGGAAGGGCTCGGCCCGCTTCGCTTCCTCGACGATGTCGTTCCAGCTGAGCTTCTGCCCGGCCTTCTGCCAGTCTCTCCGGCACTCCTGGATGAGCCACAGGCCCATGATATTGCTGAGCGGCCGGAATCCGCCCTGGATCGTGCCCTCGTTCGAGAAATTCGCGTCGCGCACGGCGTCCGTCAGGATCGGCTTATCCGTCTCCACGCCGAACAGCGACCATGTGCCCGACGAGCAGAACGCGAAGCTGCCCGTGCCGGGGATGGCGGCCACGGCCGAGGCCGTGTCGTGCGTGCCAACGGCGGCGAAGCGCGCCTGATTGATGCCCAGCTCCTCCGCCAACTCCGGGCGGAGACGGCCGCGCAGCGACCCTGCGCGGTCGATGGGCAGGAAGATCTTTTTGGGCAGGCCCAGCGCCTCGATGGTCTGCCAGTCCCAGTCCTTCGTGGTGGGGTTATAGAGCATAGAGGTGGTGGTCTCGGTGTATTCCGACTTTTTCTCGCCCGTCAGGAAAAAGCCCAGCAGGTCCGGCATGAACAGCAGCGTCTGCGCGTTCGCGAGCGCCGGATCGTCCTGCAGCTTGCGGCGGTAGAGCTGATAGACGGTGTTGAAATTCATCGTCGCAATGCCCGTGCGGGCAAAGAGTGTCGGGAAGTCGACCGTCTTCCACACGGCCTCCATATCCGCGTCGACCGCGTAGCGGTACGACCGGGGATTGGACAGCAGCTGGTCGTTTTTGTCGAGCAAACCATAGTCGACGCCCCAGGTATCGATGCCGAAGCAGTCAAGCTCGCCGACGTTTGCGTTTTTGAACGCCAAAAAGCCCTGCTTCAGCTGGTTATAGAGATACGGCAGGTCCCAATAGAACACGCCGTTCATCTCGATGTAGTTGTTTTCAAACCGGTGCAGCTCGCGCATGGTGATCTTTTCGCCGTCGAACTGCCCCAAAATCGCGCGGCCGTTGCTCGCGCCGAGGTCGAACGCCAACAGGTTTCTCATGGTGTCATGCCCCTTTCGTCTTGGCTCAGCAGATGGCGGAGCCGGTCTTTTCGTGCCCGATCAGCTTCCACGTCGCGTCGATCAGGTTGGAGAACATCGGGTTTTCCATCGCCTTGATGACAAACGACTGGCGCGGGGAGTTGATATCCTCGCCAGAGACCTGGAACAGGCCGTTTTCATCGCACAGGCGGCGAAGCCGCGCCAGTTGCTCCGGCGTGTTGCGGGTCGGCATATAGGTGACGGCGCGGATGCCGCAGCTTTTGATGCAGGCGATCACGTCGTCCAGATACTCGTCCTCAAACTTCTGCGCCTTCTTGTCGCCCGTGACGGAGGCCGTCACGTCGCCAAGATAGGCGTAGCACAAAAGCGCGTCAATATCCTTGCACAGCTTGGCCACATCGCGCACGTTCGGGCATTCGTCAGTCGCGTCGATGTAGATCTTCGGCACGAACGCGGATTTCAGAATGCCAAGCAGGTCGTACTCGTAGAACGGGTATGCCGTGTCGAGCAGCTGGTTCTTCTGCTTTTCACTGAGGCTCAGGCCAATGGAGGCGAGATAATCGATCATCGGCTGGCCCTTGCCTGCCTTTTGGGTCATTTTCTTTGCCAGCGCGTACATGAGGTGCCGCTCGGTCACGCCGCCGTCTTCCTTCGCCTCACTCAGTGGGAGCACGTCGCGGTCGTAGTCCAGCGCGATGCCGGGCAGCAGCGCGTTGATCTTTTCGACCATTGCGCGGTTCCGGCGGCCTCTGGCCGCGCGGTAGGGCGCGAACCAGGCGTTGAGCATTTCAATTTTGTCGTGCGGAACGGACTGGATGGTCATATAGCTGACACCGGCCTGATCGGGGTTGTTGGTGCGCCGGCCCTGCAGCGCTGTGCCGTCCATCGACACGCGGCACTCCATCCCGACGGTCACGGGCATGCCGACTATCTCCGCCGCCGCGAGGAATTCCCGCGCGCCGGAGATGGAATCGTGGTCGATGATGCCCGCCGTGCACAGCCCCTCCATCCGCGCGGCATAGACCGCGGCGGTGGGAGAATACGGCGAAAACGAATAGGTCGTATGGATATGGTTGTTGATGTACTGCGGCACCATGGGCGGGAATTCGGTCGTCTTCAGAACCTCCCTGAGGTTCGCGAGCCGCTCCTCCCGCGCAGGCGCGTTCAGCTTTTCCAGAATGGCAATATCGATCATAAACGCTCCCCCGTCATATGCAAAATGTTCCCCTGACCTCTCCCGCAAAAAGGTCAAGCCCCAACAAATTTCTTCCGCACCTTCCATTGACAGCAGACATCCAAACGCAGCTGCCCACAGATCTGGTGCCCCGTATCAGGCGGCGCGTACCAAGGCGCCCGTAAGGTGACCACCGAGTGGAACGACACCTAAAACATTGGGTCTCACCTGAATTCGGAGGCAGAAAGCGCCAAACCGTAACCCAGCGCCCTTTTCTCCCCTATCTTTTCCCGCGCAAGGGAAAAGATAGGGCCGCCGGAGGCACGTCAGAAACGACCACGACGGAACGAGCCGCCGCAAGCGACGTCTCTTTTCCTCTGTGCTCGTTTCTTCCTTTCCAAACCGCAAGCTAAACTTGCGGTTTGGGTTTTCGTGCAAATTTGTGGCAACCTCTCAGTCTCGGCTGCGCCGAGCCAGCATCCCTACCCCTTTTGTCCCTT
>ERZ1673696.3122-NODE-3122-length-10516-cov-4.523086_pt1 | contig 10516 bp, 9 predicted proteins | sample MGYA00580226_ERZ1673696 | MGnify/ENA primary metagenome ERZ1673696 (study PRJEB41218, sample SAMN15661743) | gut metagenome | host: Homo sapiens | place: Canada: London | collected 2015-08-20/2019-03-30 | study: EMG produced TPA metagenomics assembly of... | reverse complement strand
TGCGTCTCTCTGACCTCGGATTGTTCTCCATCGGTATGAGCTCCAAGGCGGAGGATACCAAGGAGAAGGTGACAGCTGCCAGCGTGGAAGGCGTACATCTTATTGTACGTAACACGAAGAGCTGGAGCAATACTGAGCTGCGCAAGAAGTGCAAGATTCAGGAGTACGGCGGCTATATCGGCACCGACGGAGAGGGCACCACAGGCGGTGGTACTACCGGTGGCGGCACTGAACAGGGCGGCGGCTCTGACACCAGCCAGGGCGGCTCAGGTACTACCGGCGGCGGTACTGAGCAGGGCGGCGATGGGCTTGAATAAAGCCCTCGCCTGAGGGCGGCAAGTAGAAAGCTTACGTATCCCCCAAGTTAACATTAATACTTAACATTAAAAATAAAAATAAAGATGATGAAAGCAAATACCTGGAAAACGATTTTGCAGATTGCAATCTCCTTCCTCACAGCCATCGCTACTACGCTCGGAGTTACCAGCTGTACTCTTTAAAGGTAAAAAAGTAAAAAGGTAAAAAGGTAAAAAAAGATGTTTTTTAAATTTTGATTCGACATAGCAAAGCCCCCGGTGCATCACGCATCGGGGGCTTTTTTAAACCCTTTAACCAGTCGGCTACCCATGTACGGCGTTTCGCCGTATATGGCATACTAACTAATTAATAATCAACACTTTGTGAATAAATAACTATAAACAATTTTAAAATTTTCTATCTCTTTACAGCCCCTCTTATCACGAACCAGGCATGAACTGCAAGAGTGGGAAGAAGGCCGTAATGTGTGCGCATCACCTGGAAACGCTCCTTCAGGGAGGCTTTGTGGTTCTGCGTGGTCATGCCACCATCCAGAAAATGGGTGAGGACGGCATGGACGTTGCGCAACGGCAACTTGCGGCGAGATGACTCCCGCATGATGCGGATGCACCAGTCTACATCTGCCGAATAACGGTAGTGCAGATCGTAATGAATCTCACGGGCTATGTCTGTGCGGGCATAGAATGACTGGTGACACACCAGCATGCCCCAGATGAACGAACGCCACGTGAGCTTCTTGGGTGGAGCCAGGCGGCGATGACGCAGGAAATGGCCCATCTCGTCCACGATATCGGTATCCCCGTAAAGTACGCCGGGCAGTAATTCGCCTTCGCCTACACAGCCTTCTACATACTCCAGCGTATCGGCTGTAGGAAAGGTGTCACCGGCATTCATGAACACCAGGTAATCGCCCGTAGCTCGGTCGATGCTCTTGTTCATGGCATCATAAAGTCCCTTGTCGGGTTCTGATATCACCACGATTTCGTGCGAGCTCTCGCCTACTGCATTGCGATGCTGATATGCCTTCACCAGCTGGAGGGTACGGTCGCGGGAACCGCCATCCATGATGATGTGCTCGATGTTGCAGTAGGTCTGGCGCTGCACGCTGTCGAGGGTACGCTGCAACTCCTTCTCGGCATTATACGTACAGGTTACGACGGTGAACTTAATCATAACTTATAGTTTTTGTAGGCCATCGCCTCGTTATAAACTTCAATATATTTCAATGCTACGGCATGCTGCGAATAGTTCTGTGCTACCTTCTGCAGACATGCCTGCTTCAGAGCCGCCCTGTCGGCCTCTTCGAGTACCCAGTGGATGCCACTCGCCAGGTCTTCGATATCGCGGTAGTTGGCTACGTAGCCGTTCTGCTGATGGTCTATCATCTCCGGTATACCTCCTACCCTGAAACCGATGCTCGGCACGCCGCACGCCATCGACTCCATGATGGTGTTAGGGAGGTTGTCTTCGAGCGATGGCAGCACAAAGGCATCGGCAGAATTGTAGATTGCCACAATCTGCTTCTCATCGCTGACATAGCCGAGCGAATAGGACGGCAGGGTGAGGTTTACTTCCTCGGAATGGCCGCCCAGGATGGCGATGGCGGTATTCTCCTTCATCTCGGGATAGCGCGCTACCAGCCGGTCGATGGCTTCGATGAAATAACGCATGCCCTTGCGCCCGTCGGTTACGCGCTGGGATACGAAGAGGATGATATGCTTGTCGGCTGGCAGACCGGCACGCAGACGCGCCTCTGCCTGATCCTGCGGACAGAACACGTGGGTATCTATCGGATTCGGGATGTTGGTGATGCGCTGACCTACGAAGAGACCGCTGCCCTTAGCCTGCCGTTCGAGCCAACGGCTACAGGTGACGAAGGAGATGGCGCCGCGATGGTAGAGTTCCTTCTTGCGGCGGAATATCTTTGCTGAGAGGTCGTTCTTGCTGCCTTTATTGGGGAGAAGCGGACAGTTGCCGCAGGCGGAGGCATAGCGGTTGCAGCCACGGGCATAATGGCAGATGCCGGTAGCTGGCCAGAGATCGTGCATGGTCCATACCACCGGTTTGCCGCTGCGGATTATCTTGCGGATGTTCTTGAGTGAGAGCATGCCCTGGTTAATCCAGGAGAGATGGATGACATCTGCCTCCTGAAACTCGCGGAGCCTGGTGATATCGGTACCCGATGTTGCCATGTCTACCTCCCAGAGGCGCTGACGGGAGAAATGGAGATGCCAGAATACGCACCAGCGCTCCCACAGGAAGTTCCACTGCAACCTGAGCGAACGGGGCAGACTGACCACGGTAATGTCTTCTGTCTCCTTGTCGCGTACCAACATCTTTGCCTTAACGCCATTGTTGTTAAGGGCATCCATCAGGCGGTTGGCTGCTACTGCCGCTCCGCCTGTCTTTTCACTTGTATTTACTATGAGTACTCTCATCTACGTATATTTTTGATACCGCAAAAAGCTGCGTATATTGATTGATACTGCAAAGATAGCACAAATCGGAGACAAAACAAAATAAAAAGGCATGTTTTTTTTCGAGGAAATCGGAAAAGAGGAAACGGAAGGGGGAGAAAGGAGCATAAAAAAACATACCACAACTCTCAACGAGCTGTGGCATGCAATATGTTTAACTTAAAAAATCTAATCAAAATAGTCTCACGACTTTCTCAATTATCGGTTAAACAATCTACCTTAAAACCTAATAACTAAAAACCTAAATCTATTACTACTAACCTAAACAATCTATTAACCTTTTGACGCTGCAAAATTACTACTATTTCGGCTATTCACCAAATATTCAGCCAAGAAAGTGTGACGTTTTTGCATTTTTTTGATATATATCAATCAAAAATGAACAAAAGAAACGGAAATTAACAACTTTCTGACACTTTTCCTACATTTTGCTGAATATAAAGCTTCTGCCCTTTCAGGGCGTGCTGCTTGCGTTCTATCCTTTCTGGATAAGAACGGTGGCATAGGCGGAGATGCCCTCCATTCTGCCCGTGAATCCGAGTTTCTCGGTGGTTGTTGCCTTGATGGATATCTGGTCTTCGTCTACCCCCATCACCTCTGCCAGACAGGCTTTCATGGCTGGCACATGCGGGTTGAGTTTAGGGCGTTCGGCACAGACTGTAGCATCGATATTGCCCAGTGTATAGCCCTTGGTAGCTATCAGTTCCATCGTTTTGCGGAGCAGTATCTTAGAATCCACATTCAGTGTCTCTGCTGCCGTATCCGGGAAATGATATCCGATATCACGCATGTTGGCGGCGCCCAGCAGGGCATCGCAAATGGCATGTATCAGCACATCGGCATCGCTGTGGCCCAGCAATCCCAGTTCATAATCTATCTTGATTCCTCCCAGCCACAAGTCGCGGTCAACCACCAGCTTGTGGACATCATATCCAAATCCTATACGTATATTCATATCTATATATAATAACTAATCAATAATCACTAAAAAACTATCTCTTAAAGAGGTCCTTCAGTCCATCCATATCAAACGACAGGGTGAAGCGGAGGGTCTGGTCGAGCGGGTTGCTCTTGGCGGTAGCCACCACATAGGCAGCATCGAGCGAGAAGACATTCATCTTGAAACCGGCACCCACGGTGAAGTACTTGCGGTTACCCTTGCTCTGACTCTCATGATGATAACCGGCACGGAGCGCAAACTTATCATTGTATACATACTCGGCACCCAATCCGTAGTTGATTTCCTCCAGCTCTTCCTTGAAACCGCCAGGGGCATCGCTGAAACTCTTGAAGATACCGCTGATGCCCGAAATATCATCATACTCACGATGCACACGGTCTTCATATTCTGAATTGTCCTCACCCTCTTCCTGCTTCGGAACGGTAGGCACCAGATACTTGTTGGCATCGGCTGCCAGGGTGATGCGGCTGTACTCGTCGATAGGAATCATCAGCGAAGCACCCAGACGCATGTTGGCTGGCAGGAACTCGCCATACTCCTTGCCACTGAAAGTAATCTTACTACCGATGTTAGAAATATTCAAGCCCAAACCCAACTGGCATTCGCGCTGGCCGATGACCACATAGTTCTGGTAATAGGCAGCGATATCGGCTGCGAAAGCGGAGGCTGGCGAATTATCTTCGGTATAATCGAAGCGCATATCGGAATAGATCCAGCGGATGGCGGCAGCAAGAGAGAACTTCTCGCTGAGCATCAGAGAATAAGCCACATCGACCGACATCTCGTAAGGATTGATGGTCATACCCGTGCCACTCTCGGCACCCTCTTCGCTGGTAAACACTTCACCCATATTGAAATAGCGGAGCGATGCAGATACGGCGCTGTAATCACCAATGCGGTAATAGCCAGAGAGATAGGCTAGATTCATATCATTGACCAGCGAGCGCAGCCAAGGAGTGAAGCTGAGCGACACACCGGCACGCGAAATGGTGAAAGGATATTTTGCCGGATTCCAGTACTGAGAGTTGACATCAGGGTCGGTAGCCGCACCGATATCTCCCAAGCCGCCACCACGGGCATCAGGAGCTATGGTTTGCGAAATGACTGCATAGTTCACAGGATTGAAGAGATCTTTCTTATCCTGCGCCTTCACTTCTGATACCATCAGAGCGAGACATCCCAAGATGAATATCTTATAGATTTTTTTCATTCCCATTGTAAATATATTTTTATTTGATAATGATGAGTTTCTTGACTTTTGAGGTATAGCTGCTGCCATCGCTCGCCACCTTGACGCGATAGAGATATACGCCGGTGCCCAGAGGGGTGCCGCTATCGGAGGTGAGGTCCCAGCTTACGGTATAGCTGCCCGAGGTAGGTACACCGCTTTCGGAATGGCGCCAGTGCTGTCTGCCCGATGAATCGAACACTTCTACCACCACGTCCATATCGCTCTCTGTGCGGTCGTGGCTGATGATGAAGGTGGTGGAGGTCTTAGCCGGATTGGCGGTTACGCCCACATCGAAGAGCGCCGGACTCAGTGCCTTCACCACATTGAAGCGGAGCTTCACCGTAGAACTGTTGTTCTGGATATCCCAGGCACGGAAGGTGAGTTCGTGCTTGCCCGGTTCCAGTTGCGGTATGCTGTAATAGGTAGAACCGCTGGTATAGGTTCCGAAATCGTAGATGAAATTGCTGTTCAGCACGTAGGCCTTCGACATATCGCCATCTATCACCAACTGCAGGTCGTGACCAATACCGCTTCCGGCAGCATTGATTCCGTCCTTATCGGTTATCTTTGCCACAAAGAACGGGGTGGTGTTGACATTGCCGCCATCTACGAAGGAAGGCGAATTGAGATAGCAGTAGATGGAAGGACCGATGGAATCGTTCTTCTGCTCCTCGCTCTCGCCTACCGTAAACTGCTCGCTGGAGCCGTGGGCGGAGAGGGTCTTGGCGGTATTCACCGCATAGAGGTTGACCAGACCGCTTTGGTTGGAATAATTGATATCCAGCGGAACGGCAAAGGAGAAGGTAAACTTGCCGCCTCTTACGCTATCGGTGCCCTGATACAGGGTCTTGGTTCTGTCTTTGTATTCGAAAGCCTTCTCAGCGCCATCCTTGCCGGTATCGTTCAGGCGACAGGTAACCGTTTCCTTGGAATCTCTTACGGTAGCGGTGATGACGCCCCGGAAGTCGTCTGCTCCCTCGATATGACCTGCCATGCGGGCGATAGAGCCTGCCTTCAGCATCGGCAGGGTTGCGGCTCCGGCAACAGGAATGCCATTGATGGAATCTACCACAATCTGATGCATAGGCAGATTGAGTGCAAGAGCAGGGTCGCCCAGAAGGGAATAATGGAGATGGTTCACCGTGACATCGGAGCCGGAAGTTGGTCCGTTGCCGCTCACCAGGTCGTTCTGCGCCAGTCGGTGCGCCTCGCCTATCGTAATAGGCTTACCGTCTACCAGACTGAGCACTCTGTGGATGAAGGCACGGTTGATATGTCTGTTATACTGGGCGTAAACGGTACGGGTGGTGCCATAGAAAGCTACTGCGCCGCCTTTATCGTTGAGCAGCGCATATTCGCCGATGTTGGCTTCGAGCCCGTCGAACGGCATGATATCGCAGGAGGCGGTTACCCAGAGCGGCAGGTTGGTATTGCGGAAATCGGCAAAATCGGTGAGTTTCAGAACTGATTCGTGCGACATCTGTGTAGGATCGCCATGTCCGGCATAATCCATGATGAGGGCTCCTGCAGCCTGCTGCTGTTTGATAATCCGCGTTGCTTCGGGATAGGTATTGCCCGAAGAGGAGGTTTCGCGGGTATAGGCATCCCACATCACTTTCTTGACGAGATAGGCGGGATAGGTGGTGAGCACATCATTTGCCACATCATCGGCATCCTGCATGTGGAGGTTTCCGTTTCCGTCATCGCCCATAAACATCAGGGTGTTCTGCCAGGCACCTACATTGGCATTCTGAGCATAACTGATGGTCTTGTCTACCAGCACCTGGGCTTCGTCTGCATAAGTTACCGGGAAGCGGCCTACGGCTACATCCTGCAGCTCGCGGTTAGGATACAGTCCGGCTCCCTCGCCGAGCATGCCGAACCAGCTGTCGCTGACGAAGCAGGAAACGGCACTGAAGGAGTTTTCACTCTCAAAGCACAGCAGATAATCGTCTGGATTCAGGGTTCTGCAACCGGAGGTAAGCATGCGGTTATCCCATACGCAGTCGCCGAAGAGCAGGAGATATTTCGGCATATCTGCCTCGCTCTGCGCCTTATCAGAAAGCATGCGCAGGTAGCGGCGGTAGGCGTTGGCATCGGGGGTACCGCTAGAAAATTCGTTATAGAGTTCATCGGCAGGCACGATGGTAACGCGCAGTCCGTCGTGCTGTTCATGAAATTTTTTCAGCCGCTGTGCCTGTTTCAGCAGTTTCTGTGAGGTCGGGATGATGATGACCATATCGGCTGCTCCATCGGCATGATGATTCTGGTTGGTGATGCCGTAGACATACTGGGCAGCCGGAATCTTTCCACCGGCGGCCAGGTTCGCAGCGGTAAAGGCACAGCTTCCAGGCTCTGCCCACGTTACGGAGATATAATCGAGGCGGATGGAAGCACCTGACAAGACCTTGATAGAGATGGTATCCTTATCCTGGAAATCGGAAATGGGATAAGTGGCAACCTTCTCTGTAGCCTTGAGGTAAGCTATATCCTCCGTCGGATTGTCATCCTTGAGAGAAAGGGTGATTTCGCCCAAAACCTTACCATTCTTCAGTATCTGAGCCACGCTGTTTGTGGTGGTAGTCAGGGCTACGGAGAGTTTACCTGCCGCAGAACCGGTGGTATTCGTGATTACCACTTTCTTTTCATCGCCCACCTTCAGTTCTTCTGCATCGAAGAGGTTTCTGCCGCCATGATAATAGCTGAAACCATCTGACTCGTAGAGGGAATGATAATCGTATGGCTGCGGATAATGGGAAGAGACAAAGGTGGCTGAATCCTGCACCAGTGGCTCTCCATCGGTCTGGGTAATAAAATAGTAGCCGTAATCGGAATAAGGATTACGGATGCGCTGGAGGGCGGTTTCTGACTTCCAGGATACCGGACCCTCGGCATAGAAATAATGCTTGCCGCCAACGATGCACTGGGGAACTTCCTGCAAATCGTCGGTAGCCTGCAGTTCGCTCGCCAGAAGGGCTTCGTTCTGCAGATTGCCGCCATAGCCGTAAATCTTCACCTTGCTGATATCGGAGAAGCCTGCCTGGCGCACTACCTGTTCGGTAAGCTGATGGAAACCGGTTTCGCTGACTCTGATCTTCGCCCATCTGCCTGAGGCTAGGACGGAATGGGAGGCATAGAGGGAAGAGGCTGAGCGCAAAGCATCAGAAGAAGTGAAGGCTGATACTTTGCCCTTAGCCAACAGAGAACCTCGACTGGAACGCTCGGAGCGCTTCAGAGGACGGGCATCTACCTGGAGCATGAAGCTGACCAGCAGCTGATGGCGGTTATTGCGGAATACGACAGGACTGAAATCTATCTGGAGTACGCCCTGCTTACGACATTCGGTAACCCGCTGCTGTGGAAATACCTGCTCAGGAGGGACTGCACCCGACAGGCGGTTGTAATTGGCGATGTCGGAGGCAGTCATATCGATATACTCGCCATATTTCAGGCTGACGGTATATACAGAATCACGATATGCACCGGTCAAAGGAATGGAATACACGAAACGGGGCAACACGGAATCTACTCTGACTTCTGAAGAGGTCAGATTGAAGAATCGCTGTGCCTGAGCAGGAGCCACCAACATGAGCAGGCATGCCAGCAGCATGTATTTCCAAACCTTTGTTGTGTTCATATCAATATATTACTTGCAATATTGTTTATTTACAGTGAAAATCGAGCACCTTCCTGTCTTCGAGATAGCCTACGAGATGGTCGTCGATGTTGACAGGACCGCAGCCTGTAGGACATCCGGTATAGAGCAGGTCGCCCGTCTTGAGCGTGAAGTACTGGCTGATGTAGGAGATGATTTCATCTACCTTGTAGAGCATATCGCTCGTGCAGCCTTCCTGTACGGTCTTGTCATTGAGATCGAGGCGGAAGTGCAGTGCCTGGATATCACGGAACTTCTGGATGTCGACCCATTCGCCGATAACGGCAGAACCGTCGAATCCCTTGGCGAGTTCCCAAGGTTGGCCAGCCTCGCGCAGTTTCTTCTGCATCTCGCGTGCCGTAAAATCGATACCTACGGTTACTGCATCGTAATAGCGGTGGGCGAAACGCTGCGGAATGGTCTTTCCCAACTTGGATATTCTGACCACTACTTCGGTTTCATACTCTATTCTTCCCAGATGATCAGGGATGAAGAAAGGCTTGCCGTTATTGAGCAAAGCAGAATCTGCCTTGGTGAAGATGACAGGACGCTCTGGTTTAGATAACGTGCCATGCAGCGATTTATTGTGTTCGGTATAGTTCATACCGATGGCAAATATCTTCATAACATCAAATTTTTATATAAAAAAGAAATGGGAGTTAGAAGCAAAGCGAGGCTTAACTTCATAACTCCCGGGTATTCTAATTTAACTATAAGTCAAATTAACGCTTGCTTTTGAGTAATGATTACTCAGCAGCAAGAGTAAAGCGCTGGTAAGCAACGATCTTGAGCTCCTTGCTCTGAGAAGCGAGGTACTGAGCAACAGTCTGCTTGTCACCGTCACCGAACTGGAACTCCTGGTCAACGAGGCAGTTCTCCTTGAAGAACTTAGCCAGACGACCATTAGCAATGTTCTGGATCATAGTAGGGTTCAAAGTAGCAGCCTTCTCTTCACCAACAGTCTTCTTGATGTTGCGAGCCTCTTCAGCCTGCTCAGGTGTCAACCAACCCTTCTTGGTGTTGCTCTCGATGTGCTCCTCAGAGTCAACGTGAGCTGGGTTGATGCCAGCCTTCTTCAAAGCAGCGTTAACAGCCTTCTCTACGAGTTCTTCCTTAGTCTTGGCAACAGCAACCTCGAGCTCACTCTTCTTAGTCTCCTCAGAAACAGAAGACTCGTCGAGAGCTACAGGGCGCATAGCAGCAACCTGCATAGCTACCTTGTGACCAGCCTCCTCGTTGTTCTCGTTGAGCTGAACCATAGTACACAAAGTGTGCTTGTTCATGTGGTCGTAAACCTCGATGTTGTCACCCTCGAGAACACAGTAGCCGTCGAGCTCCATCTTCTCGCCAGTGATACCAGAGCGCTGTGTAACAGCAGCCTGAGCATCAGCATCGCCAACCTTCAAAGTCTTCACCTCGTCGAGAGTGTGAGCCTTGGCAGCGATAGCAGCGTCGAGGATGTCAGATGTCAACTTGATGAAGTCAGCACCATTAGCTACGAAGTCAGTCTCGCACTTGAGAGCGATGATAGCAGCGAAATCGTTAACCTTCTTAACGAGAACGCAACCGTTAGAAGTCTCACGGTCAGAACGCTTAGCAGCGATAGCGAGACCACGCTCACGGAGCAACTCCTTTGCCTTATCGAAATCACCTTCAGCCTCTGTGAGTGCCTTCTTAACGTCAGCAAGACCAGCACCAGTCATAGCGCGAAGTTTCTTGATATCTTCAATTGAAACAGCCATAATAATATTTTTATATTAAAAAGTTAATAATAATCTTTGCTTAAAAGCTACTAAAGCCATCGAATCATAAACAGAATCAATGGCTTCAGTATATATTTCTTTGCCTAATTACTCAGCCTCGTCCTTGCGGGC
>ERZ1673696.3120-NODE-3120-length-10518-cov-7.692631_pt1 | contig 10518 bp, 9 predicted proteins | sample MGYA00580226_ERZ1673696 | MGnify/ENA primary metagenome ERZ1673696 (study PRJEB41218, sample SAMN15661743) | gut metagenome | host: Homo sapiens | place: Canada: London | collected 2015-08-20/2019-03-30 | study: EMG produced TPA metagenomics assembly of... | reverse complement strand
GCTGCAGCGCTACAAGGAGCTGCAGGACATCATTGCCATCATGGGCATGGACGAGTTGAGCGAGGAGGACAAGCGTACCGTCAGCCGCGCCCGCAAGGTGCAGCGCTTCCTGTCCCAGAGCTTCCATGTGGCAGAGCAGTTCACCGGTATGCCCGGCCAGTATGTGCCTCTGAAAGAGACGCTGCGCGGCTTCCGCATGATCCTGAACGGCGAGTGCGATGACCTGCCCGAGAGCGCGTTCCTCTTCGCGGGCACCATCGACGACGTGTTCGCCAAGGCGAAGAAAGGGTAAACCATGACGACCTTTCATCTGACGGTGGTCACACCGGACGGCTGTGTCTTTGATGGACAGGCCGAGCGGGTGGTCTGCCGCGCCATTGACGGCGACCTGGCCATCCTGGCCAAGCACGGCGATTACTGCACCGCGCTGGGCATGGGGGAGGCCCATATCGTCAATGCCGAGGGACAGAGCCATCGGGCCGCCTGTATGGGCGGGATGCTCACCGTACTCGATGGCGAGGCCCGTCTGGTGGCAACCACCTGGGAGTGGGCAGAGGACATCGACCAGGCCCGTGCCGAGGCTTCCAAAAAGCGGGCGGAAGAAATTCTGGTCCGGAAGAACCTCGACCGCCGGGAGTACGAGCTGGCGCAGGCCCGCCTCAAGCGTGCCCTGGTGCGCACCTCCATCCACCCGTAACCCCAAAAAGCAAAGCGCCCTGTGTTTCCGGTGGGAAACGCAGGGCGCTTTTGTGTCACTCCTCCAGCCGCCTTTGGCGGCAGCCCCCTCACAGAGGGGGCCTTTTGGCCTCCCTCCAGGAGGGAGGTGGCATCGCGGCAGCGATGACGGAAGGAGTTTACATCATGTTTGCCTTTTCGATCAGGCTGCGGATGTGGTGGGCCAGCATCTCCACGGCGGTGCTGTTCTCGCCGCCGTTGGGCACGATGATGTCCGCGTTCCGCTTGCTGGGCTCCACAAAGGCCTCGTGCATGGGTTTGACCGTGGTGAGGTACTGGTGGATGACGCTGTCCAGCGAGCGGCCCCGCTCTTTGACGTCCCGCAGGATGCGGCGGAGGATGCGCTCATCGGCGTCGGTATCTACATAAATTTTGTAGTCGAACAGCTCGCACAGCTCCGGCTCCACAAAGGGCAGGATGCCCTCCACGATGAGGACGGGGCGGGCTCGATGTGCTGTACCTTGTTGCTGCGGTTGTGGTCGGCGTAATCGTACACCGGGCAGTCGATGGCGCGGCCTGCTTTCAGCTCCTGCAGGTGGTAGATCAGCAGGGCGTTATCAAAGGCGTCCGGGTGGTCGTAGTTCAGTTTGCAGCGCTCCTCAAAAGGCAGCTCGTCGTGGCGCTTGTAATAGCTGTCGTGGGAGATGAGGCGGACTTCATCCTCCCCAAACCGCTCTTTCAGCCGCAGGGCCAGCGTGGTCTTGCCGCTGCCGGACCCGCCGGCAATGCCGATGATCAGATTCTTCATACTCCAAATATCCTCCTGCGCTCTGATTCCGGTGGAAAAAAGTGCCGAAATAAGGTATACTATCTGTTAGTTGCTATGATACCACACTTCGGCTGTTTTTGACAGAGGCCATTTGCGCCTCGAAAGGAATTTTGATGAAAAAAATCGTATCGGCTCCCTATATCGACCAGACGGAACGCTGGGTGAACGGCTGCGAGAGCATCAGCTCGGTGATGCTGCTGCAGGCGATGGGCATTGCCATTGACCCGGACACGTTCATTGAGCGGGACCTGCCCCACGCGCCCTACTGGGATTATGATGGAAAGCTCTACGGCCCGGATCCCTATGAAGTCTACCCCGGCGACCCCCACGACCACACCGGCTATGGCTGCTATGCCCCCTGCATCGTCAAGGCACTGCAGAGCGCGCTGGATCACGAGGGGGCGGCGGACGCCTTTGAAGTAGTGGATGAGACGGGCAAGACGGCGGCGCAGCTCTGCGAGTACCTTGACGCCGGGATGCCGGTGGTCTTCTGGGCCACGTTGGATTTCACCCCGGTGCCGGAGGAGCGGGACCACTGGCTGCTGGCCGACGGCACGGATTTTGCATGGAAATGCCACGAGCACTGCCTGCTGCTGGTGGGCTATGACGACGAGCACTACTGGTTCAATGACCCATGGCACAACCATGGTGTCTGCGCCCAGCCCAAGGCGCTGGTGGAGGATTGCCATGCGGCACAGGGGCTGTTTGCGGTGACGCTGAAACGGAAATAAACCGGGAATGAAAGGAATGCTATGAAGCCAGAAGAATTCAAACAGAATGTCAAAGACCGGGTCCGCGTTTTTGAGGATGGCGGCATCCGGCTGCTGAAAAAGGGCAAACGGGGCATCATCCGGGCCATTTTTGGCCGCACCGGACTGGTGCTGGCCCTCTTTTTTGTGCAAGTGCTGCTGCTGTTCAGCGTGTTCCGGTGGTTCACCGCGCTGGTGCCCCATCTGTTGGGCGGCAGCATCGCGTTCACGGCCGTTATGGTCATCTACCTGCTCAACAGCGATATGGACAACAGTGCCAAGATCACCTGGCTGGTGGTCATTGCGCTGGTGCCGGTCCTGGGCGTGGTGCTGTTCTGGTGGACCAAAGGCGAAGTCGGCCACCGGATGCTCAAGCGCCGCCTCAAGCAGCTGGAACAGGATACCCGGGAGCAGCTGCCCCAGGATGCCCAAACGCTGGAACGGCTGAAAGCACAGGAGTTGGGTGCGGCCTCGCTGGCCTACTACCTGCGGGGGAAAGGCGGCGGCTTCCCGGTGTATGAGAACACGGCTGTGACCTATTTCCCCAGCGGCGAGGCCAAGTTCGCGGAGCTGCTGTGCCAGCTGGAAAAAGCGGAACAGTATATTTTCCTGGAGTATTTCATCATTGACGAGGGGCTCATGTGGGGCCGGGTGCTGGAAGTGCTGGCCCGTAAGGCCGCTGAGGGTGTCCATGTGCGGGTGATGTACGACGGCACCTGTGAGTTCACCACCCTGCCCCGGGACTACCCCAAGCGGCTGGAGCGGCTGGGCATCGCCTGCAAAGTTTTCTCGCCGCTGATGCCCTTTGTCTCGACCCATTATAATTACCGAGACCACCGAAAAGTTCTGGTCATTGACGGCAAAGTGGGCTTTACGGGTGGCGTGAATCTGGCCGACGAGTACATCAACCATGTGGAGAAGTTTGGCCGCTGGAAAGATGCCGCTGTCATGCTGGAGGGCGAGGCGGTCCGCTCTCTGACGGCCATCTTTTTGCAGATGTGGGATATCGCCCAGGAGCCGGAGTTTGAAGCTTACCTCAAGCAGCCCATCCCAGCCCCGGCGGGGGCCAAGGGCTTTGCGGCCCCTTACGGCGATTGCCCGCTGGACGGGGAACGGGTGGGCGAGCTGGTTTATATCGACCTGCTCAACCGGGCCCGGAAGTACATCCACATCATGACACCCTACCTGATTCTGGACGGGGAGCTGGAAACAGCCCTCAAGTTCGCGGCGGAGCGGGGCGTGGATGTCCACCTCATCCTGCCGGGCAAGCCGGACAAGCGCATTCCGTACGCGCTGGCCAAGACCCACTATGCGGCCCTCATCCGCTCGGGCGTCAAAATTTCGGAGTGGGTGCCGGGCTTTGTTCACGCCAAGGTCTTTGTGGTGGATGACCGTGAGGCCGTGGTGGGCACCATCAATCTGGATTACCGCAGCCTCTACCACCACTTTGAGGATGCGGTCTGGATGGTGGACGCCCCCTGCATCCCGGCCATTGAAGACGACTTCCAGCGGACACTGACCCAGTGCCGCACGGTGGAAGCCACCACACAGAGCATCTGGCAGGGGCAGACCCTGCTCCGCCTCACCGGGCGGCTGGTCAAGGCCATTGCGCCGTTGCTTTGAAAACAAAAAGGCCCCCGGCAGTGACGATGCCGAGGGCCTTTTTGCATTGGTGAAACCAATGAGCGAATTACAACTTTCCTGATTTCAGTATATGCAAAATCGGGAAAATGTCAAGTACACATTACTGATATTTTTTATCCATGGAGAAGCCGCGGCCCCGCACCTCTGTGACCTGGCTGACGATGAGGAAGCAGTCCGGGTCGATGGCGTGGACCAGCTTTTCCAGGCGGGGAAGCTCCCGGCTGGAGATGACGCTCAGCAGCACGGCGCTGGGGTCGTGGGTGTAGCCGCCCGCACCATTCAGGATGGTGACACCGCGGTCCAGCTGGTGCAGGATGGCGGCACAGAGCTCGTCCGCCTTGGTGCTGATCAGCTTGACCTCGGTACGGCTCTCACCCCAGAGCAGGACTTTGTCCAGGACCATGACCTGAATGATGATGGCCACGATGCCGTACAGCAGCTGCGGAACCGGGCTGAACGGGATCTGGATGAGGATGACGGCAATGTCAAAGATGAGCATGGTGGCGGACACGGGCCAGCGGAACCATTTTTGCAGCACCAGCGGCGGGATGTCCATGCCGCCCGTGGAGGCCCCCGCCCGGATGACGATGCCCATAAAAGCCCCGACACCGATGGCGGCAAAGACCGTGTTCAGGAAAAGGTCGTCTGTGAGCACACGGCCATGGAGCATCGTCTCGGCAAGGCCCAGAAAGATGGGGCTCAGGATGCTGCTGGCCAGTGTGTTGAGGGCAAAGGCCCGGCCCAGTACCACCCAGCCCCAGACCAGCATGACTAAGTTGAATGCCAGCAGGAAACCGGAGACCGAAAGCCCGGTCAGGCGGCCAAAGGCCAGCGCCACGCCGGTGGCACCCCCGGCCACAAGGCCCGCGGGCTCCAGAAAAAGGGCTACTGTCAGGGAGTACCCCGCGTTGCCCAAAACAACAGCGGCGGCACTGAGCAGCCGCCGCCCGTGATTTGAATGATTCATCTGCAAAACCTCCACCTCTATGATACCGGAAAACGACAAAAAAATCCACGCCCCGGCAGGGAAGAACGCCCCGCCCGGTGTGGATTTTTGCTCATGGTGCAGGTGAATGGCTTACACGGTTTCGGTCTCGTCCTCGTCCAGCAGCCGCAGGCCTGCCGTGTCGGTGACCGGCAGGGAGAAGACGATAGCGCCCGCCTTGGGGTCAGCCCCGGCCATGATCGCTTTCATGATCTGATTCTTCTCGGAACTGCGGGCCACAATGAAGACCATTTCCTTTTCGTTGACGAGGTCCACGCCCAGGAAACGGGCGGCACCCTCCATGCCGGTGCCTTTGGCGTGGAGCACAGTGCCGCCGCCGGCACCCTCGGCACGGGCGGCATCCATGATGGAGCCGGTATAGCCCTGGTTGGCAATCACGAGCAGCAGCTCATAGTGGGTGTCTTTCAAGGTGCTTTCCTCCATTCGCGTAAAGGTCTGGTGTTCGGTCAGGAACTGCAGGGCACGCTTGCCGCCCATGCTGCTGACCGGGATGATGAACGCGATGCCGGTGCCCGGCACGTCGATCCGCATCTGGCGGCGGAGCGCCTTTTGGATCTTGGGCCAGGTGTCGGCGGTGATGATGGCAAACAGAACGGCTTTTTCGCTCTTTTCCAGGCCGAGGGTGGCCAGCATCTCCTGCACGGCCGTGCCGGCGCCCACGGTGCGGAGGCTGACACGGACACCGTAGCTCTCGTACAGGGCCAGGAACGCGTCCGTGGAGCGGCGGTCGGTGATGGTGACCAGCCAGTAAAGGGGATTTGTCACAGCTGAAACCTCCTTACAGCTCAATGATGGCGTCATCCGGCAGCTCGGCATAGGCAGCGGCCAGCGCAAAGGCGGGCTGCGCCTTGCGGGCTTTGCGGGTCTTGAGCTCCGCAATGAGGCCCATGAGCTGGACGGTGATGAGGGGCGTCATGGCGACCATGGCCACCACGCCAAAGGCATCGGTGACGATGTTGCCGCCCACAGCCACGCAGGCGCCCTGTGCCAGTGGCAGCAGGAACGTGGCCGTCATGGGGCCGGAGGCCACACCGCCCGCGTCAAACGCAATGGCGGTGAAGAGCTTGGGCACGATCAACGAGATGGCAATGGCGAACGTGTACCCCGGGATGAGGAACCACAGGATGGAAACCCCCGTGAGCACCCGCACCATGGCAAGCCCCACCGAGAGGGAGACGCCTGCCGAAAGAGCCATGCCCATGGCCTGGGCGGAGATGGCACCATCGGTGACCTCCTCCACCTGCTTGTTCAGCACATAGACGGCGGGCTCGGCCTTGACGATGAAGTAACCGATGAGCATTCCGATGGGAATGAGCACCCAGCGGAAGCTCTGGCCTGCCAGCATCTGCCCCAGATAATTACCGGCTGGCATAAAACCGACGTTTGCGCCGGTGAGGAATAACACGAGGCCCATATAAGTGTACGCAAGGCCGACGGCAATGCGGCCAATGGTGCGTTTGTCCAGCTTGAGGGCCACGAGCTGGAAGACCCCGAACATCAGGATGATGGGGAGCAGTGAGGTGGCGATCTCTTTGAAGTAGGTGGGCAGGCCCTCCCGGAAGAGCTGCCACAGCTCCACGGAATCGTTCACCTCAGGGAGGATGGGCGGGATGTAGGTGCTGTCGCTGGCCTGGAACGCGATGCCCAGAATGAGCACAGCCAGGATGGGGCCGACAGAGCAGAGGGCCACGAGGCCGAAGCTGTCGTCCGCCGCGTGGCGGTCGGAACGGATGGCGGCCACGCCGACGCCCAGCGCCATAATGAATGGAACTGTCATGGGGCCGGTGGTCACGCCGCCGGAATCAAAAGCGACCGCCAGAAACTCTTTGGGGACGAACGCGGCCAGAATGAAGATGATGCTGTAGAACAGCACAAGGAGCCGCGGCAGCGGGATGCCGAAGAGCATCCGCAAAAACGCCATGACGAGGAACAGGCCCACGCCTGCCGCTACCGAAAGGATCAGGGTCATGTTGGGGATGGAGGGCACCTGATTGGCCAGTACCTGCAAGTCCGGCTCCGAGATGGTGATGAGGAAGCCCAGCAGGAAGCCGACCCCGATGATGAGGGGCAGGCTCCGGGTCTTGGTGAGCATGGTGCCCATCCGCTCGCCCATGGGGCTCATGCTCATCTCCGCGCCCAGCGTAAAGAACATGATGCCAACAATGATCATAGCCGCGCCCAGCAGGAAGCAGAGCAGGATGCTGGGGGAGACGGGAGCAATGGAGAAGCAGAGCACCAGCACAATGGCCACGATGGGCAGCACCGCCTGAAGCGCTTCCAATAATTTTTCCCGCAGTTTGGGGATGGATGCCTTGAGAATAATGTCCACCGACCTTTCGAGAAAATATTTCCGCAGGGTACAAAACACATGCAGATATATGAATAGTATACTGGAAAACGGAAAAAGGGGTCAACTAAGAAACGGTAAAGATGGATAAATGGACGCAAAATTTACAAATTGGAAATCAAATGGAGACCGATGAGAAATAAAACGCCCGGCGGGACAGACCAGCCGGGCGGGAAAAGCATTATTTGACTTCCTGTTTGCCCAGAACGTCTGAGGTGGGGGTCTGGAAGGTGGGGATGTCGGCGTAGGGATCGGGGGTCGTATCTGCAGGCAGGCTCTTCATGTACTTATCCATGGATTCGGCCACCTGCTTGGCAATGGCCACAGCCTCGACCACGGTGCGGGCCCCCATGACGGCATCGCCGCCAGCGAACACGCCCTCGCGGGTGGTGCTGCCGTCCTCGCTGACGGTCAGCAGGCCCTTCTGGTTGGTCTCGATGCCGGTGGTGGTCTTGACGAGGTTGCTCTCCGAGCCCTGGCTCACCGAGACGATGACACCGGTGTGGGGGTAGAAGGTCTCGCTGCCCTCTACCTGCACGAACTTGCCCTCTTCGTTCTTGACTGTGTCGCGGCAGATCAGGCCGTTTTCCCGGATCTCCACCGGGGCCTTGCAGAAGCGGAAGCCCACGCCCTCGAGCTTGGCATAGCTGACCTCGTACGCAGAGGCGCTGATGCAGCTCTCGTCCCGGCGGGCATAGCAGGTGACATGGCGGGCACCGTTGCGGATGGCGGTGCGGGCGCAGTCCATGGCCGAGTTGCCCACGCCGATCACGGCGATGTCGTCCCCCAGCCGGAAGGCCTTGGAGTTGGCCAGATAGTCGATACCGAAGGCCACATTGCCCAGGGTCTCGCCCTTGATGTGCATGGCGTTGGCCTTCCACAGACCGGCACCGATGAACACGCTCTTGTAGCCGTCGCGGAACAGATCGTCGATGGTGATGGTCTTGCCGATGGTGGTGTTGGGCCGGACATGGATGCCCTTGAGCTCAAGGTGGCGGTACTGGAAATCGTCCAGCACACTGTCGGGCAGGCGGTAGTTGGGGATGCCGTACCGCATCACGCCGCCGATCTTATCCCGGGCATCAAAAATGGTGATATCATAGCCCCAGCGCGCCAGCAGTACGGCAATGGTCAGGCCGGCAGGGCCTGCACCCACCACGGCGGCTTTCATGCCGTTCCTGGGGGCGGGGCCCTTGGTCATCTTGTTGGCATAGGTGGTGGAGATATAGTCCTCGATGATGGAAAAGTGGACAGGATCGTGGCTGGGCATCCGGTTGCGGATGCAGTGGCCCTCGCACTGGTTCTCGTGGTTGCAGACCAGAGAGCAGACCGTGGTCAGGGGGTTGTTCTCAAACAGCATCCGGCCTGCGGCATCCAGCTCGTTTGCCTTGAGCAGACGGATGACCTCGGGGATGTTGGTGTGGATGGGGCAGCCCTGCTGGCACAGCGGCTTTTTGCAGCCGAGGCAGCGGTTGGCTTCGTCCAGAACGTGAAGTGCCATGAAGTTCCTCCTCTTCCGTGGGTGGCAGGACACACTTTGTTGTATCCAAGAATCTTGCTCCTTTATGATACACCGGATACGAAGAAAGATACAATAGCATAATTGCTGAAAAATTACGGATAAATTTTGCTATATCGTCAAAAAGATAATTTTTTGACGAAGTGCGCCGCCCATGGGCCGCGGTTTTAAACGGCAGAACGCCGCAAAATCGCTGGCGGTGAGCTGGGCCTGTACCATCCGGGCGCAGGCGGCATTTTCCTCCTGTAAGCGCATCAGGGAGTGGGAGGCGGGGAGGGCGGCCTGTTTCAGCTGGCCCAGCAGCTCCCGGCGGGCCCCCAGCAGATGGAGATAGGGCGGCAGGGCGGGGAAGGCTTCTTCGGTGTAATCAAGGGCGGCGTCCATGGCCAGCCGCCGCATCCGGGCGCGGGGGTAGCGGATCGTGGTCAGGGTGTTCAGCAGCTCGTCCAGTGTGGTGCTGGTCCGGACGGCTTTTTCCAGCCGATGTTCCAACCCCTCGGAAACACCCCGGACGTTGGCGAAGGGCGTCTCACCGGTGCAGCGGGCGCGGAGCAGGGCCAGCTCGCACCGCCCGGCGGCGGAAAAATCCGTGGAACTGCCCGCGGCGGCAGCTTCCTGATACAGCGGGAAGACCGCTTCCGGGACGTAGGGCCGCAGGGCTTCCACGCCCTGCTGAGTCCAGAGCGCCCGCAGGGCACTGGCGCTGGCAAACTGCACGTTGCCGTTGAGGGCTTCGCCGTGGTTGGCACCCTGCCGGGGCAGGGGGATGGGCGTGAGCGGGATATCCAGCTCCAGAATTGCCTTGCAGTATTCCACGGCCAGATTGTTGTTGGGCTGGTCCAGCAAAGCGGCAAGCGCGGAGCCGGGACGGAGGGTTTCCACAGCGGCCTGCCGGGCGGCGGCAAAGCTCCGGGCCCCGGCGGCCAGCTGCGCCTTGAGGGCGGCGCGGTATTCCTCACTGGCAAGCACCCGGGCGGCGTCCATCAGGAGCGCGGTGTCCGGAGTCTCGGCCCCAAAAACAAGGGCGTCGCACCCGGCAGCGGCCAGAAGCCGAACGCCCGCCCGGGCAAAGGCCTCCGCCCCGGCGCAGGCGCAGGGGGCAGGCAGGGCAAAGATAAAATCAGCCCCGCAGCGCAGGGCGGCCTGCACCCGGACGGCCTCGGGCAGGAGGGGGACAGCGCCCCGCTGGGTCAGGCTGCAGCTCATGGCCACGGCTACCTGCCGCGCGCCCAGCGCCCTGGCCTGGGCCAGCTGCCAGGCGTGGCCGTTGTGGAAAGGATCGTATTCAGCGATGATACCGGCAAATCTCATAGAGAACCTCAAACATTGTGAAAAATCTGTCAGACTGACAGAGAAATTGGTCTGCCCTGCCAGGATTCTGGGCAGGATGTACAAAAAAGGCTGCGTACTTGGGGGAACGCTTGCCACGGTTGCGGATTGAAAAGCGGCTGAACCTATTATATAATAATTTCAGGAATCTGTAAAATTCTGCCCTCTTGTGCGGGCAGACGAAAAAATATTGGAGGCTACAGAAGATGAAAGTTCTGGTTATTAACTGCGGTTCTTCTTCCCTGAAGTATCAGCTCATCGATATGGACGGCGAGAAAGTGCTCTGCAAGGGCCTGTGCGAGCGCATTGGCATGGAGAGCAGCATGATCACCCACGAGGCCAACGGCAAAAAGGCTACCACCCCGGCCATCTTCCCCACCCACACCGAGGCTTTTGCTGAGGTCGTGAAGAAGATGACCA